>Ga0213875_10000150_pt1 | contig 73975 bp, 64 predicted proteins | sample BarmaccomBMRX_R8_FD_160105 | JGI IMG/M metagenome (GOLD analysis project Ga0213875, IMG submission 160105) | Root-associated microbial communities from Barbacenia macrantha in rupestrian grasslands, the National Park of Serra do Cipo, Brazil - RX_R8 | ecosystem: Host-associated > Plants > Roots...
CGCAAACGCCTCCCCCGACCCAACCGCCTGTCCTGACGCAGACGGTGCGCTCGCTTGCTCGTCCCGCGCGCCAGGTGCGCGCTGATGCGAACCGCGCTTCCGCACGTGCCCACTCGGGGCCGAGCCGCAGTGTCCCTACCGCCGCAGGCGATGAGTCGCGGGAATCGCTGGGTGCTTCGACCCTCGTCTGCGGCCCGCGACGCGCCGCTGCTTCGATCTGGCCTCGGCGGCGGCCTCGTGGATCGCCGCCGCGTGAGCGAGCCCGTCGCTACCCTCGGTAATCGCGACCGTGGCCGTTTCCCGGTTGGCGTCCGGGGTGAAGTCCAGCGCGTCGACGTGCGCGCCGTCGGCGATCGCGTCCTGAAATCGCCGGGTCTGCAGGTCGAAGCTCGACAGCTGCGCCCAGGGGACCGGGTTGTCGGGCTGGATCTGGGTCGCCCGCACCAGCTCGGCTCGTGCGGAAGCGTCGTCGTTCAGGGACTGGTACAGGGACGCGAGGACGAAGCGCGGCTGATAGGCGAGCGGGTCGCTCGTGGCCGCGGACCGCGCGTCGGCGAACGCCTGGGAATCGGTCTTCGCGCTCAACGCGCGGCTGGACAGGTCGGCGGAGCGCAGCGGCAGCCATTGCAGCCAGGCGACGGCCAGCGCGACCGCGCAGACAGCCACCGCGGCGGCCACCGCTCCCAGACGGTCGAGCAGGAGGGAGCCTGCGCCCGCACGACCGACCGGAACCCGCAGGGGACCGCGACCGGCCAGCCAACCCGCGGCCAGCAGGACGGGAACGCTGACCCCGGGGAAATACCAGGTCCAATCGAGCGTCGACTGGGTACCGAACCCGACGACGATCAGCGCCAGAGCGACCATGCCCGCGCGCTCGCGGCGCTGCTCCCCGGTCAGGGTGTGCCAGCCGGCGCGGATCGCGACCGGTCGCGCTGCGGCCCACAGCCAGGCGGCCAGCAGCCCGAGCGTGATCGCGAGGCCGATCAGCCCGAGGTCGGCGAACGTCTGCACCAGGTAGCTGTGCGCCTGGTCGACCTTATAGCGGTCGGTCGTGTAGTGCAGCCGGGCGGTGCCGAAGCCGGAGGCGCCGACCCCGTGCAGCAGCGCGTGCTCGCCGACGTCCAGGCCCTGATGCCAGTACAGCGGGCGGCTGGAGCCGAACTGCAGGACTCGGCCGGCCTCATCGCCGACCGCGGCGTGCGTGCTGGTCAGGGTGCTCCAGACGTGCGAGACCTCACCGGTCAGTCCCCGGGAGGAGGTCGCGACTCGGCCGACGGCACCGAGGGCGACCAGACAGGCGACGGTCAGCAGAGCCGCCCCGATCCGCCGGCGGGCGATCGCCGAGACGGTGACTCGCGCCATCGCACGCGCGCACGCCAGACCGCCCGCGGCCACGACAACGAGCACGACGACGACCACCAGGCCGAAGCTGTGGCCGGCGGAGTCGCGCGCGGCGGTGACCGGGCCGTCGCTGGTCAGGGCGCTGGTGGCCAACGCCCAGATGGAGATCGCGCCCGCGCCCGCGGCGGAGACCGCCAGCAGCGCCGTGGAGCGCAGCCGCAGGTCGACGAACGCGATCCATCCGGCGATCACGACCATGGCCACCGCATCGGCCGATCGGGAGTAGGACAGCACGACGGCCGAGAGCATCAGCGTGATCGCCGGCGCGCAGAGCGCCCACATCCATGGGCCGGCAACGCGCCGGGAGCCGGCCCACAACGCCGGCGGCAGGCCGATCGCGCCAGTGAGCCCGACCGCGTTCCAGTAGCCGAACGGAGCCTGCAGCCGGCCGTAGACGTTGTCGGCCGCCAGGGTCTCCGGGAACACCTTGGTCAGCAGCGCCCAGCCGCTCAGCGCGGCCGCGACCACCGCGAGGGCCCCAAGCAGCACGCGCCAGCGCTCGGGTGCCAGACGAGCCAGTGCCGCGGCACCCGCAAACGCCGCCAGGTAGCTCACCAGTTGATTGGCCGCCGACCACGACGAGTCGGGGACCACCGACCAGATGATCGAGAGTGCGGTGACGGCAACCAATGCCGTCATGAGCGCGACCGGCCCCGCGCCCCAGGCTCGCGCGCGTCGGCAGAGCACGAGCGCGGCGGCGCACGCTCCGGCGCCCCCGAGCGTGACCAGGATCTCCGTCCACGTGCTGCCGGCGGTGGCGTTCGTCTGATCGACGCCGCCCGACGACGCGAACGCGATCGCGAGCAGGCAGGCAGCCAGGCACAGTCCGAGCAGCGCGTCGACCGGGACTCGCCCGGACCCGGCGGGGGTCGACGGTGGCTGCGCCGAGTCACCTGGCCCGGGCCGCTGGGGCACCGGGGCAAGAGTCGTCACACGCCCGGAGGCTAGCAACGGCTCGAGTGTCTGACGCGCGCGCGGGATCACGGCCGCCCCGCCCGCGCGATGAGCATCAGGGTGTGTCCGAAGCACGCCGCGCGGGGTCGTGATCCGAGCTGATCGAGTCGGGCCAGCGCACGCTGTGCGCCAGGGGCCAGCCGGCGCCACCCGTAGGTGACCGCGTGCAGCTCCGGCCGCAGGCCGGCGCCCCGCGCCTCCGCCATCAGCCGCCGCGGCGACAGCGGGATGTCGTCGGGTGTCCCGTGCACCATCGGCGCGATGCCGGTGCGGTTGGCGGTGGTCAGCGCGATCCCCACGGGATGCCAGCTCCCGGGCTCGACCGCGATCATCGCTCCGTCGCGTCGCAGCAGACGAGCCGCCTCCTCAAAGCAGGCGGCCAGCTCGCCCTGATACGCGATGTGGTGCAGCACGAGCCGGTAGAGGACGACGTCGAACGATCCGGCCGGGAGCTCCAGCGACCCGGCGAGGCCCACGTGCGCCTCGTCGGCACGTCCGGTCTCGAGCACGCCGGCGACGCGCGCGGGATCGGCATCGATCGCGACCAGGCGGAACGCCGGCGCCGGGAAGAGGTGACGACCGGGATGCCACCCGCTGCCGACCGAGAGCACATCGCCCCGGCGCAGCGCCAACCGGCGCCGGACGAGCGTCCGCTCACGATCCTCCATGCGTCGGTAGCTGAGCTCCAGCGTGGAGCGCCGGCTGAACCGATCCAGCAGGTTGTCGGGGTCGTAGGCCGCCGAGGCGGTCGCCGGCGCGCCGCCGGGCTCAGCCACGCAACGCCTCCTCGTACGCCCTCACCGTCTCCTGCCCGCAGCGCTGCCAGGTGAACGACGTCGCGACCGTCTGACGCGCGGCCGCGCGTCGCTGCGCGAGTCGACCCTCGTCGCTCAGCAGCACATCGATCGCCTCCGCGAGCTCGGCCCGGCCACCGGGCCTCACCAGCTGCATTCCGCCCCCCGCGGCGGCGATCTCCTCGGGGCCATCCTCGCCGCGGCAGCCGATCGCGGGCACGCCGGCGGCCATCGCCTCCACGTAGGCCACCCCGAACGCCTCGGCGACGCTCGGCATCACGAACAGCGTGGCGCAACGCGCGACCGCGACCGCCTCGTCGTGGTCCAGCCGGCCGCGGAACCGCACGCGGTCGGCCACGCCCTGCTCGGCGGCCAGCGCGATCAGCGCGCCACGTTCCGGGCCATCCCCCACGATCTCGTAGCGCAGCGCGGGCCAGCGGTCGCGCAGGCGGGCTACGGCCCGGATCACCTCGGCGTGGCGCTTGCGGGCGATCAGGTTGCCCACGGTCACCAGCGTCGGGGTTGCCGGGGGCGGCGTGACTCGCTCCGGCAGATCGGTTCCCAGGTGCAGGACCTGCGTGCGCAGCGCTCCCCGGGCGAGGCAGCGGCGCGCGATCCCGGCGCTGTTGGCGAGCACCAGCCGGGCGTGGCCGAGAGTCCGCCGCACGCTGGCCGCCCCGGCGTGCGCGCCGAGCACATCGCCCCCGTGCACCGAGATCACCAGCGGCGCGCGGACGGTGGCGCGGCGCACCGCGTCGCCCGCGGGCACCGCGTAATGGGCGTGGACGAGGTTGAACGGGAATTCGGCGCGCACCCGCTGCAGCGCCCGCCGCAGCCACGGGGCCGCCCACGCGCCCCACGTGGCATAGCTCCACGGGCGGGGCGGCGACAGGTAGCGCAGGTAGCGCACCGCGAGGCCGTCGAGGACCGTCGTCGCCGGCTGGCGCAGCTGCGCCGCCGCGGCACCGAAATCGCCGTGCCGCGCCGCGGCCAGCGGGGGCACCGGCCGATGCAGCACCAGCACCTGCACGGAGGCGCCGGCATCGCGTGCGGCCAGCGCCTGCCGATGAGCCCAGATGCCCAGGGTCGGGTCCTCGACGCGGGGATAGTACTCGGCGACCACCAGGACCTTCATCGCCAGCTGCGGTGGACGGCCAGGGGCCGACGGGCGTCGCTGGCCCGGACGTACGGGCGCTGGGCGAGGAAGCTCCGAGCTTCGGCCATCGCCGCCTCGCGACTGTAGGAGGAGGCGATCCGCCGCAGGCCGTGGCGCATCGGCGTCGCGTCGATCACGCCCTGGCGCCAGCCGCGCTCGCGGGCGATGGCCGACCAGTGCGAGTCGAGTCCCCAACCGGCACGCAGCGGCGGGAACGGCAGCAGCTCGTCGAACGTGATCGAGCGCAGCGCGCACACCGGCCCGATCTCCGTGAACGCGGTTTCGCGCACCACCGCGCCCGGGCGCCGGCGGGTGACTCCGTACGCGGCATGGGAGCGCCAGCGGTGGGCGGGCTGGGCGAGCGCCAGGCCGAAGCGCTCGGCCAGGAACACGAACACGTCCAGGAAGGCGGTCGGCAGCGCCACGTCGTCGTCGACCAGCAGCAGCCAATCCCAGCCGACCGGCGGGTTGGCGGCCAGCAGGTCGTTGAGGTTCTGGAACTTCCCGCGGTTGCCGGCGAACGTGGCCGCAAAGCGGACCTCGTGGTGCGAGCGGAGCAGCTCCCGGCGGGCCGCGCCGAGGATGTTGGGCACGCCGGCGCGCTCCACGCCCAGTGCGAGCACCCGGCGGCGGGGCCAGGCGCGGGCCGCGCGGACGAGGAGCCAGGGGGTCAGGCGGCTCCACGCCGTCAGGTCGCAGACGGCGTCGGCGACCAGGGCTCGGCTGGTGGCGCGCATGCCGTGGACCTGGCCGCTGGTGCCCGAGGCCCAGTCGTCGGCGTGGCGCGCGCCGGCGGTCACCGGTCCGCCCCGCGGCCCGCGCCCGCCCCGCGGCCCGCGCCCGCCCCGGCCCCGCGGCCCCCGCTCGCCTCGCGGCGCGCGCCAGCTCGGACCCCACCGGCGAGCGCCTCGCGCAGCCGGCCGGCGGCGTGGGCGGTGAGCACGACGCCTTGGGCGCAGCGGCGGCGGAAGATGTGCCAGACGCAGCCCGCCAGCACCCGCAGCTCGGCGGGCAACGACGGCGCCATCCGCTTGCGCACGTCGTAGCGCCGGGCGGCGCGTCCCTGGGTGAACGCCGCGCGCGCCAGGCATCTCAGCCGGGCGTCGCTCGCCGTCCGGTAGTGCTCCAGCCCGGCGGCGGCCACGTACCGGATGCGGCCGCCCGCGGCGACGTACCGCCGCTCCCAGTCCTCCTCGTCTCCGCGCACGGCGATGCTCTCGTCGAACGGTCCGACGGCGCGCAGCGCCCGCCGCCGGATCGCCATGTTCGCGCTCCAGACCAGGTCGGCGTCGCGGTCGGCGCAGCCGAGATCCAGCGTGGTGATCGGCGCCCGCTCGCGGCCGCAGGAGCGAGGTCCGCCGCCTTCCAGCACCGCGCGGATCGGGCCGCCGAACACGTCGTGGTCGGGCACCGATCGCACCCCGGCGAGGAGCGCCGGCAGCCACTGCACCGGGGCTCGCACGTCGTCGTCGATGAGCACGATCAGGTCGCTGCGAGCCTCGCGCGCACCCGCGTTGCGCGCCGCGTTGGCGCCGCCCGGAGGCGCCGTCGCCACCACCCGCGCGCCATGGCTGCGGGCCACCGCTGCCGACTCGGCGCAGTCGCCGTCGTCGACCACCAGCAGCTCCGCCCCGGCCACGCGAGCCTGCGGGGCGACCGTGGCCAACGTCATCTCAAGGTACCGGGGACGGTTGCGGGTCGGGATCACGATCGAGGCGACCGGCTCGTCGCCCGCGCCCGATGCCCGCCCGGCGCCGGCCGGTTCGTCTCCCGCGCCCGACGCCCGCCCGGCGCCGGCCGGTTCGTCGCCCGCGCCCGGCGCCTGCCCGGGGCCGGCCGGCTCGTCGCTCACGACCGGGTCCTGGCCCTGACCATCCGCCGGGAGCGCCGACGTGTCAGGAGGGCGCGCCACCGCGCCGGTGACCGGCCAGCTGGCGAGCGAACGCGACCACGAAGCGCGGGTTGTAGCGCAGGTAGCGACCCGCGAGGCGGCGCGGCTCGTGGGCGAGGCGAAAGGCCCATTCCAGCCCGCACTCCTGGATCCGAGCCGGCGCCTGAGCGACCAGCCCGGCGTGGAAGTCGAACGCCGCGCCCACCCCGATCAGGACCGGCGTGGTCAGATCCGCGCGCATCTGCGCCATCCACTTCTCCTGCTTGGGAACGCCGATCCCGATCCAGGCGACGTCGGCGTGCGAGCGGTTGATCTCCTCGATCACCGCTGCCCGCTCCGTGGAGGTGAGCGGCCGGTGGGGAGGGGAGTAGCCGCCGACGATCTGCACGCCCGGATAGCGCTGGCGCAGGTTCAGGGCCAGCTGCACGAGCGCGCCTTGGTTGCGACCGCCGTAGAGGTACAGGCGCTGGCCGGACTCGGCCGCGCGGGCACACGAGCGGGCCATCAGCTCCGGGCCGTAGACGCGGTCTGAGAGCTCGTGTCCCAAGAGGTTCAGGGCCCACACGAGCGGCTGGCCGTCGGCGACGTTCAGCGACGAGCGCCGCAGTGCCTCGCGGAGGTCCGCATCCTCGGCGGAGGCCATCACCGTGTGCACGTTGCAGACGCAGATGTACCGGCGCTCGCGGGCGGCCACGACCGCGTCGATCCACTGGAGCGTGCCCTCGTAGTCGATCAGCGAGAGCCGCACGCCGAGGATGTCGTCGGTCTCCGGCGCCCGGACCGGCGGCGTTTGCCTGGCGAGTGAGCTCTGCGGGTGCATGTTCACGATCTCCCGATCGGTGGCCGTGCCCTCGGCCATCGGATGCAGCAACGAGAATTCGGCCCCGAGGTTACGAAGTTGGCCGAAGATGCCCGGGATCTGGAGGGAAATCTTGCAGCCTCGGACGTTTCCCGGCGTATGCTTGATGGCGACACGGACGTCACGCTACTCGCGGGCATCGCCCCCAGTCCCGCGAGTGTGGACGACCCCTAGCCCTACCCCGGGTCGTCCTGTGGCCGAGCCCGTGCCGCGCTCCGTGCCGGCGCGGGCTCGGCGCCCTTCACCGTCGGCGGGCACCATAGCCCGCCCGGCGCCGGCGTGAGCCGATACCCCTAAGCTGGCGGCCATGGACTGCCTGGTCACCGGCGGCGCCGGCTTCATCGGCTCCAATCTCGTCGACGCGCTGGTCGCGCGCGGCGACCGCGTGAGCGTGATCGACGACCTCTCGACGGGCAAGCGCGCCAACCTCGATGGCGCGCTGCGGGCCGGTGCCCGCCTGCACGAGGTCGACGTCCGCGACGCGCGCGCGGTGGCCGAGGTCTACGCAGCCGCCCGACCCGAGGTGGTCTTCCACCTTGCGGCCCAGATCGACGTGCGCGCCTCCGTCCGCGATCCGGCCGGCGACGCGGTCTCCAACGTGCAGGGCACGATCAACGTGCTCGAGGGGGCACGCACCCACGGGGCCCGCCGAGTCGTCAACACGTCCACGGGCGGCGGGCTGTACGGGGACGCCGACCTGCTACCCACGCCCGAGTCCTATCCGATCCGACCGCTGGCGCCCTACGGCCAGGGCAAGTATGCCGCCGAGGGCTACTGCGGCCTATACACGCGCCTGCACGGACTGTCGACGGTCTCGCTGCGCTACGGCAACGTCTACGGTCCCCGCCAGGACGTCCACGGCGAAGCCGGCGTCGTCGCCATCTTCTGCGGTCACGTCATCAGCGGGCGCGCCCCGACGATCTTCGGCGACGGTCGCCAGACCCGCGACTGGGTCGATGTCTCCGATGTCGTCGCCGCCAACCTGATCGCCGCCGACTCGCCGGAGACCGAGCCGATCAACATCGGCCACGGTCAGGAGACCTCGGTGCTCGACCTGGTCTCCGCGCTACGCGACGTGAGCGATCGCGAGTTGCCCGAGCCGGCCTTCGAGTCCGAGCGTCCCGGCGAGGTCCGTCGCAGCTGCCTGGACGTGACGCGTGCGCGGGACGAGCTGGGCTGGCAGCCGCGGGTGCAGTTGCGCGATGGCCTGGCCACGATCCTGGCCGGGCTGCCCGGTCGCCCCTGACGGCTACGGGGAGCGTCAGAGGTTCTCGGCCAGCCGCGGCGCCTCGCGGATGAAGAAGGCCCATCCGACGACGAACACCCCCACGATGATGAGCACGGCGGCGAGGACCGGACCGGTGCCGGCCGCCGTGTTGGCCGACGGGAAGGAGGGTCCGCCGATCAGGGCGTGTCCCATCTGCGTGAGCAGCATCCCGGGCGGGTTGACCAACGCCAGCTTCTCGAAGCCGCGTCCGAACTCCTGGCCGTACTTGGTCGCCAGGTACATGATCGGCGAGCAGTAGAACCACGCCTGGAGGACCACCTCCCAGATCGGCGCCACGTCCCGCGCGCGGACGTAGGCGGCCGAGAGCAGCATCGCAAAGCCCGTGGCGAGCACGACGAACCCCGCCGCGACCGGTATCAGCTCCAGCCACCGGACCGACGGAGCGACGCCGTTGGCCAGCGCGAAGATGAACACCGCGATCGTGTTCATGCCGAGGTTGAAGAGCGCGGTCAACGAGACCGAAAGCGGGATCACCATGCGCGGAAAACGCATCTTGCGCAGCAGCGGCTCGCGGGCCACCAGGCAGTTGACCGCCGTGCCGGTCGCCTCCCCGAAGTAGTTCCAGAGCACGATCCCGGCAAGCAGGTAGGCCCCGTAGTGGGGCACGCCCTTGCCGACGTGAAGGATCTGGGTGAAGAACAGGTACAGAACCCCGAAGAACAGCAGCGGGCGCATGAGCGACCACACGTAGCCCAACGCCGAGCCGAAGTAGCGCAGCTTGAACTCGCTGCGGGCCAGGGTGGTCGTCAGCTCCAGAAAGCGGCGGGCGTCGCTGCCGAATGCCGAGGGTCCGTAGGCGTTGGCGGCGCGCGTGGTCACCGCCGCCAAGCTAGCAAGCGCCCCCGGTCCCGGAGGGCGGTCGCCCGCGGGGATAATCGAGCGGTGGGCGTGCGCCGCATCCATGCCGGTGAGAGCCTCGGCGCCCGCCGAGGAGAGGCCGTCATCTGCATCGCGCCCGGAGCCGGCCTGGAGCGATCGCTGGCGGGCGTGATCGAGCACACCGACGAGGGAGTGCCGGTGCTCGTCTGCGACCCGGACCTCGATGTGGCGGCGGCGATCGCCGCCGCCGCGCCCGCCGACGTGGTCCTGATGCAGCCCGACTGCGTCGTCGCCGCCGGGTGGCTGGATGGCCTGGCGGCCGCGGCCCGAGCGCAGGCCACGACCGCCTGCGCGGTGGCGATCGCCGAGCGCGTGGAGCCCCTCGAGTCTCTGGCGCCCCGGGCGGTCGCGGTCGGCGAGGCGGCCCTGCGGATCCGGCCTCGCCTGCCCGCCGCGGCGGGTCCCTGCGTCTACGTCCGCCGCAGCGCGATCGAGCTCATCGCGGAGACGGTCGCGGATGTGAGCGGACGGGTCTCGCCCGGCTTCTCGCGCCGGTGCGTGGACTCCGGCCTGTGCCACGTGCTGGCCGACGAGGTCCTCGTGGCGACGCCGCGGCCACCGCCCCCCGGCCTGGGGGGCGAGCCGGTGGGGGGCGTGGCTCGGCGGTCACCGCTCCGCGGCCGGGCGCCCGAGGCCAAGCCGGTGGCGCCCGAGGGCGAGCCGGTGGCCCGCGCCCTGGGCGTGGTCCGGCGGGCGCGGGAGGGGCTCTCGGTGGCGATCGACGCGCGCAGCGCGGCCGGCCCGCCGGACGGCACGCGAGTCCACGTGCTGGAGCTGATCGCCGCCCTCGCGCGGACCGGCGAGGCCACGGTGACGGCCATCGTGCCCGCCGACGCCGACCCCGGCGTGCGCTCGCTGCTGGCCCAGCTGCCGCAGGTGAAGCTGGCCACGCCGGAGAACGGCCGGATCGACGGGGTGCGAGCCGACGTCGTGCACCGCCCCCATCAGATCTCGTCGCCGGCGGACCTCACCGCGCTCGCGGGCATCGCCGACCGGCTGGTGGTCACCCACCAGGACCTGATCAGCTACCACAACCTCGGCTACTTTCCGTCCTGGCAAGCCTGGCAGGGCTACCGGGCGCTGACCCGCCGCTCTTTGGCGGCCGCCGACCACGTTCTGTTCTTCTCGGCGCACGCGCGCGACGACGCGCTGGCGCAGGCACTGGTCGAGGCCGCGCGCTCGGCGGTCGTCCCCCTCGGCGCCGACCACACGCTGGCCCATCGGGACGGGCCGATGTCAGCTCCCGCCGGGACGGAGTCACTGCCCGGCGAGGCGGAGGTGATCCTCTGCCTGGGGACCGACTTCCGTCACAAGAACCGGCTGTTCGCGCTGCGCGTGGTCGACGAGCTCCGTCGCCGCCACGCGTGGCCCGGCCGGCTGGTGATGGCCGGCCCGCGGGTCCGCTTCGGCTCCTCCGCGCAGGACGAGCGGCGCCTGCTCCGCGCCCGGCCGGAGCTGGCCCCCGCGGTGCTCGACCTGCCCGCGGTCAGCGAGGACGAGCGGCGCTGGCTCCTGCGCCGGGCCGCGCTGATCATCTACCCGACGGTGCACGAGGGCTTTGGCCTGATCCCGTTCGAGGCGGCCGCGCACGAGCGTCCGTGCCTGTGGGCGCCCGGAACCGCGCTGAGCGAGTTCCTGCCGGACGCCGCCGCCGGGATCGTGCCGTGGGACAGCGCCGCCTGCGCCGAGCGGGCGCTGGCCCTCATGCGCGATCCGGCGCAGCGGTCGGCCACCGTCGAGGCGGTGCGCGCCGCCGCGGCCGGCATGACGTGGGAGGCCACCGGGCGGCGGCTGATCGAGGTCTACCGCGCGGTCTGCGAGCGACCGCCGAGCCCGGCGGCCGCGCGCGAGCGCGACGGGGGACTGATGGGCGGTCAGATCAGCGAGGACGCCATCCGGCTGGTGGGTCCCGACGGAGCGCTGCCGCGTGAGCTGGAGCGTCCGCTGCTGGCCCTGGCGACCCATCCGCGGGCGGCGCGTCCGGTGCTCGGCACGATCAGGGCCGGCTACCGGTTGTTCTCGCGCCGGCGCTGAGCGCAGTCCGCCAGCCGCGCGGGCGGGCGCGGGGAGCGATCAACCGCGTTCGATTCGCAGGGTGTGCGGCAGATCGGCGAGCCCGCCGCCGGGCTTGTCGGCCAGCACGATGATCGAGTTGCTCATGTGGGCGTCGAACAGGTCGGCTCCGAATCCGGCTCGCGCCACCGAGGCGATCAGCTGGTAGCGCCCCGGCGAGAGCCAGTTGTCGAAGCGCAGTCGGACGCTGGCGTCCTCGCCGGCGGCGAAATGACCGGTGGGGATGCGCTGCGCATCGGTGTTGGTGGAGAAGACGGCCTGGCCTGACTCGTTGGCCAGGGCGATGGCGAAGATCGGATCGTCGACATCCTCGGTGAAGTGGACATCCATGCGCACCGTGCAGGGTTCACCCTGCGTCGAGGTGATCGCGACCTCGCCGGTGGGCGACTCGAACACGGCGTCGTGGACTTCGGCCGCGGGGTTTTCGGGTGGAAGCTCGGAGTCCGCCACGCCGAGCTCCTGCCGCGTGCGCCGGAAGTTGCGCTGGTTGTACTGGCGAGCGATCGATGCGGGGTCGTCGACGGCGACCACGCGGCCGCGCTCGAGCAGCATCGCCCGATCGCAGAATCGCTCGATCGCGCCCATGTCGTGGGTGACGAACAGCATCGTGCGACCTGCCCGCTGCAGCCGGGTGAGCTCGTCGAAGCACTTCTGCTGGAAGTTGGCGTCCCCGACGGCGAGCACCTCATCGATGAGGAAGATGTCGGCGTCGACCTGGACGGCGGTGGCGAAGGCCAGCCGCACGTACATACCCGACGAGTAGTTCTTGAGCTTGAGGTCGACGAACTCCTCGAGCTCGGCGAACGCGATGATGTCGTCGAAGCGCTCCCGGGCCTGCTTGCGGGAGAGCCCGAGCATGATCGCGTTGATGATCACGTTGTCACGCGCGGTCAGGTCCATGTTGAAGCCGACCCCGAGCTCGATGAAGGGCGACAGCCGCCCGTTGATCACAAGCGCGCCGTCATCGATGTCATAGATGCCCGCCATGCATTTCAGGAGCGTGCTCTTGCCGCTGCCGTTGCGGCCGACGATGCCGAAGAACTCCCCGGGTGCGACCTCGATCGTGACGTTCTGAACCGCCTGGAGAACATCGAAGGATCGGGTGCGGAAGGCGTGCAGCGCCCGCTCCTTCAGCGTGTGATACTGCTCGTGCGGCAGGCGGAAGGACTTGCTCACGTTCCGCACCGCGATCGCCGGTGAGGACGGAGCCGGCGGTGCCGCGGACGCGGCGTAGCGCTCCGTGGCGGCCAGCGGGCTCACCGGCGGGACGGTAGCAATCGGAGGTCTCGGTGCCGACTGCTACCTTGCGCGAACTTGCACGCGTGCACGATCATCGCCAAGAACTATCTGGCGTTCGCGCGCGTGCTGGCGCAGTCCTTCTCACAGGCCCATCCCGACTCCCGCCTGTGGGTGCTCGTGATCGACGACTACTCGGGGCACTTCGAGCCAGAGCAGGAGCCGTTCGAGGTCCTGACCCCGTCCGAGATCGGCTGCGCGCCGTTCACCGCGATGGCGCTGCGCTACTCGGTGCTCGAGCTCTCGACCGCGGTCAAGCCGTGGCTGCTGCGACACCTCCTCGCCGAGACCGGCGGGCCCGTGACCTATCTCGATCCCGATATACGGATCTTCGGCTCATTGCAGCGCCTCGACCACCTCGCCGAGCGCCACGGCGTCGTCCTGACCCCTCACACCAGCAAGCCGATTCCCCAGGACGGACGCCGGCCCAGTCAGGTCGACGTGATGATCTCCGGCATCTACAACCTCGGCTACGTCACGCTCGCGGACCGGCCGGAGACCGAGGAGCTCCTGGATTGGTGGGCGGACCGGCTGGAGCGCGACTGCCGCGTGGACCCGGTCTGGGGGTACTTCGTCGACCAGCGCTGGTTCGACCTGGCGCCCGGCTTTCTCACCGAGGTCAAGATCCTGCGCGACCCCGAGTACAACGTCGCGTACTGGAACCTCCACGAGCGCCGGCTGACCCGCCGGGACGCTGGGTACAAGGTGGCTGACCGTCCGCTGGCCTTCTTTCACTTCAGCGGCTTCGATCCTGACCACCCGACCGCGCTGAGCCGTTATCAGGATCGCGTCGATGTCCTCGCCGCCCCCGCGCTGCGGACGATGCTCGCCGAGTATGCGCGTGCGCTGAAGGACGCCGGCCATGCGCGGGCGCGCGATTGGCCCTACAGCTATGCGGCCCTCGGCGATGGGACCCGGCTGGAGGAGACCCAGCGCGCGCTGTTCGAGCGGTTCGCGCACGAGTCGCCGGTCGAGGTGCCATCCCCGTTCACCCCTGAGGGAATGCGGGCGTTCCGAGACTGGATGCTCCAGACGGCCCCGGGCGCCCCACCGGGGGTCAACCGGGTGCTCCACCACGTCTACGAGCGCCGCTCGGACCTGAGGCGGGTCTTCACCAGCTCTGGCGGAATCGACGGTGCCGGACTGCTGGGATGGGCGAGAGAGTACGCTGCGCGCGAGGAACCGCTGATCGCCCATCTGATGACCGGCGAGGCCACGCCCACACAGCCGCCGACCGGCGATCGCCCGGCGCCTCCCACGCCATCGCGGGCCGCGATCGACAGTCTCGGCGCCGACGTTCTGCCCACCGCGGCGAGGAACAACTCCGGGCCGCTGCAACGGGAGCCGTGGGGCGTCAACGTCGTTGGCTACTTTCGCTCGGAGCTGGGCACAGGGCAGGCGGCTCGCCAGATGGTCTCGGCGCTGGACAGGGCCGGCGTGCCCCTGCTTCCCATCCACGGGCAGACGATTCCGCTGAGTCGCCAGGAGCATCCCTACGAGACCGCGTCCCCCGACGAGGCTCCCTTCCCGGTCAACCTGATCAGCATGAACGCCGACATGCTGCCCGAGTTCGTCCGGCAGGTCGGGGCGGAGTTCTTCGCCGAGCGCTACTCAATCGGCCTGTGGTTCTGGGAGGTCGCGCAGTTCCCCGAACGGTGGCGGAGCTCGTTCTCGCTGGTGGAGGAGGTGTGGGCGCCGACGGCGCACGTCGCCTCCGCGCTGGCGCCCCTCGCGACGGTCCCGGTCAACACCGTGCGGATCCCCGTGGCGCCCCCCGCGGTGCCACCGCGCTCTCGCGCGCACCTCGGCCTCCCGCAGGACGAGTTCGTCTTCTTCACCAGCTTCGACTACCTGAGCGTGGCCGAGCGCAAGAACCCGTTGGCCACCATCGCCGCCTTTCGGCGGGCGTTCGTGCCGGCGGAGGGCGCGGCGCTGGTGGTCAAGTGCATCAACCACGAGCGCGACGCCGCGTATCACGCTCGGGTGATGCAGGCCGCCTCCGGACACCCCGACATCCACGTGATCGACAGGTACATGTCGCCGGAGGACAACGCCGACCTGGCCGCGCGTTGTGACTGCTGTGTCTCACTGCACCGGGCGGAGGGCTTCGGCCTGGTGATGGCCGACGCGATGTGGTACGCACGGCCGGTGATCGCCACCGGCTACTCGGGCAACCTCGACTTCATGACCTCCACCAACAGCCTGCTCGTCGATCACGAGCTCGTGCCGATCGGCCCCGGATTCGATCCCTATCCCGCCGACGGGTGCTGGGCGCAGCCCGACGCCGAGCACGCCGCCGGCCTGATGCGGCGGGTCTTTGAGAATCGCGAGTACGCCCGCCGCCTGGGTGCCAGAGCGGCCGCCGACATCCGCGCCACCCACTCCGCCGCCGCGGTCGGCGCGATGCTCCTCGCCCGCCTGGAGCAGATCCGCGCGGTCGGGCAGGCTCGTCGCACCCAGGCAGCCCCCCAGGCCTCGCCGGCGGTCGCCGCCCTGCCGTTGAAGATCCGGCAGGGCCCGATGCCCGCCGGCCGGCGGTCGGCCATCGGCCGCGGACTGGTGAGGAAGGCCGCGCTGCGCGCGATGAGGCCGTTCACGGCCTACCAGCAGGGAGTCAACCGGCAGATCGCCGATGCCCTGCAGGAGCTCGGCGGCGGCCTGCACGAGGGCCGTCGGCAATCCGGCGGCGAGCTCACCCGCGTCCTGCGCGAGCTCCGCGACGTCGAGGAGCTGCGCGGGCTGCGGACCCAGCTCGCCGAACAGGCCGAGCGGATCGACCGGCTGGAGCGCCAGCTGACTGGCGGGGAGGCAGACGCGGAGGTCGACGCGCCGGTTCGATCGTGAGCCGGAGCGGCCGGCAGTCCGCCCCGGCAGGCCATGTGCAGGTGGTGCAGCGCGGGGGCAGCTCGTCGGCGCGCTCCAGAAACGCGGCGGCGGACCCGACGCCGGGGGTCATCGTCCGCTCACGCTAGGGGCGCCTCCCGCGAGCTGCGCGCCGGCCTGACCAGCGCCTCGGTCCGGCCGAGCCCTCACCCATTGCTACCGTTGCCCGGCTTGTTGGCGTCGATGGGCAGAGGTCGGACTTGACGCTCCAGGCGTGGGGCAGCGCCGCCCTGCTCGTGCTCGGATCGATCGTCGTCGGCCAGGCGCTCAACCTGCTCGGCCTGCGCTGTCGCGCTGCGGGTCCGGCCGTGGGGCTGTCGGCGCTGATCGTCCTCGCGGCGGTGTCGATCAAGCTGCCGGGCAGAGCGGTGACCGCCGCCTCGGTGCTGCTCGTCGTAGCGCTGGCCGCGCTCGTCGTCGTGATCCGGGGACGCCGGGCGAGTCGCCCGGCGACGGCCGCGATCCTGACCTTGCCCATCGTCGGGTTCGGCGCCGCGATCCCGTTCATCGCCAACGGCCGAACCGGGCTGCTCGGCGTCAGCCTCGACAATGACACCGCCAACCACCTGGAATATGCACAGTCGCTGCGCCAGCCGGCGGTCGCCGCCCGGTACGGCGTCAGCCCCGGCTATCCGTTGGGCCCGCACAGCCTGGCGGACGCGGTGGCCACCGGCCTGGGAGTGCGGCTGGACCTCGCGTTCGTCGGCCTGCTGGTGGCGACGGTCCTGATCACGGGGTTGGTGGGAGCGGCTTCGCTACCGGGTGTCTCAAGCTGGTGCAAGCCGATCGCCGGGGTGCTCGCGGCGCTGCTCTACCTGCCCGCCGCCTACTACGCCGAGGCGTCGTTCAAGGAGCTCCTCCTGGGGGTGATGCTGCTGGGGATCGTGCTGCACGTCGAGGAGCTGCGCGTCGGGTGGACGGCGACCGGGCGCGATCGGTGGCTGGGACTGATCGCGCTCTCGGTGCTGTGCGCTGCGGCGATCTACACCTACAGCTATCCGGCCCTGGCCTGGATCGGGGTGACCCTCGCCCTCTGGGCGGCGGCGGAGCTGGTCACCCACCTGGGCTGGCTGCGGCAGTGGCGCCCGCGCCTGCTGGACCTGGGGCCACCGGCCGCGCTGGCCGGCATGATCCTCCTCGTGCTGCTCGTGCCGACGCTGGGCGGCGTCGTGACCTTCGCCCGGAGCGTCGGCGTCTCGCCCTCGGCCAGCGGCGTGATCGCCGCCTCCAGCCTGGGCAACCTCGCGGGTCCGCTGTCGCCCTACGAGGCGCTCGGGATCTGGAACCAGACCGACTTCCGCTTCGCCCCGGCCAACCTCTTCCACGCCGGCGAGCTCTCGGCGCTCGCGCTGGCGGTGCTGGTCGTCGGCGTCCTGTGGTCGATCCGCCGTCGCGAGCTGATCCTGCCGGCGGCCGTCGCGGCCTGCGCGTTCGTCTTCTGGCGCTCGAACCAGGGGCAGTCACCATACGTGGCGGCCAAGGCGCTGGTCATCGGCGGACCGGTGGTGGGCGTGGCGCAGAGTCGCGCGCTGCTGGGCTTCCCCGCGTTCCGCGCGCCGCGCTGGATCGCGGCCGGGCGCCTGGCGGTCATGGTCGGCTTCCTGGTGGCGGCGATGCACTCCAGCTACGACGCCCTGCGCAGCGAGCCGGTCTGGGCGCCGGAGTCGACCAGGGAGCTGCTCGCCCTGGGCAAGCGGACCCGCGGCCAGTCCCTGCTCTTTCTGGGAGCGTCCGACTATGCCGACTGGATCTTCAGCGATTCGGACATGAGCGCCCTGTCGCCCGACTCGGTCTCCATGGCCCAGGCCATCCCGCGTCCGAACAAGCCTCCCACCTACGCGACGGCGCTGGACTTCGACAACGTCGACCCGTCCTCCATCAACCGGTTTGACTGGGTGATCACCACCAACACCACCTACGCCAGCCAGCCGCCGCCGGGCGTGCGCCTGGTGCGTCGGCTGCGTATGTACGAGCTGTGGCGGCGGGTCGGCCAGATCGCCCCGCGCGAGACGATCGAGCCCTCCGGGGCCCCGGGGGCGGTGCTGAGCTGCCGCGTGCCAGCGGAGCGCCAGCTGAGCCGGCAACGCGGGATCGCGGCGGTCATGGCCGCGCCGGCGGTGGCCGCGGTCCCCGCGGTGGGGCCCGCTGGGACCGTGAGCAGCGTCCTGAAGCTGCGGGCCGGAACGTGGAACCTGTCCCTGCAATACGCCAGCGACGAGCCGCTGCGGGTGAGCGCCGGGGGCCGTGGCTGGCCGATGCCGGCCTACAACGACCGGCCGGGCCCGTTCTTCGCGGTCGGCTCGGTCGCCTCCACGGGAGCTCCGCTCACCGTGACCGTGCACGAGCAGCAGCCCTCCGCCCTCACCGGCCCGAACCTGATCTCTCAGCCCGGGGCGGTGGCAGCGGTGCCCGATCCCGATCCACGCCGGCTGATACCCCTGCGACGGGCCTGCGGTCGCTATGTCGACTGGTTCCAGCTGCGGCCCTCGTAGGACATCGCGGCGGCCGCTCAGCGCACCAGGGCCAGCGCGGCGCTCCGGTAGGCCCGGAGGGCCGGGTCCGCGCGCCGCACCGCCCGCGAGGCGAGAAACGGCGACTCCACCGAGGCGCTCATCCGTTCCACGATCGCCCGATCGCCAACCCGGCGCGAGGACTGCACCTCGCGCCGCCGGGCCCTGAGCGCGCGCCGATCGGCCCACAGCGCCCGATAGGAAGCGAGCTTGGCGCCCATCCATCCCTCGGCGGCCGCGCGAGCCCATATCGCCAGCTCCACCGCGACGAGCAGCGGGGCCAGCGCCAGCAGCGTGCGCGATCGGAAGTGGGCGAGCAGGCACCACCAGCGGTTTCGCTCCAGGTAGAGCCACTTGTAGCTGCCCTTGGCGAACTCGTACTCGTGCACGACCTGGGCGAGCGGGCAGAACAGCACCCGCCCGCCGCGCAGCTGCGCTCGCCACGCGAGGTCGACATCGTCGTAGTACATGAAGAAGCCCTCCGTGTAGCCGCCCAGCTCCTGGAAGGCCTCGCGACGCACGAGCAGCGCCGCCCCCGAGACGACGGCCGCCGCGCGGACCGGCCCTCGCTCCGGCGCCAGACCGTAGCGTCCGGCCCAGGAGAGGCCGGAGAGATGCAGGACGTTGTCCCCGGCGTTAACCTGCTCGCGGCCGCAGAGCAGGATCTGGGCGCCCGCGATCACCGCCCCGGGGCACGCAGCCAACGCCGACGCGAGCTCGGCCACGCAGTCGGCGTCCGCCTCGGCGTCGGGGTTGAGGAAGAGCAGATGCTCGCCGGTGGCGATTGCGGCCGCCCGGTTGCAGGCCGAGGGATAGCCGAGGTTGCACTCGGGCCGGACGATCTCGACGCCCTCGCGGTGGCGCAAGAGCCGCTCGAAGCGCCCGTCGGCGCTCTGGTCCACGCAGATGATCTGCGTCGGCGCGAGCGTCTGGCGCTGCAGCGACCGCACCGCCCGGCAGAGAGCCTCGGCGCTCCCGCCATAGCCGACGAGCACCGCGCTGACCGTCGTCATGGCGCTGACGTCTCGGTCCTGCTCGGGGCGGCTCCTGCCTCGGCGAGCCGCGGAGATGTGGACTCACCGAGGTCTCGGTTGCGCTCGATCCAGAAGGCTCCCCCGACCTCGCCGGGTCTGACCAGGCCTGCCGCGGCCGCCGCGCGCGGACGGTCCCGGCACAGCGCGTGGACCGCAAACCGGACGTCATAGCCATGGTTCATCGAGAGAAACGCCTGCAGAAGGTACTGCTCGGACCAGTACAGACCGTAGTCGCGCGCCAGGTAGAGCGGGTACTCGTAGGGCAGGTGGATGTCGTGAAAGTGCACCAGGACGCCCGGGGCGAGCACCGGGAGGATCTGGAGGATCAGCCGGTTGACATCGCCCGCGAGCTTGACCGTGTGGGTCGTGTCCACGATCAACATGTCGCCGGCGCGCAGATCACCGAACACGTCGCCGGGCACCGCGCGGGCCCCGATCCGCCGCAACTGCGCGAGCCCGGGCAGCTGCGCTTCGGCGACGGCGGCGAAGGGGTCGAAGACGCGATAGGTGGATTGATGCCCGTCGGTCGAGTTGGCGCGGCACGCGTGCGCGATCACGCGGCTGCTCTGCCCCGAGCCGAGCTCCACGATCGAGCCGGGCCTGCGGTGGCGGATGAGGGCGAACAGCAGCCGTGCGTCCGGCGGGGGATACGAGGGATTGCCGGGGTCGTAGCGAAACCGCGGAGCGACGTTCCCGTCGGGGGCGAACTCCCGCAGACCATGCGACAGCTCGGTCTCCAGCAGCCCGATCTGCGCGTCGAGGTCCAACTCGATGCCCCACATCGGGTCGGGCTGGGTGAAGACCTCGAGCGGCACTGTCCGCAGATCGGGGATCGGGCTGTAGAAGGTCTTGACCACGATCTGCAGCCCCACACGTTCGGCGGCGGCGCGAGCCAGCGAGTAGGCCCTCACCGCTGCCCGACGTTCCCAGAGGCGCCGCCGGCGGATCGCGGCTCCCCGGTCGAGCGTACGCAACGTTTCCTCGCGGCGAAAATCGAACGATGATGCCGAGCGTCACCTCGGCCGGCGGCCGGGCACTGAGACGGACGGTCGCGGAGAGAATACTCGTTATGCTGTTCTGCGGCCTCCCTCTGAAGGTGCGCAACCTCTGCTCGCCGCTGCCGTTTGCATCAAGGACATGAGCACCGAGCCCTCATATCTCGCGGTGGTTCCGGCCTACAACGAGTCGATGACGATCGCTCGCGTGCTGCAGGCGCTGCAGGAGCGCGCTCCGCGCTTCGACGTGCTCGTCGTGGACGACGGCTCGACGGATGACACCGCCGCGGTGGCCGAGCGCGCCGGAGCCCGCGTGCTCAAGCTGCCGTTCAACCTCGGGATCGGCGGCGCGGTGCAGTCCGGGTTCGTGTTCGCTCGCGATCACGGCTACGACTTCATGTCCCAGGTGGACGGCGACGGCCAGCACGAGCCCGGCGAGCTCGAGAAGCTCGTCTGCGCCATGGGTGCCCCGCCGTGGCCGGACATGGTCTGCGGCTCCCGGTTTCTGAGCGACGATTTCCACTACCCGACGCCGGTCAGTCGGCGCACCGGGATCCATGTGTTCGCCACCCTGCTCTCGTGGATCGTCTCGGCTCGGGTCAGCGATCCGACCTCGGGCTTTCGTCTCTACAACCGCAGGGCGATCCAGCTGTTCGCCCGCGACTACCCGCACGACTACCCGGAGGTCGAGGCGGTGCTGATGCTCCACCACCACCGGCTCGCGATGCGCGAGATCCCGGTGAGGATGTACGCGCGCGGGGGCGGGGTGTCGTCGATCAGCAACGGCAAGTCGGCCTACTACATGGTCAAGGTCCTGCTTGCCCTGCTCGTCGGACTGGCGCGGCGACGCCCCGTCGTCGACCCGGGCGACCGCGCGCCCGTCGCCGCCGAGCAGGGCGTCTGATGGCCGCTCGGGTACAGCTCGTCGCGATCATCGGCGCGGTGATCCTGTTGTTCGTCGTGCTCGAGATGGTTCGCCGGCGGCGTCTCATGGAGCGCTACGCCCTGCTGTGGCTGCTCTGCGCGCTGGTCCTGGTCGGCCTGGCGAGCTGGCGCAGCGGCCTGCTGCACGTCAGCCGCGTGATCGGGATCATCTACCCGCCCAACGCGTTGTTCTTCATCGCGTTCGGGTTCGTCCTGCTGCTGCTCCTGCACTTCTCCACGGCCGTCTCGCGTCTGTCGGACCAGACGAAGGTGCTGGCCCAGCGCCTCGCACTGCTCGAGGAGCGGGTGAGCCATGCCGAGAGGCGTCCCGCGATGGGCGAGGAGGCCGACGAGGAGTTCGAGCCGGTCGCCTCGGGCCACGGTCGCCGCTTCGTCAGCTCGGACTGACGGATTCCCAACACCGTGGCCGCATGAAGACCGCACTGCTCGATGTCCTCGCCGCGCCCGGCGACCGCTCGGCGCTGACGATCTGCGACGAGCGCCGCGAGAACGGGGAGGTGCTCGAAGGGTCGCTCATCGCCCAGGACGGGCGCAGGTTCGAGATCCGAGACGGGGTCCCGAGGATGGCGCCGGAGCTGCAGAGCGCCGACGAGCAGTCCGACACCCGGACCACGTTCGGCTCCAAGTGGCAGACGATCTCAGACGAGGAGCGCGACCGACTGTCGGTGTTCCAGTATCGCTGGTTCGAGCAGCGCTTCGGGTTCGGAGACGAGGACGGGCTCGCCGCCGAGCTGCAGGGCGCGCGGTGGGTGATCGATGCCGGCACGGGTCCCGGCATCCAGGCGGCTCGCCTGGCGCGCGTGACCGACGCCCAGGTCCTGGGCATGGATCTCTCGGAGTCGGTCGTGCGCGCCCGCAGGTCCTTCGCCGCGGAGCGCGCGAACCTCGACTACATCCAGGGCGACATCCTCGACCCACCGCTGCGGCGCGGGTCGTTCGATCTGGTGGTCGCCGACCAGGTGCTGCACCACACGCCCGACTGTCGGCGGGCGTTTCACTCGATGGCGGAGCTGGTCAGGCCCGGCGGGCAGCTCGCCACCTACGTCTACCGGATCAAGCCGCTGCTGCGCGAGATCGCCGACGAGGAGGTGCGCAAGCTCACGACTCGGCTCTCGGTCGACGAATGCATGGAGTTCTCAGAGCAGGTGACCGAGCTCGGCCGCGAGCTGTCAGGACTCGACGCCAAGGTCACCCTGGAGAAGGGCATCCCGCTGCTGGGCCTGGAGCCCGGCGAGCACGACGTGCAGCGGCTGATCTACTGGACGTTCTTCAAGTGCTTCTGGAACGAGGAGCTCGGCGAGGGCGTCTCGAACCTGGTCAACTTCGACTGGTACCACCCACCGTACGCCTCCCGACACACCGAGGAGGAGGTCCTGGGCTGGTGCCGCGATGCCGGCCTGGAGGTCATCAACCTCGACGTGATCGAGAGCGGCATCAGCCTGCGTGCGCGGCGCTTGGGTTGACGTCGTCTGGCCGGTCGCCAAGCTGGTGGCCGGCAGCCTCGCCCTGCCGATCCTGACCGTCGTCGCGGCCGCGGAGGGCCTGCGAACGCGCTGGCGGCGTCGGCGCCGCCAACCGCCGCGGCTGCTGTGGGGGCCGTCGCCGATCATCGCGATCCGCGACTGGTCGCGCAGCCTGCGGGCGCTGGGCTACGACAGCGTCACCTTCGCCCATCACGTGGCGCCGATCAACGCGCGGGAGGACTTCGACGTCCACCGCGACAGCTTCCTGCCGGGCGTGCCCTATGCCGACGTGATCCGGGACTTCTTCGTGTTCGTCTGGGCGCTGCACCGCGCCGACGTGTTCTTCGCCTATTTCGACGGCGGCTATCTCGCCGGCACCGGGCTGCGGTCGCTGGAGTGTCGGCTCCTGCGGCTGGCCGGCAAGAAGCTCGTTCTCTTCCCCTACGGGGGCGACATCGCCGTCGTCGGCGAGATCGGCATCATGGAGACGGCGCTGCTCACGGATTACCCCGAGCTGGTGCGCTCGAGCCCGGACAAGCGACGGCGCATCCTGCACCTGTGTCGCTGGGCCGACCTCGTGGTGCGCAACCACCAGTACGGCTTCCTGCCCCGGGCCGACGTCCTGTGGCCGACGCAGATCGCGATCGACGCGCAGCAGTGGAGCCCGGCGGACGTCGCCGCTCCGGGCGGCGACGGACGCGACGGCGAGGTGGTCGTGCTGCACGCTCCGAACCACCGCGGGATCAAGGGCACCGAGCAGCTGCTCGAGGCGGTGGCGCGGCTGCGGGCCGAGGGCCTCGGGATCCGGCTGGATCTGATCGAGCGGCGGCCCAACCACGAGGTGCGGGCGGCGATGCGCGGCGCCGACATCGTCGCCGACCAGTTCATCGCCGGCTATGCCCTGTTCGCGATCGAGGGAATGAGCACCGGCAAGCCGGTCATGTCGGCGCTGCGCTGGATGCCCGAGGAGGTGGCGCAGAGCCCCGCGCTGCGCGATTGTCCGATCGTTGACACCGATCTGTCCAACCTCGTCGAGAACCTGCGCGCGCTGGTCATCGACCCGGCGCGTCGGCTCGCGCTGGGCCGCGCCGGCCGGGAGTTCGTGCTCCGCCACCACGCCCACGAGCCCGTCGCGCGGGTCTGGAGTTCGCTGATCGAGCACGTGTGGTGGGGGGGCCCGCTGCCTCACGAGCTGGAGATCGAGCCAGCCACGGGTGGGTCTGGGGCTGTCTGATCGTCGGGCCAGTGACGGCGAGCAGTGCTGGGGTCGGTGCGGCGCTCGCGTGGCGACTGGCGGCGTGAGGCTGCGCGGTCGTGGTGCACGGTCGCCGCGCCGGCCCGGTCGCGTGCGGTCGCGTGACGCGTCGTGCGGTCGCAGTGGGCTCAGGCCGGCGCCCACGCGGCTCAGGCCGGCGCGACGCGCAGCGGACGTTCGTAGGACAGCTGCTGATACTCCGGCGGACCGGCCGTCGGCCGCAGACTGAGCATCGCGCGGGCGGGCCCGCGTTCGGGCCACGCGCCCCGCAACGCCACGTCGAAGCCCGAGGAACGGCACCAGTCGCGCAGCGCCCGCACCGACGGCGCAAACCAGTTCGAGCTGTCCCCGGAGAGCTCGTCGCGGCGATAGAAGCGCGCGACCGCGACCTCGCGCTGGCGGCGCGGGAGCTCACCGTCGCACACGACGGTCTCGAGCGACGCCTCGCCCGCGGTGACCGCCCGGAGGTTGTCCAGCGCCAGCAGCGGGTGGCGCAGGTGGTAGAGCACGCCCCAGAGGATGACCAGGTCAAACGGCTCCGGAAACCGCTCGGCGAGCTCATAGACGCTGGCCTGCACGAACTCCACCCGCGACTGCAGCAGCTCGCACAGCGGCCGTACGCCGAAGTGCTCGGCGTCGTAGAGGTCGACCACGACCACCCGCTCGGCGCCGCGGCGCTCGAGCTCGAACGCGGTGCCGGCGTTCGTCGTGCCGATGTCGAGCACCGTGCGCCCGGTCAGGTCGGCCGGCAGCCGCGCGCTCCTGCACAGCCACGGCACCGGGCTCACGCCCGGGGTGATCACACCAGGCGCCAGCTCGAACTGCTGATGCCAGACGAAGTCGTGGCTGACGATGAACTTGCTGGCGGCGGCGGGTGTTGGGATCACCACGGCCAGCGAGCGTATCGCGGCGTCGTGACCCACCCTCACGCATTCCCCTCCCGCGGCGATCGGCGTCCGGCTTCGGCCGGACGCCGATATCTCACCGTTTGAGTGAGGATCGCTGGGATGCCGTCGTCTTCGTGATGAGGCCGCGGGACGTGCGCGCTAGTTCACCAGCGCGCCGGAGCCCTTGACCGCAGGCCAGGTGCCGCCGAACTGGGAGACCCCGATGTAGTCGGTGGATCCGGCCGACGTGTCGCTGACGTAGGTGTAGAGCGGGTGGCCGGCGTAGGTGACCTGCGAGACGTGGCCGACCTTGATCGTCGACAGCTGCGATGCCCGGACCCCGGACCCGGCGACGGGATGCCCGCGAGTCGTCTCAAGCGGCCACACGCGCGTGCAGCCGGGGATCATCACGCAGTTGTCGCGGTTGCGGGTGTCGCGGGTGAACGCGTACAGGGTGTGGCCGTTGGGCGCGACGAGGATCTTGCCTGCGGAGGTGGAGCGCACCGAGATCCGCGTTGCGGCGGCCGCTGCGCCCGGTGCCGAGCGAGTGGAGGACTCGCCCCAGCCGGACCGTTGGTAGGCGGCGGCCGTGGCGGCCGTGGCGGTCGCAACGGCGGGACGGGCGTGAGCGCGGGCGGTGCCGGCGCCCGCGCCGCCCGACGTCGACAGTGCCACGATCACGGCGGCGAGAACGATGACCCCCACGGCGCCTGTCGACCACAGCGTGCTGGGTTTGAGAGAGTGGAACACGATGGTCTCCTTGAGAGAGGGTGAGCTGGTCACCGGTCAAGACCACCGCGCCTGCGATTCCTTCCCGTCAAGTCGCCCAGCCGGCCGCGCGTAGGATCGCCGAGACGGTGCATCGCCTCGATACCAAGTCGCTTGGCCAACACCTCGACCCCATGTACCGGGCTGCGTGGGCGCTGTGCGGCTCGCGCGAGGACGCCGAGGACCTCGTGCAGGAGACCTTGACGCGCGTGCTGGCCCGCCCGCGCATGATCCGTGGCGAGGATCGCGGCTACCTGCTGCAGGCGATGCGCAACACGTTCGCCACCGGGCTGCGCGGCGCCGCGCGCCGGCCCCGCACGGCGGCGCTTGACGACGTGGGGGAGCCCGCCGACCGTCGTGCCCCGGCTCCGGATCGCGCCGCCGAGGTCAACGAGGTCCTCGAGGCGGTCGCGCAGTTGCCCGAGGACTTTCGCCTGGCGGTGGTGGCGGTCGACATACTGGGACTCTCATACGCCGAGGCTGGACGATCGCTCGACGCGCGCGAGGCGACGATCGCCACCCGCGTGTACCGCGGCCGCCAGCGGATCGCCGAGCAGTTCGCGCAAGCGCCCGGAGCGTCGCGGGAAGGATCAGGGCCGAAGCGCAGTCTCACATGACAGACGATCCGATGACATCCGACACGAAGCCTCCGCGACCTCCTACGGAGGCCGAGCTCGCGCGGCTGGCCGACGGCACGCTGCCCGCGGCCGAGCGCGAGCGGGTGCGCGCGCAGGTGGCCGCCTCGCCGCAGCTGAGTGCCGTGGTGGCCGGCCAGGCGCGGGCGGTGTCGGTGCTGCGCGCGGTCGACGTGGCCGCGCCCGCCTCGCTGCGTGCGCGCACCGAGCAGCTGGCGGGGGCCGAGCCGCGGCCGGCGGGGCCTGCCGGGCGCCTGCGCACGGCGATCGCGCCGCGGCGGGTGCGGTTCATCCCCGCCGCGACCGCGTTGGCGGTCGCGGTCGTCGCCGTGATCGTGCTCACCGGCGGCAGCGGGCCCCCGACGGTGGGTCAGACCGCGCGGCTGGCGCTCGCCTCGGCTACGGCACCGGCTCCCGCTCCCGACAGCGCGGATCGCACCCTCCTTGACCTCCGTGCCTCGGGGATCCCGTTCCCCCGCTACGTGCGCGGCGAACGCTGGGAGGCGAACGGCACTCGCACCGACACGGTGCGCGGCCGACGCATCGTGACCGTCTTCTACCGCGCGGATGGCGTCGGCCGGGTGGGCTACGCGATCGTCGCCGGCCGCTCCCTGCCCACGCCCAGCGGACCGACGATCACGCGCAACGGGGTGCGCTACGCGTTGGGCCGGGTCGGCGACGCTCGGCTGGTCACCTGGCAACGCGCGGGACACACGTGCGTGATCGCCGGACGCGGCGTCGGCGATCGGACCCTGCTGGCTCTGGCCACCGCCGACGAGCACGTCACGGTCAGCTGAACGGTCGCGCCCGGTGCGTCGGGCCGGGAGCCGCGATGCGAGCGCCGGGCGGCCGCAGACCCGCCGTCCGCGCCGACCTTCAGCCGGTCGACGGCGACGTCGGCCCGCGCCGGGCGGGCCAGCGCCTCCTATACTGGACGTTCTTCAAGTGATTCTGGAACGAGGACCTCGGGCGTGATCGAGGGCAGCATTCGTGCCCGAAGCATGGCTTAGGGCTATCTGGCCCGCCTACAACCTGGCGGTGGCCGTGATCGCCTTCCCGATTCTCGTCCTCATCGCCGCCGCTGAAGGGGTTCGCACGCGGCGGCGGCGGGCACGCGGTGCCCGGCCGCGCCTGCTGTGGGGGCCCCAGGCCATCATCGCCATCCGCGACTGGTCACGCGGCCTTCAGGGGCTTGGTTACGAAAGTGTGACGTTCGCTGATGCCGTGGCGCGGATCAACCGACGGGAGGACTTCGACGTTCACCGTAACGCGTTTCTCCCCGGCGTTCCCCGCGCGGAGCTGGTCCGCGACTACGTCGTGTTCGTGTGGGCGCTGCGCCGGGCGGATGTGTTCTCCTGGTATTTCAACCGGGGGTATTTGACCTACTCCGGGCTGGCCTGGCTGGAGTGCTCGCTGCTACATCTCGCCGGCAAGAAGATCATCGTGTCCCCGTTCGGAGGCGACATCGCGGTGGTCGGCGAGATCGGTGTGATCGAGCCATGGCTGCTGCAGGATTACCCGGAGCTGGTGGACACCAGCGCGGCCGCGCGGCGGCGCATCCTGCATCTGTGCCGGCATGCGGATCTGGTGATTCGCAACTACCAGTATGGGTTCCTGCCGCGAGCCGACGTCCTATGGCCCACCATGATCGCCATCGACACACACCAATGGGATGTTGTTGAGCGAGACGACGCTCGCGCTGACGGCCACAACGGTGAGGTGGTCGTCGTGCATGCCCCGAACCACCGGGCAATCAAGGGAACCCAGCAGCTGATCGACGCGATCCAGCAACTGCAGGCAGAGGGACTGCGCGTCAGGCTCGATCTCATTGAAGGGCGGCCGAACGAGGAGGTGAGGCGCGCAATCCAGCGTGCCGACATCGTTGCCGATCAGTTCATCGCGGGTTATGCGCTGTTCGCGATTGAGGGAATGAGCAGCGGCAAGCCGGTGGTGTCCGCCCTTGCCTGGATGCCGCCCGAGGTGGCGCACACTCCGGCGCTGCGCGCGTGTCCGATCGTCGACACCGACCTCTCAAACCTCGTGGGCAACCTGCGGGGGCTGATCAAGGATCCTGCGCGGCGGCAGGAGCTGGGACGGGCCGGGCGTGAGTTCGTTCTTCGTTACCACGCCCATGAGCCGGTGGCCCGGACGTGGAGCGCGCTCATCGAGCACGTGTGGGCGGGGTCACCGTTGCCGGCCGAGCTGACCGCGCCCCTGCGCATCGCGCCGGTGCCGAGCGCATGACCGGCCCGGCCCCGACCGGTTCAGGCAGGGAGCGCGACGAGCCCGGCGAGCACGGTGCGCGCGATCGTGCGCGGGTCGTGGCGGCGCTCCACGAACGCCCGGCCGGCGGTTGCGATCCTGGCTCGGCGGTCGGCGTCGCTGAGCAGGGCTTCCAGGTCGTCCGCGAGCGTGTCGGGGCCGGTGCGCACGATCGGGAGCTCATCGCCGAACGGATTGTCGGCGGGCGCGTCGCCCTTGATGTGGCAGAAGACCGGCTTGCCCAGCGACATGGCCTCGACCGCGAATCCGCCATACCAGCCGACCTTCAGCTGGTCGATGGCGATATCGGCCCGCGCCAGCCGGTCCAGCGACTCCGCGCGCGTGACGCCCTCAACGAGGTCGAGCCGCACCGAGACCCCGCGCCCGCGGAGCTGGTCGATGGCGGCCAAGACCTCGGCGGTTCCCTTAGAGGCGCGGTTCGACGGAGCGTGCAGGACTGTGAGTTCGCCGGCGGGGCGGATGGGGGTGGGTGTCACCGACCGCGGGTCGAAGCTGGCATACGCGCAGAACGTCGCGCCGGGCAGCCACTGGCGCATGTCGGGGTTGAGGTAGAAGACGCGATCCGCGTAACGGAGCATCCGGCGGCGGGCGTTGCTGCGCCTGCGCTCCAACCCGGCGCGCTCCGCCGCCCCGGGGGGCGCGGACTGGTAGTCGGCCGGCCGCGCGTCATCGCCCTGGAAGGTTGCGATGACCACCTTTCCCATCCGTCGCAACAGCGGCAGCTCGTCGAGAGCGACCGGGAGCCCCCATCCCGGCAGTAAGGTACTGCCGAAGTTGAAGTGGAACACGTCATAGCGCTGCACCGCGTGCGCCAGGAACCGAAGCCGGTCGGGTGTCGTCCGCCACGGAGCTACGCCCGGGCGATACAGCGACCAGTCGACCTCGAACGCAAACGGGTCGTGCTCGAAGGTGACGACCTCGCTTTCCAGTCCAAGCTCGCGCTCGGCATGAGACAGGCCGATCGGATGACCGCCGACGTTCCACGGCGTGTGGAGGATCCGCATGCGACCTAAGCTAGCGTCGATCACGGGGTTCCGGCTCGCGGCGACGGGGTCCTTCGGCCGCGCTTGGCCGGTGATCCGGTCCGCTGTGCGCCTGGCCGTGGCGCCGCTGGCGCTGCCCCTCCTTCTCTGGGCGTGTGCAGTCGAGGGTGTCCGGACCCGGCGGAACCGCAGGGCTCCCCCACGGCTGTTATGGGGTCCGACGCCGCTGATCTCGCTGAAGTACTGGTCGGCGGCGATGCAGGCTCGGGGATACGAATCGCGGACGCTGGCCGACGGCCTTATGTCGATCAACCGCCGAGAGGATTTCGACGCGCACCGCGAGGACTTCCTGGGCGGCGCGAGGGCGTGGGAGGCGGTCCGCGACTTCGTCGTGTTCGTCTGGGGTATCCGAGAGGCCGACGTCTTCCTGACGTTCCTCGACGGAGGGCTGCTTCGGCACACGGCGTTACGCGGCTTGGAAGGTCTTCTGCTGCGGGTCGCCGGTAAGCGCCTGATCGTGTTCCCGTATGGCAGCGACATCGCCGTCCCGGGCTATCTCGGCGTGATGGAGGAGGCGCTGGTGGCTGACTACCCGGAGATCGCGACTCGGGTCGAGGCGACGCGCCATCGCGTCGACTACTTCTGCCGCTGGGCCGACCTGGTCGTTCGCAACCACCAGTACGGCTATCTGCCGCGCGCTGACGTCGTGTGGCCCACCCAGATGTCGGTGGACACCGAGCATTGGAAGGGGGATGGCTCGGCCTCCTCGGCTGACGGCGTCACCGGGGAGGTGGTCGTCCTGCACGCGCCCAATCACCGCCACATCAAGGGCACGCAGCGTCTGCTGGACGCCGTGCAGGCGCTCCAGGATCGGGGACTGCGGGTGATGCTCGACCTGATCGAGCGTCAGCCCAATGAGGTGGTCCACGCCGCTATGCAGCGTTGCGACATCGTCGCCGAGCAGTTCCTGGCGGGGTTCGGCATCTTCGCGATCGAGGGCTGTGCTACCGGCAAGCCGGTGCTGTCGGCACTTGGGTGGTGGCCGCCGGACGTGCGCGAGAGCGCGCTGGTGCGAGACTACCCGTTCGTCGACGTCGACGAGCTGGGTCTCGAAACCGCGCTCGAGCAGCTGGTGAGAGACCCGGCCCGCCGGAGGGCGGTGGGCCAAGCCGGTCGGCGTTTCGCGGTGGAGCACTGCTCCTACGACGCGACGGGACGCGTCTGGGCGACGCTGATCGACCATGTGTGGAGCGGGGTCCCGTTGCCGGTGGCCCTGCTCCCGCGGACCGCCGCGCGACACTAGGCCGATGTGCGGCATTGCTGGCATCGTCGGCGCGCCGGCGCCCGATCAGGACGTCCTGACTCGCATGGCCCAGGTCATGATCCACCGCGGCCCCGATGACCAGGGCCTCTGGCGCGACGGATCGGCTGGTCTGGCATTTCGGCGCCTGGCGATCATCGACCTCGAGCCGCGGTCAAATCAGCCGCTGCACCACGACGGGCTCCACCTGGTGTTCAACGGCGAGATCTACAACTACCGCGAGCTGCGTAGCGAGCTCCAGGCTGGTGGTCACACCTTCGTCACCGAGGGCGACGGCGAGATCCTGATCCACGCTTGGCGCGAGTGGGGCGAGGCGGCGCTTGCTCGCGTCAACGGGATGTTCGCCATGGCCGTCTTCAACGAGCACGACGGCTCACTGACGCTGGCATCGGACCCGTTCGGCGAGAAACCGCTCTACTACTGCGATCGGCCAGCCGGGTTGGCGTTCGGCTCCGACATCCGCGCGCTCATCACGGCCGTCGACGGCCTCGGCGCCGCGAACGAGGCGGCCGTACAAGCGTTTGTGGCCCACGACCTCATGCCGGCGCCGGAGGGCAGCTTCTTCGCAGGTGTCAGGCGGCTTCCTGCCGCTCACCGCCTACGCTGGCAGGCAGGAAGCGTCACCGTCACGCGCTACTGGACGCCCGCATTGGTCGAGGTGCCCGCGCGCTACGAGGACGCGGTGGAGACGTTGCGGGACCTGCTCACGGACTCCATCCGATTGCGGCTGCGCAGCGACGTTCCGATGGGCACATCGCTGAGCGGCGGGGTCGATTCCTCGGCGGTGGCAGCGCTGTGCGCCAGGCTCGGCGCCGATGCCCGGCGCCACGCTTTCACCGCCACTTTTCCTGGCTACGAGCGCGACGAGTGGCCCTACGCGGAGCAGGTTGCCCGGGCCGCCGAGGTCCTCGAGCACCATCGGGCCCAGCCCACCGCGTCCGCGCTGGCCGATGACCTGGAGGCGCTGGTACGCAGCCAGGAGGAGCCGTTCGGCTCGACCTCGATCTACGCCCAGTGGTGCGTGAACCGGGTGGCCCGTGACGCCGGCATCGTCGTGCTCCTCGACGGGCAGGGCGCCGACGAGCTGTTCGGGGGCTATCCGTGGATGGTCGGGACCGCGGCCGTGGCCGGCGGGCCAACGGGGATCGCGCGCGCCGTGCGTGCGGGCGGTTCGCGCCGCGCCTTCGCCGTGCGCATGCTCGCCGGGGCGTACCTTCCGGAGCCGGTCATCCGCGTCTACCGACGACGGTCGGCGAGCCCCTACGTCACGCATGGGGTGGTGGCGCAGACGCTGGACGTGGCCCCGCCCGTACCCGAGTTCGCCGCCGGAGCGGCGATGCGACGCGAGCTGCTGCTGGAGAGCTTCGTCACCAGCCTCCCCGCTCTCCTGCGCTACGCCGACCGCAGCAGCATGGCCCATTCCCGCGAGGTACGGCTGCCGTTCCTGGATCGCCGCGTGGCCGAGTTCGCCTTCTCGCTTCCGGCCTCGTTCCTGTGCCAAGACGGCGTCACCAAGCGCATCCTGCGCGACGCGGTGCGCGGTCTCGTGCCGGACGCGATCCTTGCCAGGCGCGACAAGGTCGCGTTCGAGCCCCCGCAGGCGCGGTGGCTGGCCGAGCCGGCGTGGCGAGAGCGCATCGCAGCGGTACTGCTCGATCCCTCCACTCGCGCTCGTGGACTCTACGACACGGCGGTCATCGAGGCTGACCTGCGGGCGGGCGCCTGGCGTGACCACCACTCACTGTGGCGCGCGTTCTGTGCCGAGACCTGGCGAGCCGCGTTTGCGCGCGACTCGGCGCGTTCCGCCTCCGCGGTCGGCTGACGCATCAGGCGCCCGTGCGCACAGGAACACGCTGGCCCCGTGGCGACCGGCATCGGCCACGGTCAGGCCCGCCGCCGAGAGCCATTCCGACACAAGCGGACTGCTCAGGTGCACAACGTGAAAGATGTCGATTGCGCCGGTTGGAACGGCCAGCTCCCGGAGGTAGGCCGGTTCCGGCGGCTGGGGCGGCGTGCGGCCCGTCAGCCTCCTGATCGCGGCCCGCGGGTGCATTGCTGCGTCGCCCAGGCGGCGCCGGAGCGACGGTGAATCGGTCGCCGGCGGCGGAAGCTCGGTATCGGGCACCTCCCCGAACCAGATGTTGACGGTCCCGCTCGGGCTCAGCACGCGCCGCGCCTCCGACAGCGAGCGCGCCGGGCTGAGCACGTGGTCCAGTGACGTGGCGAACAGGACCCGGTCGAAGCTCCCGTCGGCGAAGGGCAGATACTCGCCGATGCCTTGGACGAATGTGAACTCACGCTGCTTCTCCCCGCGGAGCGGATCGATGCCGACGAACCTCCCGTTTGCGCCCACCGCATAGCTCGGCTCGGTCTGCGGCCCGCAGCCGACGTCGAGCACCGAGCCCCGGAGGTCCGAGAACCGGGCGAACGCCGTGGCGTCCGCGCGACGCCCCACCGACAGGCTGTGCTCGGGGATCTCGTCGGCGGCAACGACGAAGTTGTGCTGCAGCTGCTCCCAGAGCGGCCACCGCTCCTGCACGTCCGGATCGGGCGGAGGGTTGGGGGTGAAGTCCATCGCTCCGTCACGGTCGGGGAACTGGCGCCCGCACGTCGGGCACCGGACGCCGGACGAACCGGGCTCGGGCACGTCGACGTGACACACGGGGCAGACGAAGCTGAGCATCCGGCCGAGGTTATCGATCGGTTCAGGCGCTGACCGCTCGCACGTTCCGGGCCCGGCCGATGAGTGCGCGCAGCTCACCGATCTCCTCAGGACCGATCACGCCGATGATGCGCAATCCGATCGCCAGGACAACCAGGGCACCCAGCTTGACCAGCAGCGCCAGCCAGAGAGGGTCGTCTCCGATCAGGCCGATCGGCATCAGCGCCGCGCCGAGTCCCGCGAGGGCGATCAGTTTGCTCGTGGCATAGGGGGTGGGCGCGACGCGCTGGGCGCCTCGGTAGTAGAGCAGGGCCAGCAACAGGTATCCGGCGGCCGTCGCCGCGGCGGCCCCGACCTGTCCCCACGCCGGGATGAGCAGGACGTTGAGCCCGAGGTTGACCACGGCCGCGATCGTCGAGTAGTAGGCGAAGAGCTTCGTCCGCCGGGAGATGCTGATGCCGGCCATCGGGATCTGACAGAAGCCGAGCGCCGCTGTACCGGCACACACAAGCGCGACCGCCTGGTAGCTGCGGTCGAAACCGGGAGCGATGATGGCGATGATCTCCCGTGCGAACACGGAGAAGACGATTGCGAGTACGACCAGGCCCGCGGTCAGGTACGTCATGAGGCGCGCGCGGACCACCCGCTCAGTCTCCGCGTCGTCGGCGTGCAACGAGAGCATGAACGGGGCGTAGGCGATGCTGAACGCCGACACGAACAGAAGCATGGCGAAAGAGAGCCGGTTGGCGACGGCGTACTGTCCAACGTCATCGAGGCTGCCCAGCTTGGTGAGGAGGATGCGGTCGATGAACTGGAGCATCCACATGGCAATCGCGACGGGGATGAGTGGCAGGCCAAAGGCGAGCATCACGCGTAACTCCGCGAGTGAGATCCGCCGGCCGATGTACGGATGCGCGACGGACAGCGCGTAGCCGGCGGCGGCCACGCTGCCGGCCAGCGTCCCCGCGAACACGCCGTTGACGCCCCATCCGAAGGCGAGCACGAACGTCAGTGCCAGCGTCGTCCCGAGGCCGCCGGCGATCAGCGAAACGGTGAGGTAGCGCCACGGCTGGAACCGCAGCCGCATGACCTCTTGCGTGAGCGACGCCAGCGTGCCGGCGGGGACACACGCTGCCACCAACAGGACCGCGGTGCCGTAGCGGTCGCTGCCGAACAGCCACGCGGCGATCGGATCGCTGGCGGCTGCCACGCCAGCCGCCAGGAGCAGCGCGATGCTCATGGAGGATCCGATCGAGGTCGACAAGACCACGCGGCGCTCCTCGAAGTTGTCCTCCGTGTAGTCGAAATACGACCGCTGGGCCGCCGAGTTCAGGCCGAAGTCCACGACGATCGCCAGCACCGACAGTCCGACGGTGAGCACCTCAATGACGCCGTACTCGCTCGGGGCGAACACCCTGGCATAGATCGGCAGGGTGATGATGCCCAGGAGCTGCGCGGCGACCGCCCCTAGCCCGTAGACAGCGGTCTGCTTGCCGAGGCGGATGAAGTGCTGTCTCACGGCGACGACCTCAGCCGGCCGCCACCATACGTGCCAGACCCTCCCTGGGTGTTGTGGTGGGAGCTCCCAGGAGGCTGGTCATCAGGTCGATCGACGCGACGAAGTCCGGTTGCTCGGCCACGTTTTCGAATGTTGGCGCCTTTCCTGCCTCGCCGCCGATGATCTCGGCGATCTGGCGGATCGACACGGTCTCGGGTCCAGCGACATTGATTGTCGCGCTCTCGTCGAGTTCCAGCGCGGCCGCGGTGGCCCGAGCGGCATCGCCGGCGTACACCGGATTGAGCGAGATGCCGTCCGCGCCGGCGAGCTGCACCTCCTGTCCGCTCGCGACGCGCCCGATGATGCCGGGCATCATCATCCCCTCCTGCCCGGGCCCGTAGATGAAGAAGTAGCGCAGCGAGTGGGCGCAGAACAGCGGCCGGTACTGGGCGACGACCTGCTCGCCGGCGTGCTTGGAGATCGCGTACAGGTTGCCCGGCGCGGGCGGATCGTCCTCGCGGATGGCCTTGCGACCGGCGCCGCTGACGGCGCCGGTGGAGGCGTAGACGAACGTCGCGCCGCCCGCCCGGCGGCAGTAGTCCAGCAGCCGCGTCGTCGCCATCGTGTTGACGTCCATCACGTCGAGCGCCCCGTCGGGGAACTCACGGTAGCGGCGCGATTGGGCCACGTGCAGGACACCGTCGATGCGCGCGGGCAGCTGCTCTGAGAGTGGGGCCGCGAGGTCCTGGGCGACCCAGCGCACGCGGCCGGCTTCCGGTGGGGCGGCGCCGTCGGGGTGGCCGCCGTCGAGGTGGCCGACGTCGGGCGGATCAGTGCCGGGGCGGTGCAGGGCCACCACGTCGTCGCGCTGGGCCAGCAGCGGCAGCAGCGCTCGTCCGAGAAAGCCCGTCGCCCCGGTGAGAAGCAGGGTCACGCGTGCGCCCCCGTGGGAGCGGCCGCTCCGCGGATGGCGGCGCCGGCGTCGTCGATGAACAGACGCTGCCACCACTCCAGGCAGAGCAGCGACCAGATCATCAGGCGGTGATCGGCCCGTCCGTGGGCGTGCTCGTCGATCACGCGCTCGAGGAACTCCGGCCGGAAGATCCCGCGCCGCAGCGAGGCGGGATCGAGCAGGACGTCACGCACGTAGCCGAGGTTACGACCGCGATACCAGGTCCCGTCGGGAGGGCTGAACCCCTGCTTGCGCTTGCGCACGAGCACGTCGGGCAGAAACGACCGAGCGGCCCGGCGCAGCAGCACCTTGCCCTCGTCGGAGCCGGCCCGGACCCGGGCGGGGATGCGCAACGCGAAGTCGACCAGCTCGTTGTCGAGGAACGGCACGCGGGCCTCCATGCTGTGGGCCATCGACATCTTGTCCTCGACGACGAGCAGCCCGTGCAGGAACGTTCGCTGCTCGAAGTACAGCGCCTGCTCGAACGGGTCAAGCCCCGGGTCGAGATGCCGCGTAACCTGCTCGAAGCTCTCCCGTGGGTCCCGGCCGCCCGCCATGGCCAACGCGTCCGGGGTGAACGCCTGTGAGCGGTCGGAGTCCTTGAGCAGCCGGCACCAGTAGTCGTAGTAGGCGTCGAGAAAGCCCCCCCGACCCTGCGCCGGGTCCAGGAGCGAGTACCGCCACGGGTACCCGGCGAACAGCTCGTCGCCGCCGGTGCCCGCGATCACGACCTTGACGAACTTCGAGGCCAGGCGGGCCACGAAGTAGTTCTGGTAGCAGGTGCCGGCGCGCAGGTCCTCGAGGTGCCAGACCAGGTCCGGGAGGACGCGGGCCATGTCTCCGGCATGCAGCACGGCGCCGTAGTGCTCGGTTCCGACGTCGCGGGCGACGACCTCCGCGTCCGGGCGCTCGTCGACGGCGACCTCGAGCGGCGAGGCGTCGCTGACGTCGAAGCCGGCCGTGAAGGTGTGGATGTGCGGGATCCGCCGCCCGGCGAGGACCACCAGCGAGGCCGAGTCCATCCCTCCTGACAGGTACGCGCCCACCGGCACGTCGGCCATCAGCTGACGATCGACGGCGCGCTGCAGCGACGCCGCGAGCGCCTCGGTGACGTGCCGGTCCTCGAGCGTCGGCTCGGCGTTCGGCAGGGGGTCGTAGTAGGTGCCCCCCTGCGCGCTTCCGTCGGCGTGCACCCCCAGCCAGGTCCCGGCCGGCAGCATCGTGACGTTCTCGAACAGGGTCTGCTCACCGTAGGTGTTCTGAAAGCTCATGTACTCAAGCAGCGCCGGGAAGGAGAGCCGCGGCGCCTCGCCGGCCAGCGCCACGACCGCCTTGATCTCCGAGCCGAACAGCAGGCGATGCGAGTCCCGGCGCAGGTACAGCGGCTTGGTGCCGAAGCGGTCGCGCGCGAGCAGCAGCCGACGCTCGCCGCCGTCCCAGATCGCGAACGCGAAGATGCCGTTGAGGCGCTCGAGCAGCCGCACGCCCCACTCCTCGTAGCCGTGCACGAGCACCTCGCTGTCGCTGTGGGAGGCGAAGCGGTGGCCGCGGGCCTCCAGCAGCCGCCGCAGCTCCCGGAAGTTGTAGATCTCGCCGTTGAAGGTCAGCCAGATCGTGCCGTCCTCGTTTGACATCGGCTGATGCCCGGAGTCGGTGAGGTCGATGATCGACAGGCGCCGGTGGACCAGCCCCACCGGCCCGTCGAGGCGCAGGCCCTCGTCGTCGGGTCCCCGGTGCGCGATGCTGCGCGCCGCGCGGCGCAGCGCCTCGGCGCCGACCGGCGCGCCGTCATGGCGCAGCACCCCCGCGATCCCGCACACGGCGCTACGCGGCGCGGGCTCGATCGCGCAGCGCGTCGAGCACGTCGGCCATGCCGTCGCGGAGCGCAACCTGCGGCCGGTATCCGATGAGCTGTCGCGCGCGCTCGATCGAGCCGACCCGAGGGGGAGCGCTCGACACCGGTCCGTCGTACTCGGGCTGCAGGTCCGCGCCGAGGAGGTCGGTCATCGTCGCCACCAGCGCGTTGAGCGAGGTCGCCTCGCCCGAGCCCACGTTGAGCTCGGCGCCGCTGCTCTCGGCGGCGATCGAGAGCATGTTCGCCTGCGCGCAGTCCTCGATGTGCACGAAGTCAAAGGCCTGGCTCCCGTCGCCGGTGAGCCGGGGACGGTTGCCGGCCAGCAGCGAGCGCGCCACCGCGGGCACCACCCCGGCGGTCTGACCGGGTCCATAGACGTTCATGTAGCGCAGCACGATGAAGCTGTAGCCGTAGGTGCCCGCCAGGCCGCGGAGCAGCATCTCGGCCGCGGCCTTGCTGGCGGGATAGAAGGCGGTCGGCCGCAGCGGCTGATCCTCGACGATCGGATAGGCGTCGGTGGGGCCGTAGGCAGACGACGCCGAGGAGTACACGACGCGCGACACGCCGGCTCGGCCGGCGGCGTCGAACACGTTGAACGAGCCGCGGACGTTGGTCGCAAACGCCGTCGCGGGGTCGGCGTTGGCCAGGTTCAGCGGCAGCACGGCAAGATGGACGACCAGCTCGATGCCCCGGCACGCCGCCGCCACCGTGTCCTGATCGGAGATGTCTCCGACGACGAGCTCGCACTCGAGGCCTTCGAGGCGATCGGACGCCACGGCGTCGAGCACGCGCACGACCGCTCCCTGGGCCAGCAGGGCTCGGACCGTGGGAGCGCCGACGAAGCCGCCACCGCCGGTGACGAGCACGTGCCTGTTTGAAAGCTCGGCCATCAGGTCGTGCGCGACTGTATCAACGGTCCCCGCGGCCTCCGCCAGCGGCGCGCGCCGACCGGGCCGAGGGCATCGGTCCGCGCCGAGACTGAATGTGCTCTACCGCCGGCCGGGCTGACCGTCGCGGATCAGGCGCATCGCAGCGCGCAGCGGCGCCGTCACGCGCCAGCTCAGTGAGCTGCGCACGTCGTCGAGGCGGCGTTCCAGCTCGAGTCCGGCGGCCTGCGCCGCCTGCTCGGCGGCCGCGGCCCTGCCGGTGAGACGGGCGCACTCCTCCTGCAGCGCCACCAGCTGGGCCTGGGCGTCCGAGTCCCGCCGGCGCAGCGGGCCCGCGGAGGTGCGCTCCTCGCGAAAGCCGTGGCGGCGCGAGGGGATGTAGTCGATCACGGTCTCGTCTGTCTGGCCCATCCTCACCCCGATGCGCATCATCCGTCGGATGATCCCCCAGTCGTTGGGGACCTCGAACACCGCGTGGGCCAGCTCGAACTGGAGGAAGCGCAGCCCGGAGTGCAACAGGGAGGTCTGCAAGTTGATACGCCCGAGCTGAGGGGGGAACGCCTTCAGGGTCATCCACGAGCCGTCGTCAGCGAGCTGGCGCAACCCGCCGTAGACGAACTCCAGCCGCCGCTCCTGGGCGAATCGCAGCAGGATCTCGAGGTGGCGCTCTGGGTAGGTGTCGTCATCGCCGATGATGGCGATCCAGTCGCCCCGGGCACGGGCCAGTCCGGCGTTCAGCGCGGGAGTCCCCGACGCGCACCAGGCTCGATAGGAGTCGGCATCGTAGGGCCCGTTGATGGTCAGGTTGTGGAAGCTCACCCGGGCATCTTGCACTCGCGTGACCGCCTCGGAGACCGCGGCCGACGCATGGTCACCGACGACCACGACCTCGAGGTTGCGGTGGCTCTGCGCCAGCACCGAGGGGATCGAGCGCGTCCGCAGCGAATCCGCCCGGTCGTAGGTGGGAATGATGACCGACACGAGAGGATCGGTCGCGATGAACGGCGTCGCATAGCCGGGGTCGTCGCGGAGCTCGGCGAGGGCGCGGCGCCCGCTGGGGTCGTCGTCCACCAGGAACTCGAGAGCGTCCTGGAGCGTCTGCAGACGGCGCGTGACTTCGTCGGTCAACTGCGAGACCCGGGTTTCCAGCAGCCCGATCCGGGAGGCGAGATGTGCGGTCTCCGCCGTCCGGGCACCGTCCGTCGCCATCGGCCTATCGTACGATGCGCCCCAGGATGAGCACCGTCCAGCGGGCCGAACCCGAGCTCATCGAGCTGACAGCGCACCAAGACCCGCGCGGCAGCCTTGTCCCGCTCGAGGAGACCGCCGAGGTCCCCTTCACGATCCGCCGGGTGTTCATCATCGTCGGGGTCCCGAGGGCGCGACGCGAGCGAACCATGCGCTCAGCGACGTCGATGAGGTGCTGATGGCGGCGTCGGGCTCGCTGCGCGTGCAGACCGTCACCGACCATGTGCGCCGTCACTTCATGCTCGATCGACCGACCCAGGGCCTGTACATCCCGGGCCGCTCGTGGCGGGAGCTGTCGGCGTTCGCGCCGGGCACGGTATGCGTCGTGCTGGCCTCCAAGCGCTACAACGAGCGCGACTACCTCGACGACGACGTCCGCGACGCGAAGGCGACCGTGCGTATCAGCGGGCCGTCCTGAGGCTCCGGCGGGCGATCGCCCGTTCGACGACGTCGGCCATCTCGACCGCGATCTGCGCGTACGAGAATCGCTCGGCCGCTCCTCGCGCCGGCGTGGGAACCGCTGCACCACCCCGTAGAAGCCGTCGCAGCGCCTCGGCGATCGCCTCGGGGGCGTCGGCTCCGACCACCACCCCGGCGCTGCACTCCTCGACGATCCGGGCGGCGACGCTGCCTTCGCCGATCACCAGGATCGGACGCCCGGAGGACAGGTACTCGTACAGCTTTCCGGTGGCGATGCTGGGGCGCCGGCCGTCGACGATCAGCACCAACGCGTCGGCCGCCCGCTGCAGGCCCAGGGCCTGCTCGCGGCTCATCGCGCCCACCACGCGGACGTGGCCGTCGAGGTCGGGGGCCCGCAGCTGCGTCAGATCCTCGCCCGCCATCGGACCCGCGAACACGAACTCGAGCCGCGCCGCGATGGCGGGCTCCCGGCCGCGCAGCGCGCGGAAGCCGTCGAGCAACGACGCGGCCGATGCCCCGCCGTAGGCGAGGGTGCCGGTGTAGGCCACGGTGAAGCGCTCGGCGCTGACCGGAGCCTGCGCGGAGGCCGCGTCCGCGCCCGCCAGCTCGTCGGGATCGTAGCCGTTGGTGATCGTCACGGCGGCCGGGTTCAGGCGCTCGCGGAGATCCTCGGCGATCGGAGGGGTCACGGCGACCAGCGCGTCGGCGCGGGCGAGCACGACCTGCTCCAGGGCCCTGTCCAGCTGGCGCCTGCGCCCCGAGGGGAAGCGCTCGCCGCTGGGCTCGAACGACCAGCCGTCACGCAGGTCGGCGACCCACGGCAGGCCAGCTCGCTGGAGCGCGAGCCCGATCAGGTGCGCGGACTGCGGCGGCGAGCTCGTGATCACGCAGTGAAACCGCCCGGACGCGGCGAGGGCCAGCGCCCGGGGGAGCGCGAACGGCAGCCATCCGATCAGCTCCAGGTCCGGGATCACCCAGGCGGCCAGCGCGCTCGGGCCGCCCGGATAGGCCTGCGCCGCTTCCCCCTTGAGCGCGGCGAAGCCGCTCCGGCGCCAGTTGAGCGGGCTCACGAGCAGGTCTCGCGTCTTGACGGTGCACGCGGCTCCCGGGACCGGCCCTGATCCGCACATCACCGAGCTGAGCACGGTCACCCGGTGTCCCAGACGGGTCAGGTACTTCGTCAGCCCGGCTGCCCGTCGCGCCGCCGACATCGTCGTGGGCGGCGTCACGTGGGCGACCAGCAGAATCGACCGTGATGGCCGTGGGCCCGCTGGCGCGGTACAGGTCGATGGCGGTGCGGTCGCTGGAGCAGCCGAGCGTGGGACGGGCACCGCCGGGATCGTATCGGCGCATCTGCGAGCATCCCGCCGTGTCCGAGCACGACGACGTCACGGTCGTGGTCCCGTGTTTCAATTATGGGCGCTTCCTTGAGGAGGCGCTCGCCAGCGTGCGCGCGCAGGCCGGCGGACCGCCGCGCCTGCTCGTCGTCGACGACGGCTCGACCGAGCCCGAGACCCAGCGGACGCTCGGCTCGCTCTCGGAGGACGTGGGGCTGTTACGTCAGCGAAACGCCGGGCTCTCCGCGGCCCGCAACGCCGGCTTTCGGGCGGCGCGTACTCCGCTGCTGCTGGCCCTCGACGCCGACGACCTGCTCCCGCCGGCAGCGCTGCGGGCGCTCAAGCAGGGGCTCGAGGCCGACCCGGTGGCGGGCTTCGCCTACGGGGTGACGCGTTTCTTCGGCGAATGGTCCGGGGAGTTGGCGATGCCCGGGTGGGATCCGTACCGCCTCCTGTACCGACACACGATCGGCCCCACGGCGCTGACGCGTCGCGAGCTATTCGAGGACGTGGGGGGCTACGACGAGCACGTGACCGGCTTCGAGGATTGGGAGTTCTGGCTCCACGCGCTGGCGCACGGCTGGCACGGGGTCAAGGTGGCCGAGGTGACGTTCCTGTACCGCCGCCACGGCGTCACCATGCTGGCGGGGGCGAGACGCGACTATCGCCGGTGGTACCGACGGATGCGCCTCAAGCATTCAGATCTCTACCGGCGGCGGCGCGAGCTGGCGCGCGGCAGCGATCTGGGCGCGGTGGGTCGCCTCCTGTATCGCTTCTATTGGGGACCGCGGCCAATCCCGGCCGTCGTCGAGCAGCGTCTCTACCACCTGATCTGGGGCCGACGCCGATCGTGATCGCGCAACGCGCTCGATAGCCTTCTGCTCCGCATGGCGATGCGAGAACGACCGGTACGGCTGCGCGGGGCCGTCGTCGGCTTGGGGATGATCGGGCGCCACCACGCCAGGCTCCTGCAGGCCGCCGAGCGAGTGGACTTCGCCGGTGCCGTCGATCGCGACGGGGATCGCTACCGCAGCGTCCACGACCGCAGCCTGGTGTTCGAGTCGATCGCGGCGCTGATGGCGCGCGGCGCGCCGGATTTCGCGATCGTGGCCGTGCCCACCGACGTTCACCTTCCGGTGGCCGAGGAGCTGGTCGGCGCCGGCGTCTCGGTGCTGGTGGAGAAGCCGCTGGCGTCGACCGCCGAGGAGGCCAGGCAGATCGTCGAGCTGTGCGAGGAGCACGGCGTCCACGGCGCGGTCGGTCACGTGGAGCGATTCAACGTGGCGCTGCAGGAGATGCGACGGCGTCTGGTGGACGGCCAGCTCGGCCGGATCTTCGCAATCTCGACGACCCGCAGCGGTCCCTTCGCCGGCAGGGTGCGCGATGTGGGCGTCGTCAAGGACCTGGCGACGCACGACATCGACGTCGTGAGCTGGCTGTCGGATTCGAAGATCGCGCGACTGGCGGCGCAGACGCAGCATCTCAGCGGTCAGGTGCACGAGGATCTCCTGTTGGCGACCGGGGCGCTGGAGTCGGGAACCGCCTTCAGCCTGATGGCCGACCGGGTGTCACCGACGAAGGTGCGGCGCACCCGAGTGCTCGGCGAGCGCGGCATGCTGGAAGCTGACACTCTCACCGGCGACCTGTTCTTCTACGAGAACGCCGAGGTGGGGATCGAATGGTCGACCACGCAGCAGTTCCGAGGCGTCAGTGAGGGTAACGTCATCCGGTACGCGCTCAGTCGGGACGAACCGCTGCGGGTGGAACTGGAGACCTTCCTGGACCTGATCGCGGGAAGTCCCGAAGCCGACGTCGTCACCCTCGAGCGGGGGGTCGAGATCGTCGAGATCGCGGAGACCGTGATCGAAAGCGCGCGCACGGGACGGACTCTGGGCACCACCGTCGTCGGCTGATGCGCGCAGTCGTCGTGGCGCTCGGGAAGATCGGACTGCCGATCGCAGTCCAGATCGGGCTGCGTGGACACGCGGTCATCGGGTGCGACGCCGATCCTCGGGTCGTGGACCAAGTGAACCGCGGCGTGGAGCCGTTTCCCGGTGAGGCCGGGCTGCAGGACGCGCTCTCAGAGCTGATCCCCGCCGGCCGCCTGCGCGCGACCGGCGATACGACGGCCGCGGTGGCAGAAGGAGCGGACCTGGTCATCGCCGTGCCCCCGCTCGTGGTCGACTCCGACGCGCGACCCGATTACGCGATCCTCGACGCGGTGGTCCGCGACATCGGCCGCGGACTGCGAGCGGGCACGACCGTCTGCATCGAGACGACGCTTCCCGTCGGCACGACGCGCAACCGGGTCGCTCCCGCCCTGGCGGAGCTGTCGGGACTGCGCTCCGAGGAGGACTTCTTCACGATCCACAGCCCGGAGCGGGTGTACTCGGGACGTATCTTTCGCGACCTGGTCGCCTATCCGAAGCTCGTCGGCGGGCTCAGCGAGCCCGGCGAGGCGCGCGGCGTCGAGTTGTACGAATCGTTTCTCGACGCGGAGGTACGCGGCATGGGCAGTGCCGAGGCCGCCGAGCTGACCAAGCTCGCCGAGACGACCTACCGCGATGTGAACATCGCGCTGGCCAACGAGTTCGCGCGGTTCGCCGACACTCTGGGCGTCGACATCGAACGGGTCATCGATGCGGCGAACTCGCAGCCGTTCTCGCACGTGCACCGACCGGGGGTCGCCGTAGGGGGGCACTGCATCCCCGTCTATCCACGGTTCTACCTCGCCGGTGACTCGGCCGCCCGGCTGCCCGCGGTGGCGCGAGAGGTCAACGAGCGCATGCCGGCCTACGCGGTCGATCTGCTGGCCGGCGACCTGGGCGACGATCTCTCGGGAAAGCGGGTCCTGATCCTCGGCGTCACCTACCGCGGCGACGTCAAGGAGACGGCGTTCTCCGGCGCCTTCGCCGTGCGCCGCGAGCTGGAGCGGAGAGGATCTCTGGCGGTGGCCTCCGACCCGCTCTACGGCGCGGAGGAGCTGCGGTCGCTCGGCTTTACGCCGTGGGGCGGCGAGAGCGTCGATGCGGCGATCGTCCAAGCCGATCACTCCTCCTACGCCCGGTTGGACAGCTCGGATCTTCCGGGCGTCCGCGCGCTCGTGGACGGCCGCGGCGTCCTGGATCCCGCGGTCTGGGTGGCGGCGGGGGTCGCGTTTCGGCGTATCGGCCGTCCCTGACCCCGAGTGGGCGTCAGTCAGGCCGCGAGCTCGGCGGCGGTGTCGAAGAACGGCCGCGGCGGATCCTGGACGGGCACCGCCAGCAGCTCGGTGAGCGCCGAGGCCGATCCCAGCCCCTCAGCCAGCTCGTCGGCCCGGACGCGACGCGCCTGGGGCTGCGTTCGCAGCGCGGCGGCCGCGAAACGTGGCTCGGGATCGCCGTCCAGCACGACGATGTCGTAATGGAACAGACGATGGTCCAGCCAGCCGGGATCGAGCTCGTCGGCGACCTCCACGCCGCGCGCCAGCCAGGGGTCGACCGGCGGCCCGTCGCCCAGCGGCTCCGGCACCCAGGTGAGCCGGCCGGCCGGCAAGCGCCCGAGGAGCCCACCGAGGAGCGTGTCCGCCCGCGGCGCGGGGCAGCGCAGCAGGACACGTGGCGTGGCCAGGGCGTCGCGCGCGGCGATCGCCGCCTGGCCGCCGGCGCCTGGCAACGTCCACGGGCGGGGGACCAGCCGGCGCCCCCAGCGGCCGGTGAACAGGTGGCGGTTGCGCTCGCTCAGCTCCGCCGCCCGCCCGGGGCTGCCTGACCCGTAGCGCAGATGCGTCACGGTGGCGCGCGGCTCGTAGACGACCGACAGCCCGCGCTCGGCCAGCCGCAGGCACAGGTCGGCGTCCTCGTAGTAGGCGATCGTGAACGACTCGTCGAAGCCGCCCAGCGCCTCGTAGGTGCGGCGGGCGATCAGCATGCACGCCGCCCCGCCGTGGTCGACCCGACGCCGGAAGCGGTAGCGCAGCGCCTCGGGATCGTCGCCGTCGCCGTGGACCTGCACGGTGCCGTCGCGGGCGAGCAGGGTGCCGGCCTCCTGCAGGCGTCCGTCGCCGTGCAGGTAGCGCGGGACGACCGCGCCGACGCCGGGCAGGGCGAGCGTCTCAAGCATCGGCGCCAGCCAGTCGGGACGGACGAACGCGTCGGTGTTGAGCAGCAGCAGGTTCTCGCCGCCTGCCAGTCGCGCCGCCTGATTGTTGGCGGCAGCGAACCCCCGGTTGCGCTCGTTGATGATGACTCGGGCGTCAGCCATCTCGCGCAACCCTCGGCGCGTCTCGTCCTGCGAGCCGTTGTCGACGACGATCAGCTCGTAGGAGACGCTCGTGTGCTGGGCAAGTGCCGCCAGCGCCCGCTGCGTCAGCTCCCAGGCGCCGTGAGCGACGACCAGGACCGACAGCGCCAGCTCTCCCGTCCGCGGCCGAGGCGGCGTCATCCCGGGCGCGGACGGATGCGGTCGGCCAGCTCACGCGCCCGTCGGCTCCACCGCACGGCCCTCATCGCGCGCAGCTCGGCGATCCGGTGGTGGGCATCGCGCAGTTCGGCCTGCAGCGTGACGTTCTCGGCCACGAGCGATTCCAGGTGATCGCGCAGGCCGTTGACCTCCTCGCGTCGGGCGTCGTGGTCCGCGATGAGCGCTGACACCGCCTCGGCCAGCACGCCGCGAGTGACGTACACCTCCTCGCTGCGCTCCTGGTAGGCCTTCCTCAGGGCCGTCTCCGCGTTCGCGCCCGGCGCTGCGCCCGCGGGTTCATCGGACGAACCCTCCGCACCCGGCGCCGCGCCCGCGGGGGGTTCGTCGTCCGAGGACACGATCTCATGATGGCAGCCACCTCGCGCCGCCGCGACGCCTCGGGCACAGGGGGCGAGCGGATTGTCTGGGCACAGCCGCGCGTGACCGGGGCGGGCGGGTTCGCCGGCACAGCGTGCTCAGCGGTCTGGCCGACGGTGGGGCGCTCGTCATGGCGCCCTGCGCCGCCGTTAGCCTGGAGCGATCGAACCGTACGTGAGCGCCCTCGCCCGGCTGGCCGTCGACACCGGCGCCAACGTCGCGCCCGGCCAGACCGTCGTCGTCTCGGCCAAGCTCGGGCAGGAGGAGCTCGCGCGCGCGATCGCCGCGGCGTGCTATGACCGCGGCGCGCACCAGGTCGAGGTCGACTACCTCGACCCGTATGTCCAGCGCGAGCGGCTGCTGCGGGCGGCCGACGAGGCGCTCGGCGAGGTGATCCCGTGGGTGCGCGAACGCCCGGGGCAGATGGCCGAGATGCGCGCGTCGTGGATCGGGCTGAGCGGGCCGCCGGCGCCGGGGCTGCTCGACGACGTCGATCCCGGGCGGATCGGGCGCGATCGGTCCGCGCTCGTGGAGTGGGCGCGGGTGGTCGACCGCCGCGAGGTGACCTGGGCGATCGTGCCCGGGCCGACGCCGGGGTGGGCGCGGACGGTGTTCGGCGACGACGAGCCCGATCCGCTGGCCGCGCTGTGGGAGAAGCTGGCGGGGGTGTGCCGGCTGCACGAGGCCGATCCGGCCGCCGCCTGGTGGCGGCGTTCCACCGAGCTGAGCGGCACCGCCGACCGGCTGACCGAGGCCGGCCTGGACTCGCTGCGCTTCCGCGGGCCGGGGACCGACCTGACCGTCGGGCTGATCGCGGGCGCGCGCTGGCACGGCGGCGGGCTGACGAGCGTGTGGGGCCGCGACCACGTGCCCAACCTCCCGACCGAGGAGGTGTTCACGAGCCCCGATCGCGAGCGCGCCGAGGGTACGGTCGCCGCCACCAAGCCCCTGCTCGTGTCGGGTCGGAAGGTCGAGGGACTGCGGGTCCGCTTCGCCGGCGGCCGCGCCGTCGAGGTCGACGCCGACGAGGGCGCCGGCGTTTTCCGCGAGCTCATCCGCCGCGACCCCGGCGCCGACCGCCTCGGCGAGGTGGCGCTCGTCGACGGCAGCGGTCGCGTCGGGGCCGCCGGCCTGGTGTTCCACGACACCCTGCTCGACGAGAACGCCGCCAGCCACATCGCGCTCGGGTCGGGCTTCACGGATCTCGCCGCCGACGAGGCGGGCGCGGCGCGCGTGAACTCGAGCGGCGTCCACGAGGACTTCATGATCGGGGGGCCCGAGGTCGACGTCACCGGGACGACGCGCGACGGCCGTGAGGTGGCGGTGCTCGTCGGTGGCCGGTGGGGACTCTGAGGCGCGGCGCCGAGCTGAGCACCTGCGACGCGGACTTCTCGCGATTCTCGGGCCTGCGATGGCGAGATCCCCTGCGGCCGCTGCGCTGCACGGGCCCGGGCGGACGCCGTGAAACGCCCGTGACGGCGCCTCGGTATCGTCGGCGGACCGCCTCGCGATGCAGAAGCTCCCGACCAAGCTCATAGGCCCGATCCTGCTGGCGCCCGTGGTGCACGGCGACGAGCGGGGGTTCTTCCTGGAGACCTTCCGCCGCAGCGTCCTCGCCGACCTCGGCGTCGACGACGCGTTCGTGCAGGACAACCACTCGCGCTCGCGCCAGGGCATCGTGCGCGGCATGCACTTCCAGCCCGGCCAGGCCAAGCTCGTGCGCTGCGTGCGTGGCGCGATCCACGACGTCGTCGTCGACATCCGGCCGGGCTCGCCGCAGTTCGGCCAGTGGGAGGCGTTCGGACTCGACGACGTCGAGCACCACCAGCTCTACGTACCCGACGGCTTCGCGCACGGCTTCTGCGTACTGTCCGAGCTCGCCGACGTCACCTATCGGATCACCTCCTACTACGACCCCGAGACCGAGTCCGGCTTCGCCTTTGACGATCCCGAGGTCGGGATCGCGTGGCCCGACGCCGATCGGCTGACCGCGTCGGCGCGCGACCGCGGCGCCCCCCGGCTGGCCGAGCTCGGGCTCGCGCCGGCGGCCGTCAGCGATGCGTGAGCGACTGGCGATCGGGCCCGTCGGCTTCCGGCGGCTGACCGGCGTCACGCTTGCGGCGCTGACGCTGATCGTGATGACCGGCGCCGCGGTGCGCCTGACCGACTCCGGCCTCGGGTGCCCGAACTGGCCGCGCTGCTACGGCGGCACGCTCCCGCCGCTGTCCGGGCACGCGCTGATCGAGTTCGGCAACCGGGCGCTGTCGGGCGCGGTCGGCGTGCTGACCATCGTCACCGCGATCTTCGCCTGCACTCGGCGCCCGTTCCGCCGCGACCTCGCCTGGTTGGCGCTCGTCCTCCCGCTTGGCGTCCTCGCCCAGGCGGTGCTCGGCGGCTTCACCGTTCGCGAGCATCTCGCGCCCGGCTTCGTCATGGCGCACTTCTCCCTCTCGATGCTCATCCTCATCGGCGCGGTGGCGCTCGCCTGGCGCGCCCGGCCGACGGCGGCCACCGCGCCCGGCACCGAGCGCGACCGGCTGTCGGTGTGGGCGGTCCGAGCGCTCGCGCCGCTCGGCGCCCTGACGATCTTCGCCGGGACCGCGGCCACCGCGGCCGGCCCGCACTCGGGCGGGATCAGCGGCGACCACGTCCATCGCCTCACCTTCGAGGGGGCCGACACGCTGCAGTGGGCGATCCACCGCCACGCGACGATCGCCGCCGTCTTCGGCATCGCGGTCGTCGGCGCGTGGCTGCTGTGTCGCCGCCGCGGCGCCAGCGCCTCGCAGCAGGAGCCGCTCGTCGTCCTCGGCGTGCTCGTCGCCGCTCAGGGACTGGTCGGCAGCGTCCAGTACGAGCTGCACCTGCCTGCCGACATGGTCTGGGTCCACGTCGCGCTCGCCACGTTGACATGGCTGGCAGCGCTGTGGGCGTGGGCGGACGCCCGCACCCCCGAGCCGGTGCCGCCGCTGGAGGTCGCCGGCGCCGACGCGCGGTCGCCGGCGCAGGCTCGCGAGCTGGAGGCCGTCTGAGCGCCGGACGGGAGGTGCGCCCGACCCGATCCGGGTGGAGCGCTCGGTACGATCGCAGAGGGCCATGGCCGCGTTCTCGCAAAGCTCCATCCCGCCCGCCCGCGCTCCCGAGGCAACGCTGAGCATCCTCGTCGTCGACGACGAGTCCGACCTGCGCGACATGCTGACGCGGTCGTTCTCGCGCGAGGGCCACCACGTGCAGGCGGTCGCCGACGGTCGCGCGGCCGTCGAGCGCGCATCGAGCGAGAGCTTCGACATCGTGCTCCTCGACGTCGCCCTGGGTCCGGGCCCCGACGGCTACGAGGTCTGCCGGACGCTGCGCGGCCGGCGCAACGTCGTCCCGATCATCATGCTGACCGCGCTGGACTCCGAGGCCGACGCGGTGCTCGGGCTCGAGGCCGGCGCCGACGACTATGTCACCAAGCCGTTCGGGCTCGCCGAGCTGCGCAGCCGTATCCGCGCCGTCCTGCGCCGCGCCGGGACGCGGACGATGGAGGCCGAGGTGCTGACCGTCGGTCCGATCGCGCTGGACCGCGCGCAGCGCGAGGTGACGATCGACGGCGAGCCGGTGAAGCTGACCTTCTCGGAGTTCGAGCTGCTCGACGCGCTGATCGCCGATCCCGGCCGCCTGCTCAACCGTCAGGAGCTGCTGCGCGCGATCTGGGGCGACAGCGCCTATCGCGACCCGCGCGCGATCGACGTCCACATCCGCCACCTGCGCGAGAAGCTCGAGCCCGAACCCGAGAAGCCGCGCTACATCCTCACCGTCCGCGGGGCGGGCTACCGCCTGCGGGGATCGTAGGTCGCCCGATGCGACTGCCGGGACGCGGGGCGCTGGGTCTGCGCGGCCGGATCGTCGGGGCGGTCGTGGTCACGGCCCTGGCCACGCTCGCCGTCGCCGCCGTCGCGCTGCTCGGGCCGCTGGAGAACAGCCTCCGCCACGCCGAGGTGGCCGCGCTGCGCCACGATCTCGGCGCCTCGACGAAGAGCAGCTTCGAGCACCTGCCGGCGATCGACGATCCCGACCTACACTCGCGCGAGGCGCTGCACCGGCTGCAGGTCCGGACCGGCAACCGCATCGGCGGAGCGCTCGTCGGCGTCTACGGCTATCCCGGTCGCGGCGGCTACGACAGCACCGCGCCGTACGGCCATCCGGTCGCGCAGAGCGAGAGCCAGGCCGCGCGCGCGAAGGCGTTCACGACCGAGCGCCCGAACTTCGGCTACGTCACGATCGAGGACCACGAATACGCGCTGGCCGCGATCCCGTTCACGAACGCCAACCAGTACTGGGTCCTGGTCGTGATCAAGCCGATCGACGAGATCGCCGACGCCGTCGGGGTCGTGCGCCGCGCGTTCCTCGACGCCTCGCTGGCGGGGCTCGCGCTGACGTTGATCCTCGGGATCCCGCTCGCCGCGACGCTCGTGCGACGGCTGCGGCGGCTGCGCGAGGCCGCGCTGCTGCTCGCCGACGGTGGCCCCGGCGGACAGGTCCCGGTCGACCGCGCCCGCGACGAGGTCGGCGACCTGGCCCGGACGCTGGCCTCGATGCAGAAGCGGCTGATCGTCCAGGAGGAGGCCCGCCGGGCGTTCGTGGCCACCGCCTCGCACGAGCTGCGCACGCCGCTGACCTCGCTCGACGGCATGCTCGAGCTGCTCAACGAGGACCTGCACGATCCCGAGCCCGATCTCGACGACGCCCGCGCGCTGCTCGAGCGGGCGCGGGCCCAGTCGCGCCGCCTCGGTCGCCTCGCCGCCGATCTGCTCGACCTCAGCCGGATCGACGCCCAGGTCGAGCTGCGCTCGGAGCCGGTGGAGCTCGGCGAGTTGAGCCGGGCGGTGGTGGCCGAGTTCGAGCTCGGCACCGAGGAGCGCGGGGTTCGCTCCGAGCTCGAGGACCTCGACGGCTCGGTGTGGGCGCTCGGCGACCCCGGCAGCATCGCGCGCATCCTGCGCATCCTGCTCGACAACGCGGTTCAGGTCAGCCCCCGCGGGGCGGAGGTCCGTGTCATCCTGCGCTGCACGCCCGAGGTCGCGATCAGCGTGTGCGATGAGGGGCCAGGCGTCGCCGAGGAGGATCGCGAGGCGATCTTCAGCCGTTTTCGCCGCGGGCAGAACACCGCGGGCCAGGCCGGGTTCGGCCTCGGCTTGGCGATCGGGCGCGAACTGGCCGAGCGGATGGGCGGGACGCTCGTGCTCGACGGCACTGGGGATCACGGTGCGCGGTTCACGCTGCGGCTGCCCCGGGCGCCCGCCGCCGATCACGATCCGGTGGCGGTCGCCTGAGCGAAACGCGCCGCCGCCGGACGCGCCGCGCCCCCAACTGGCAGGATCACCAAACGATGGACGAGAAGCTCATGCAGGCGACCCACGCGGTCGACGAGCACCACTGGTGGTATCGCGGCCGCCGCCGGATCATCGACGCCGAGCTGCGCCGGCTCGCCCTGCCCGCGGACGCCCAGCTGCTCGACGCCGGCTGCGGCTCGGGCCGGATGCTGCAGGAGCTCGTGCGCTACGGCACGGTCAGCGGCATCGAGCTCAACGAGGACGCGGCCGCGCTGGCGCGCTCGCGCGGCCACGGCGAGGTTCGCGTGGGGCGTCTCGAGGAGCTGCCCTGGCCGGATGCGAGCTTCGATCTGATCACGTGCCTCGACGTCATCGAGCACACGGCCGACGATCGCGCCGCGCTCGCCGAGCTGCGCCGCGTCTGTCGGCCGGGTGGGCGGCTCCTCGTCACCGTGCCCGCCTATCCCTCGCTGTGGTCGGCCCACGACGAGGCCAACCACCACTTCCGCCGCTACACGCGGGCGATGCTCTCCGACGCGGCCCGTGGGGCGGGGTGGACGGTCGGGCGGCTCAGCTCGTTCAACAGCCTCCTCCTCGCCCCCGCGGCGGTCGTGCGCCTCGCCCGGCGGCGGCTGCCGTCGCGCAACGGGCGGGGATCGGACCTCGACGTCGGCCCGGCGTGGCTCAACGACGCGCTCGAGCTGCCGATGGCCCTCGAGGCTCGTTGGCTGGCCGCCGGGCGCACGCTCGCCTTCGGGCTCTCGCTGCTCGCGGTCCTGCGCCGCCCGTGCTGATCGCCCTCGCCGCGATCATCAGCGTCTCCGGCGGGCTCGGCTACGCGCTGCCGGCAATCATCGGCCTGGAGTCGATGGGAGTGCCCTCGCCGGGCGAGACCGCGCTCGTCCTCGCCGCAGTGCTCGCCAGCCAGGGCAAGCTGCAGCTCTGGCTGGTCATCCTCATCGGCGTCTCCTCGGCGATCGTCGGCGACAACCTCGGCTACCTGCTCGGCCGCCACTTCGGGCGCCGCGTGCTCGAGCATCCCGGGCCGTTGCATCACCGCCGCCTCGAGGCGATCACCGCGGGCGACCGCTTCTTCGCGCGCCACGGGCCCAAGGCGGTGTTCCTCGCCCGCTGGATCGCGCTCATCCGCTTCGCCGCGGCGTGGCTGGCCGGCATCGACGAGATGCCGTTCCTCGTGTTCTTCGTCTACAACGCGCTCGGCGCCATCACCTGGGGCATCACCTTCGGCCTCGTCGGCTACTACGCGGGCGAGGCCGCGGCCCACGTCATCACCCAGTTCGGCGTCGTCGCGCTCGCGGTGGTGATCGTGGTGGCGGCCGGCGCCTTCGCGCTGAGCCGGCGGCGGCGGCGGAGGCGGAGGCGGAGGCGGTGACTACTTGCCGGCGGTGTCGAAGGACAACGCGCAGGAGTTGATGCAGTAGCGCTGCCCCGTGGGCCTGGGGCCGTCGTCGAAGACGTGCCCGAGATGGCCGCCGCAGCGCTTGCAGCGGACCTCGGTGCGGACCATGCCGAAGCTGCGGTCCCGGTGCAGCTCGACGTTCTCGGTGTTGGCCGGCTCATAGAAGCTCGGCCAGCCGGTGCCGGACTCGAACTTCGTGTCGGAGGAGAACAGCTCGGCTCCGCAGCCGGCGCAGCGATAGGTCCCGTCGTCCTTGACGTTGACGTACTCGCCGGTGAAGGGACGCTCGGTCGCCTGTCGGCGCAGGACCTCGTACTGCTCGGGCGTCAGCCGGGCCCGCCACTGCTCGTCGGTGAGGTTCATATCGCGTTCGGTATCCATGACGTTCAGTCTAGTTGTGAGCTGGCGGCCGGCTCCCCGGGGGCCAGAAACGAGCCGGCGGCCTGGGCCGATTCGGCTTGCCAGCATGACTTCGCAGGTGCTCGGCGGGTCGTTGATCGGCGGCTCGCTGCCGCGGCTGGCGGCGGGACGCCGATCGCGCTGGCACGCACCGGCCCCGCTGCGCGCGGTTCTGCGGTCAGCCCGTCGCGTGCTCGTAGGCCGCGCGCAACGCCGGGGCCACGACCTCCGGCGCGCAGGTCGCGCGGGCGGCCTCGCGAGCGCGCGCGGGCGCCGACGGGTCGGCACAGACCCGCTCGATCGTCTCCGCCAGCGCGCCGGGATCGCCGGGCGCGGCCAGCCACTGCTCGGGGACGAGCTCGGGCAGGGCTCCGATGCGCGATGCGACCATCGGGAGCCCCGCCGCCATCGCCTCGGCCGCCGCCAGTCCGAACGTCTCCGCCGAGCGGGACGGCATGAGCCCGATCACCGCCCGCCGCCGCAGCGCGGCGAGCTCGGCCGGGGCGACCGCTCCGAGGAAGCGCACCGCCCGGGCGGCACGCCCGGCGGCGGGGGGACGGTCGGCGGCGGCACGCGCCGCGAGCCGCTCGCGCTCGGGGCCGTCGCCGGCGACGACGAGGTCGAGCCCGAGACGCCCGCAGGCATCGATCGCGACGTCGATGCCCTTCTCGGGCGTCAGGCGCCCGACGACGAGCGCGAACGGCGCGCCGGGATGGTGGCCGTCGGGATTCTCGGAGCTGACTCCGGGATCAGGTGCGACTGGCCCCGCTGCGATCATCCCTGCGTTCTCGGTCTCGCGCACGACGTGGGGGACGACGAGCGGCGCGCGGATCGGCGCCCCGAGCTCGGCCAGGCGGACGCCGGCGAATCGGCTCGGGACCACGAAGGCGTCGACGTGCGCGGCGAGCCGTCGTTGCCAGACGGCGAGTCCGGCGCCGTAGGCCAGCGCCTCCGCGCGCGAGCCCCGACAGTTCAGCGCGATGCCGGGCAGGGTATTGCGCCCGTGGCAGCGCATGCACTCGGTGCCGTCGCGAAAGCAGACCCCGATCGCGCACACCATGCGGTACTGGTGCAGGTGCAGGACGACTCGGGCTCCCGCGGAGCGCGCCGCCGACAGGGCCCGCCAACCGAACGTCTGGTGTACGTTGTGCGCATGAACGATCCGGGCACGGGTCCGTCGGACCGCCCGCGCGACCGTCTCAGGATGCAGTCCCCCCGCCAGAAGCCCTGCTCCGGCGACATGGCGGGAAAGCCCGCTCGAGTCTCGAGCGATCAGTTCGGCGTCCTCGCCCAGCCACTCCCGGACCAACCACATGAGATCGGCGACGCCGCGCTCCTCCCCGCCGGTCATGCGGTAGCGGTGGTGGAGAAACAGGATCACGGGGTCCCCGCCATGGCTCGTGCGCGCCGCGCGCCGGCCGCGCCGGCCGCGCTCCGGTCGATGCTTTCGATTGCGTTGGGGTCGGCAGACATGGACGTAACTCGACGGGGTTCCTCGGTGCAGCGTATTGTGAGCGGGAGAATGGCGTGCTCCACATTGAGCGCTCGGCTGCCATGAAACCGATCACCGAGATCGACGATCCGCGCCTGGTCAAGGGGTTGGCCCACCCACTGCGCATCCACATCCTGCGGGTCCTGCAGGATCGGGTGGCGAGTCCGAGCGAGATCGCCGAGGAGCTCGGTGCCCCGCTTGGCAACGTCAGCTACCACGTCCGCTTCCTCGTCCGCGTCGGCCTGATCGAGCTCGCCGGCACCCAGCCTCGCCGGGGCGCGGTCGAGCACTACTACCGGGCGATCGGCCTGCCCGAGATCACCGATCAGGCATGGAGCGATCTCCCGCGCGTCGTGCGCAACGCCGTGACCGGCTCGGCGCTGGAGGAGACCGCTCGGATGATCGGCGCGGCGGCCAACGCGGGCGGCTTCGACGCCGAGCAGGCGTCGGTCAGCCGGCGCTCGCTCGCCCTCGACGAGCAGGGCCGCAGCGACCTGGCGGCAGCGGTCTCCGAGCTCGTCAGCCGAGCCGAGGAGATCGAGCGCGAGAGCGCCGCGCGCACCGCCGACGGCGGGTCGGCCGATGGCGGGTCGGCCGATGGCGGGTCGGCCGACGGCGGGTCGGCCGACGGCGGGCCGACCGACGGCTCGACCACCGCCCTCGTGGCGATGCTCTTCGGCGTCGCCGCGAACGGCTGACGGCTCGCGATCAGCCGACTCCGGCTTGCCTAGGGCCGCGAACTCAGCCGACCCGGATCGCCTCGCGCGATGCCCCAGCCGAAGCGGATCGCCCCGAGCGATGCCTCAGCCGACCCGGATCGCCTTCAGCAGCGCCTCGGCGAGCAGTGCCTGCCCCGCATACGTCGGGTGGATGCCGCACTTGCCCGTGCGCAGCTGCGTCAGCAGCCCCGCTGTGCAGCTGCTTCCGCCGGCGCGCGCGGTCGCTGCCTGCCACTCGCCGTACCCGTCGGCGATGACGACATGGAACGGCTTGGCGGCCGTGTCCTGGATGCGGTTGAGCGCGTGCGAGAGCGCGTCGATGGTCGGCGAGGCGTAGTCGGTCGAGAAGTAGTTGACGATCGCCACCTGGCCGCGATAGTGCGCGGTGTCCCGGATCGCGGTCAGGATCCGGCGTACGTTGCCGCTGATCCGCGACTGCAGGGCCGCCTGCTCGAGCAGGCTCGCGCACTTGTCGGCCGTCGTCTCCTGGCAGACGAACGCATCGTTGGCGCCGATCATCAGCGACACGAGCCGGACGCCGGGATGGGCGCGCAGATAGGACACGGCAAACGCGAGCTGTGAGCCCGTGTAGGACACGTGCAGCGGGAACAGCTTGCGGTAGGCGATCGGCGGCATGCCACGAGCGGCGTTCTCGCACCCGTTGCTCTGCGCGTTCGCGTTGACCAGGCTCGCCGAGGTCTCGCCCGGGCAGGACGCGTTGGCGAGCGTGAGATGGAGCTCTGAGGCGAGCTGCTCGGGGAACCCCAGGAAGCTCGACGACTTCAGATAATCGGGCGCCGGGACGACCTGCGGTTCCTGATAGCCGAAGCTGACCGAGTCCCCGAGCGCGAGATAGCCCGAGCCCGCGGTCACCGGCGCGGAGGTCACCGGCGCCCGCCGCGCCGACGCGCACGCCGCGCCGAGCGCCGTCGCCGCGACCACGCAGACCAGAACGGTCGCCGCCGTCGCCAGCCGCCGCGCGCTCGTCTCGATCCTCATCCGCATCCGGCTCTCCTCTCCGAGCAATCGTCCGTAGAAGGCACCCCGCTCATGCGGGACGGTAGCCGACGCCCTCGCCCGAGCGGCGTCGGATGCCCGAGGCGAATTCGGGACACGCCGGTCTTTCTCCGAGCCGCCGGGCCTGGGGTGCGGCCGGGGGGGTTGCGGTCGGCGGTTCCGGTCGGCGGTTCCGGCCGGCGGTTCCGGCCGGCGGTTCCGGCCGGCGGTTCCGGCCGGCGGTTCCGGCCGGCGGTTCCGGCCGGCGCCGCCGCCACCGGCCGGATCAACCGCAGCCGGTGTTGAAGCCGCAGCTCCCGCACGTGTAACAGCTGCCGGTGCGCTGCATCATCCCGCCGCACTGCTGACACGCCGGCCCGAGATCGAGGCCCTTGCGCACAGCGGGGAGCACCGGCGGCTCGTCGGTGAACGCCGCCGCGGCCGGTTGCGCCGACGCGGTCGCCTGCGAGGCCTCGGGCGCCGACGTCGCCGGGCTCGCGGTGTCGCCCAGCTGCGAGCTCGCCGCATCCTGGGCCGCCTTGCGCGCGCGCACCTCCTTGGTGAGGATGCCGAGCTCCTCCTGCAGATCGACGTCGAGGAAGCGCGAGGCCAGCCAGCGCATGATGTAGTCGGGCATCGACTTGGAGAACGGGATCTCCGGGTTCGAGGTCATGCCCTCGGGCTCGAAGCGCATGTAGGAGAACTTGCGCACGAGCGTCTCCAGCGGCACGCCGTACTGGAGCGACAGGGAAATCGCGGTCGCGAACGCGTTCATCATCCCGCGCAGCGTCGAACCCTCCTTGCCGATGTCGGTCAGGAAGATCTCGCCCACCGAACCGTCCTCGTACATGCCGGCCGTGATGTATCCCTCGTGCCCGCCGATCGAGAACTTGTGCGTGATCGACTGGCGCTCGCGCGGCATCCGGCGCCGCTTGGGCCCGACCTTGGACAGCGCCTCGGTCACGGCCTTCTCGACCTCGGCCTGCACGTCGACGTCGGGCCGCGCCGCGTGCTGGGCGTCGGTGCGCAGCGCCTGCGCGGTCTTTGACCCATCGCGGTAGATCGCCAGCGCCTTGACCCCCATCCGCCACGCCTGCAGGTAGGCGTCGGCGATGTCCTCGACGGTGGCCGTCTCGGGCATGTTGACCGTCTTGGAAATCGCGCCCGAGAGGAACGGTTGCACCGCGCCCATCATCTTGATGTGGCCCATGTGCGAGATCGCCCGCTCGCCGACGGCCACGTCGAACACCGGCAGGTCCTCGGCGTCGAGACCGGGCGCGCCGATGATCGTGCCGTGCTCGTTGACGTAGGCGAGGACCTGCTCGATGTGCTCCTCGGAGTAGCCGAGGGTCTGCAGCGCCAGCGGCACCGTGCGGTTGACGATCGTCATCTGGCCGCCGCCGACCAGCTCCTTGAACTTGACCAGCGAGAAGTCCGGCTCCACACCGGTCGTGTCGCAGTCCATGAGGAAGCTGATCGTGTTGTGGCTGATGAAGCCGTTCGCGACGTAGGTCACGTTGTCGGGCACCGACAAGTCAAAAGTCGGCTCGTCATCGAGCAGCTCGACGCTCGCGACCATGTCGTAGAAGTAGCCGAGCGAGCGCTCGAGCTCTGCGGCCTGCCCGCGCTCCGACAAGCGAGTCGCGAGGCGTCGCGACACCGTTCCCGACCGCGAAAGACTCAGGAGAGCCGACCTGCGCAGACTATCGTTCGCCGGCGCCAGCTCGTCGACGAGCTCACGCGTGATCGGAATGTGGTCATACCGCGCGGCCTGCGGGTGATCGCTCATCATGAGCGCCTCGGTCTTACGTCGTGACATGAACCCCACGGCGGAGACAAAGCGCGCGGACGCGCTGGCGTTGAGAAGGCGAAGTCGATGGCAGGGTGCACCGAACTTGTCAGAGCCCTGGTCGAGACCACGCGTCGTGGTGAAGCCGAGCGCCAGCAACAGGGTCTGAACGTCGCGAGAGAAAGCCTCGCTCGTGGTGCTCCAATACGCGTATCCGTGACTGGCGGTTCCGTCAGCCTCGAACAGACCCCGGATGAACGCGGTGTACACGGCGGGATCATTGCTGTGCAGGATCGCGTCCGGAAGGTGTGGCGTCCAGCCTTTGCCGGAATGTCCCGCAAAGGGGGCTAGCTTGGCAAAGCCGCAGGCGTCCCACCAGATCGTGAGCGGCACCGAATGAAACGCAACCTCGAAATAGCCCTCTCGGGGGAGGGTGTGACCGTCGAGATCGAACAGCTCGCGCCCGAGCGCCAGCAGTCGGTCGACGACGTCGGTGTCTCCGTCAGCAACACAGAGCCTGATGCCCTTGGCATGCAGCGAACCGTCGCCCATGAAGTAGCCGACGAGCTCGGCCAGCTCGGGGCTCATCCGACGGGGAACGCGGGTGCGCCGGTCGGCGTTCCAATGCAGATCCCCGAGCGGAGGCAGCACGACCTCCTGCGCTTCACCGACCAAGCTACCGAGCATCATCGGGACCTGATCGTCCTTTTCAACCTCCGCAAGGCGACGCCAGACCCAGTGGCCGTCGCCATCGATGACCTTGATCCGATGGGTCGGAGTCCCCTGGATCCGGTACCCCCGCTTGGTCTCGATCGACACCACCTGCTCGGCGCCGTTGACATAGAACTCTGTCGCCCGACGCGGCCCGTCGTCGGTGGCGACCTCGACATCCAGATCCTGCCAGGTGGGGCCATCGGGAGCTCCCAACGCCCCGAGCCGAACGAGTCCGCGGCTGGTCGACACAAGCGAGCCCGCCACAAGGCAGCCGGTGGGAGCCAGGACGGTCGCCTGGGCGTTGCGATACCCGTGCGCCTCGCCGGCGCTCACCGCCGCGTCCCACGTCGAGCGCGCCGCCGTCAGCAGCTCGTTGTCCAGGCAATCCTCCACTGGGATCGCGTACGACGCATCGCGGTGCATCCGCATGATCTCGTTGTGCGCCGCGCGGTTCTCCGCGTAGCGGTCATACGGACCCATCGCGGCCGCGACCTGCGCCGAGCCCAGATAGCCGCGGCCGGTCATGAGCGAGGTGATCGCGGCGGCGGTGCCCCGCCCGGCGTCCGAGTCATACGGCACGCCGTTGGCCATCAGGTACGCGCCGAGGTTCGCGTAACCGAGCCCGAGCTGGCGGAACGCGCGAGCGTTGTCGCCGATCTCCTCGGTCGGATAGCTCGACGGCGAGACGACGATCTCCTGCGCGAGGAACATGATGTCCACCGCATGCTCGAACGACTCGGTGTCGAACGTCCCGTCGGGGCGGCGGAACTTCATCAGGTTCAGCGACGCCAGGTTGCACGCCGAGTCGTCGACGTGCATGTATTCGGAACAGGGGTTAGATGCATTGATCCGCCCCGACTCCGGGCACGTGTGCCACTGGTTGATCGTGGTGTCGAACTGGACGCCAGGATCGGCGCACCGCCACGCCGCCTCGGCGATCTCCTTCATCAGCTGGCGCGCGGGGATCGGGTCGCCGATCGGCTCGCCGCTCACCCGGGCGATCAGATGCCAGTCCTCGTCGTTCTCGACCGCGCGCATGAACTCGTCGGTGATGCGGACCGAGTTGTTGGCGTTCTGGTACTGGATCGAGAAGAAGCCCTCGCCGTCGATCGACATGTCGAAGCCGGCATCGCGCAGCGCGGCGGCCTTTTCCTCCTCGCGCGCCTTGCACCAGATGAAGTCGCGGATGTCGGGGTGGTCGACGTCGAGCACGACCATCTTGGCCGCGCGCCGCGTCTTGCCGCCCGACTTGATCGTGCCGGCCCAGGCGTCGGCGCCGCGCATGAAGCTGACCGGGCCAGACGCGGTGCCGCCCTTGGACAGCGGCTCCATCGACCCCCGGATCCGCGACAGGTTGATTCCCGATCCCGAGCCACCCCGGAAGATCTTGCCCTCCTTCGTGTTCCAGCTGAGGATCGACTCCATCTCGTCCTGCACCGACAGGATGAAGCAGTTGTGCACGACGACGTTGTTGGTGAGGAACTCGCCCGACTCGGTCTGAATGTCATACACCTCCTGAGGCCCAAGCGGCTCAAGTCCGACGATCTCCTCCTCGCGGAGGTCGGGGCAACGCTTCGGGTTGCGCAGCGACAGCGACCGCATCAGCCGATCGGACTTCTTGGCACCAGGGAAGCCGACGAGCTCCGCGAAGCGAGCGCGCTCGGAGCCGATCGACACCGACAGCTCGTGAAGGTCATCGCGATCGGTCCGGGACGCGTGCTTGCGGATCCGCCGCGAGTAGATCCCGAGCACCATCAGCAGCAGCTGCAGGTCCTCGGTCCACCGCTCGCTGATCACCGCGATCGAGACCCGCGCGCTCTCGCATCCGCCGCGGTCGTTGATCGAGACGTACCCGTCGGCTCCGAACACGCTCCGCAGGTAGGCGGAGATCTCGTCGTGAGAGGCAGTCCACAGATGTGAGGGGACCCGCAGGTCGTGACCGCGAGCCAGCAGACCCCAGCGCTGCACGAACTCCCGCAGCGTCTCGCCGTAGAGCCGGATTCGCCGAACGCTGGCCGCCTCCCCGGCCGCCTCGCGCTCGTGTCGATGAACTCCCGGAAAGACCAGGTCGAGATGACGAGACACCCACTCGTGCTCATCCTCGTTCGCGGTCAGGAACTCAATGGTGAGCGATCGGTTGGTCCCATGCCGGGACCGACCGACGAAGCCATCGGCCTGGAGCCAGCCGGCGAGAGCCGCTTCTGACACCGCCCGCGGGTCGGCCGCGACCGGCTCGTCGAGCGTCGGGTCATCGCCCGCAGCGCCGACCATCACACGCGTCGGCGCCCCGACCTTGCTTCGATGCGGATGCAGGTGCATGCGCATTCCGGTCTCGAGCTGATCGACGCGAAGCCATGCCGCCTCCGCCCGTCGCTCCGGGACCGCCTTGACGAGGTGATCCCCGGTGGCCTCGACGAACCCTCCGTTGCGCAGCCGGATCCGCCACACCGGCTTGCGGCCGTTGTGCTTGACCGCGACCACTCGGGTGGTTCCAGCGGAGTCGTAGACCTCGTGACCGACCTCCGAGCGCGTGACCAGGTCGCCGATCGGAACCATGCCCTTCGGCGTGGACACCAAGGCGTGGTACGGAAGGCAGGCCGAGCACTGCGGGCTCTCCTCGAAGCCGACGTTGAACCACACCGGCGAGTTGAACGCCGCCAGCTGATGGAGCAGGATGTGGATCAGCTCCTCCTCGAAGCTCGTCGCGTCCTCGTCGGTGGCGAAGTAGCCGCGCTCGCGTCCCCAGGCCGAGATCGTGCCCGCCACCCGGCCGATCATCTGGCGGACCGAGTGCTCGCGCCCGGGCGAGCCCAGCTGGCCGCGGAAGTACTTCTGGGCGACGATGTTCGTCGCGTTCTGCGACCACGCCTTCGGGAACTCGACGTCGCGCTGCTCGAAGGAGACCTTGCCCCCGTGTCCGATCCGAGCGTCGCGCACCTCCCACTCGATCGCGTCGAACGGATGCTTGCCCGCGGTGGTGAAGTAGCGGCGGATCGACAGCCCGTCACCCTTCCGAGCCTCGGGGGTGAGCTGGGTTGGGGATACGCGCGACATGCTGCTCCTCTCGTTCTCCGCTGGCTGGGCAAGTGCCCCGGCTCGAGCTCGGAGTGCTCGAGCGGGCCGGGAATGCTTGCGAACGGCTCGGACGGAAGACCGAGCCCGAGACCGTCGCCGCGGATGCCGTCGATGAGGCGATCTCTTCCCCCGGTATTCTACCGCGTCCGCGACGCGATCCCGGCCTTCAGGACGGCGGAGAACCCCAGTGTTTGCGGGTGAAACGTGGCCGTTAGGCCGTGGATGAAGCGGCTTGCGCGAGCTCGCGCTCGGCCTGCTCCTCGGCCGCCGCGACGGCTGTTCGGCGCAGCATCTCGGCTCGCTCGCGAGAGGCCGCGTCGCGAGTGGCGGCGAGCTCGCCGCGCAGCGTTTCGAGTTCCTGGCGCGCGACCGCCAGCGCCTGATCGCCGGCCTCCGGCGGCCGAACGCTCGCGGGCGCGAGGCTGCGTACCAGGCCCACCGCGCTGCGGGGCTCGGCGGAGGTCGGCGAACCGTTGCCGGCCCCGTTGCCCTTCGGCTCGGCCCGCGCCGCGGTCTCCTCGGTCAGCCGCCGGGCCTCCTGGGCGCGCGCGTCGGCGAGGCGGCGGTCGAGCGCCGTCACGCGCGCTTCGGCGAGCTCGGCCCGCGCCTGCGCCTCGGCGAGCTCGGCGCGCAGCCACAGCAGCTCGCCGGCCTCGCCGCTGCGGTCCTGCATGAGCTGGCTGAGCTCGTCGGTCGTGCCGATCAGCCGGCGCTCGAGGTCGCCGCGCCACGCCTCGAGCTCGTCGCGTTCCTCGGACACTCGGCGCACCGTCTCCTTCGTCGTCTCGAGCTCGTCGCGGACTCGCGCCGCGCGCCCGCGCTCCTGCTCGACCGAGCTCTGGAGCTCCTGGCGGGCGTCGGCCTCGGCGATGTAGGCCGCGAGCGAGCGCTCGAGCTCGTCACGCGAGCGCTTGACCCGGTCAAGCTCGGTTTCGTGGGCGTGGCGGGCGTCGGTCATCGCGGCCTCATGTGCCATTTCTACCTCGGCGCGCCGGATCCTGTACGCCTCGGCGAGCTCGGCGAGCTGCGCCTCGTGGCGCTCCCGGACCTCGGCGTGCTCGGACTCCAGCGCCGCGATGCGCGCCTGGGCCTGCTCCTGCTCGGAGAGGAGCACCGCCTGCGCCCGACCCTCGGCTGCGCTGAGCGCGGCGCGCACCCGCTCATCGACGTCCGCCGCAGGAGCGATGGCAGCCGGCAGGGCGGCCGGCGGGCGGCTCTCGAGGTCGCCGAGCCGGGCCTCGAGCGCGCGCGTGCGCTCGCCCGCCTGCTCGGACTCCGCGCGTGCGGAGGCCAGCGCGCTGCGCAGGCGACCGCGGACCCGCTCGCTCTCGGCCAGCGCGGCGGACAGCTCGGAGAGCTTGGTCACCATGCCCGTGCGGCGCTCCTCGTCGGCTCGGCGATCGGCCGCCGCCGCGATCGCGTTGCCACGAGACGACCGCGGCTTGGGCGCCAGTCGGGTCGCACCCCGGGTCGGAGTGGGCAGAGCGATGACCTCACCGTCGTCGAGCTCGAGTGAGAAGACGCTGCCCGAGTCGATCAGGTCGGCGGCGACCGTGTAGGCGGCGCGCAGCGTCCCCCGGGCGTCGGGCGGCGACGGGATGGCCGCGACGCGCTTGACCGTGTGCCCGTCGTCGGCCAGCAGCGTCGGGCGGGACGTGTCCGCCGAGCGGCGGCGGGGCGCCTTGCCGGTGACTCGGAGCAGCGCGACGCTCGGAGAGACGAGAACGTGCTCGAACTCCCTGACCTTCACCGCATGCCACGCATCGGTCACCCGGCGCGCGATTCTAAGCCGCTTAAATGACCTGATTCAAATGGCAACCGTCACCTGGAACCGCGCGCGATGAAGCTACTCGTCACCGGAGGCGCTGGATACGTCGGGTCGATCGTCAGCCGTCAGCTGCTCGGTGCGGGCCACGAGGTCGTCGTGCTCGACAACCTCGAGCGCGGGCATCGCGCCGCCGTGGCCCCGCAGGCGCGACTCGCGGTCGCCGATCTCCGCGACCCCGGGGCGGTCCTGCAGGCCGTGTCGGAGGGCTTCGACGGCGCGCTGCACTTCGCCGCCTTCGCGCTCGTCGGCGAATCGATCGCCCATCCCGAGCGCTACTACCGCAACAACGTGCTCGGCACGCTGAACCTCCTCGAGGCGCTGCGGGCCGCCGAGGTCTCGCGCCTGGTGTTCTCGTCGACGTGCGCGGTCTACGGCCAGCCCGACGAAGTGCCGATCTCCGAGGCGGCGCCCCCGCGCCCCACGAACGCCTACGGCGCCTCCAAGCTCGCCGTGGACGGGATGATCGGCGACTACTGCGTCGCCTACGGGCTCGGGGCGGTCAGCCTGCGCTACTTCAACGTCGCCGGGGCGAGCGGCGGCGCGGGCGAGGACCACGATCCCGAGACCCACCTGATCCCGAACATCCTGCGCACCGCCCAGGGCCGCAACCCCTACGTCGAGGTGTTCGGCACCGACTATCCCACCCCGGACGGCACCGCGATCCGCGACTACATCCACATCGATGACCTGTCGGCGGCCCACCTGCTCGCCCTCGACGGCGCCGAGCCGGGCCGCCACCGGATCTTCAACCTCGGGACCGGCCGCGGGTTCTCGGTCCGCGAGATGATCGCCGCCGCTCAGACGGTGACCGGGCTCCAGATCGCGACCCGCGAGGCTGCCCGCCGGCCGGGCGACCCTCCGATGCTCGTCGCCGCTGGCCAGCGCATCCGCGACGAGCTCGGCTGGGAACCGCGCAAGCCGGAGATCGAGACGATGATCGCCGACGCGTGGAGCTTTCAACAGGCGCGTCCCGACGGCTACTCAGAGTAGGTCGCCGACCGCTCGCAGCGCCGCGGCGAGCACGGCCTCGGGGGTGAGCGCCCCGTCAAGGACGGCGAAGCGGTCGGCCTCGGCAGCCGCCAGCGCGTCGTAGGCACCGGCGATCCGCTGAAAGAACGCCTCGTCCTCGCGCTCGAGACGATCCTGGTCGCCGCCGCGCGATGCCGAGCGCGCCCGCGCGCGGCCGGGCTCGATGCGCAGCAGGAGCGTGCGGTCGGGCCGCAGGCCGCCGGTCGCGAAGTCGTTGATCGTCCGCACGGCGTCCATGCCCAGCTCCCGCCCGGCGCCCTGATAGGCCAGCGAGGAATCGACGAAGCGGTCGAGCAGGACGAGGCGGCCCTGTGCAAGGAGCGGGCGCAGCGCCTCCTCGACGAGCTGGCTGCGCGCGGCCGCGTACAGCAGCGCCTCGGCGCGGGCCCCGATCGCCGCCCCCGGGTCGGTGACGAGCTCGCGGACGCGCTCGGCGATCCGCACGCCCCCGGGCTCGCGCAGCAGCCGGACGTCGACGCCGCGCGCCCGGAGCGCCTCGGCGAGGGCCCCGGCCAGGGTCGTCTTGCCGGCGCCGTCGATGCCCTCGATCGTGATCAGTCGGCCGGCGCCCATCGAGCTGGCGGCGACGTTATCGCTCCCGTCGGCCGCTGCCCGACCGACGACTAGGATCGACGCGATGTTGGCCGAGCTGGAACGTCATCCGCACGCGCAAGCGGTCCTCGCGCCCGCTCTCGAGGTGCCCGCGCGTCCCTCGCACGCCTATCTGTTCCACGGCCCCGGCGGCGCCGGCAAGCGGGCGGCCGCGCGGGCTCTCGCGGCCGAGCTGCTCGCCGAGGGGTCGCCGAACCCGGCGGGCGCGCGCGCCCGGGTGCATTCGGGCGCGCACCCCGACCTGACCTGGGTGATGCCGAGCGGGGCCCACGAGGTGCTGGTCGCCGACATCGACCGTCCGGTCGTCTCGGCCGCCAGCAAGACCCCGTTCGAGGCGCGGCGCCGCCTGTTCGTCATCGAGCGCGCCGACGAGCTCGGCGACGAGGCGGCCAATCGCATGCTCAAAACGCTTGAGGAGCCGGCGTCGTTCGCCCATCTCATCCTGCTCACCGACCGTCCCGAGGAGGTCCTGCCGACGATCCGGTCCCGCTGTCAGCCGGTCCGCTTCGAGGCGCCCAGCGAGGACGAGGCGGCCGCCGACGTCGTCGCGCTCGGCGTCGAGGAGCCGACCGCGCGGGCGTGCGTCCGGCTCGGCCTACAGGACGGCGACCGTGCCGCGGAGCTCGCCGGCCCCGAGGGCCGGACGCTCCGGGTCTCCGCCGAGCACTACGCGCGCGCGGCGATCGCCCGGCGGGTCGCCGAGCTCCGGCCCTGGGGCGGGCTGCTGGACGCGGTCCGCGCCCGCGCTGCCGCCGCCGGCGCCCAGCTCGAGGCCCGGGCCGCCGCCGAGCTCGAGCTCGTCCCGCGCAAGGAGCGCAAACGCTTGGAGACTGAATGGACCGAGCGGATCCGCCGCACCCGCCGCCGCGTCCAGACCGGCGCGCTCGACCTCGCGCTGCAGCTCGTCTCGCTCTGGTTCGCCGACCTCGCCGCGCTCGCCTGGGACGCTCCCGAGCTCGTGCGCAACCTCGATCGCATCGAGGAGCTCGGCGCCGACGCCGGCGTCGCGCCCGAGCGTCTGCTGGCGGCGATCGAGCTCGTCGAGGACACCCGTGAGCGCTTCGTGCTCAACGTCTCCGAGGACCTTGCCTGCGAGGCGCTCGCCTATCGCCTGCAGGACCAGCTCGCGCCGTGACCGACGAGCCCCGCGTCTTCATCCGCTCGCCCGCCTCCAGCGACCGGCATGAGTTCACCGCGCTGATGCGCGCGAGCTCGGACTTCCACAGTCCCTGGGCCACCGCTCCGACCGACGACGAGCGCTACGACGCCTACCTTGCCGATGCCCGGCGGCCCGACTTCGAGGGGATGCTCCTCTGCCGGCGCAGCGACGGCGCCATCCTGGGCTTCTTCAATCTCTCCCAGATCGTGCGCCGGCGCCTGCAGAGCGCGTTCCTCGGCTACGCCGCCGGTGAGCCCTACGCCGGCCAGGGCTACATGCGCGAAGGGCTCGCGCTCGTCGTCCGCCATTCCTTCACCGCTCTGCGCCTCCATCGCATCGAGGCCAACATCCAGCCCGGGAACGCCAGCTCGCTCGCCCTCGCCCGCGGCGCCGGCTTCCGCCGCGAGGGCTTTTCCCCCCGCTACCTGAAGATCGGCGGGCGCTGGCGCGACCACGAGCGCTGGGCCATCCTCGTCGAGGACTGGCGCGACCGCACCGGCGATCCCGCGCTTCCCGACGGGCCGTTCTGAGCGACCTCGCGCGCCGAGGCGCGGCGGATGCTCGGTAGCCTCTGGGGCCGCGCCGACGTAGCTCAGCTGGTAGAGCACTTCACTCGTAATGAAGGGGTCCGGGGTTCGAGTCCCCGCGTCGGCTTTAGGTTTTCGGGGTACGTGTCCCCAATATGTCCCCAGATCGGCGTAAGATCTGCAGACGATGGCGGGACAGCCGAGGCAGCCGACGGGTCACGTCTTTCGGGTCGAGCGGGCGCGAGGCCCGGTCTGGTACGCCAAGTACCGGCTTCCGGACGGGCGTCAGGTGCAGAGGAAGCTGGGTCCGGCGTGGACTGAGCGGGGGCGTCCGCCGACCGGCTACTTCACGAAGCGCCTGGCGGAGAACTGGCTTCGCGAAGTGCTGCACGAGGCGCGGCGCGGCACGCTGGTGGGGCAGGTGCGGACCGGCGCGACGTTTGGCGACGCGGCGGCTGAGTGGCTTCGCTACGTGGAGTTCGACCGCCAGCGCAAGCCGTCCACGCTTGCGGGCTACAAGGTGCTCGTGCGCTCGCAGCTGCTGCCGGCGTTCGGCTCGATGGCTTTGGAGGAGGTGACGACGGAGGCGATCGAGCGGTGGCTGTCCGGGCTGGGTGGCGCTGCGAGCAGCCGCACGAAGTCGCTCGTGCTGCTGCACGGGATCCTGAAACGGGCCTCGAAGGTGTGGGGGCTCCAGGTCAACGCCGCGGCGGAGGTCGAAAAGCCGGCGCTGAAGCGCAGCGGCGATATACAGGTGTTCTCGCCCGAGGAGGTGTGGTCGCTGGTCCGAGCCGCTGCCTCAGAACAGGACGCCGCGGTGTTCCTCACCGCGGCGTTCACCGGGCTGCGCCTGGGTGAGCTGCTCGCGCTCACGTGGCGCGACGTCGACTTCGCCGGCTCGGTGGTCCGGGTCCGCGGAAGCTATGCCGCCGGCGTTCTGACGACGCCGAAGTCGGGGAAGGTACGTGCGGTGCCGCTGGCGCCGGACGTCGCTGAGGCGCTGGCCAAGCTCGGTGCCCGCAAGATGTTCGTCGGCGAGGACGACCTCGTGTTCTGCGGCGAGGCCGGCGGATATTTGGACAGCTCAGCGCTGCGCCGCCGGTACAAGGTGGCGTTGGGAGGCGCCGGGCTCAGGCCGCTGCGCTTCGACGATCTGCGCCACACGTTCGGGACCCGGATGATCGCCAAGGCTGACATCAGGCGGGTGCAGGAGTGGATGGGCCACGCGGACATCCAGACGACGATGCGCTACCTGCACTACGCGCCCCGCGACGAGGAGGACGCCCGCCTGGTGGCGGAGGCGTTCGCGCTCGCCTCAGCCGCCGTTCCGGCCGGGAGGTCTTCGGACGACTTGGGGCGACTTGGGACATCTCGGGACGTCTAGCTCGGACATCTCGGGACATCTTCGGGGGGTGGGCGGGGTTTCGGGGCCCGCCGGCGAGCGGCGGCAACTTTGGCGAGCCGGCCTGTGTCTGCCGACGGGGCACCGATCGCCGCAGCGGATGTGGGCCGTCGAGCAAAGCAATGGCCGAGGAGTGCCGCTGAGGCTTCCCCACGTTTCGTGAAAGCGGGTCTGTCGACGCGTCGCTGAACACGGCGAGCCGCTTGCCGGTTTGGGCGACGAGCAGGTCGATCAGCGCTCTGCCCGGCGCAGACCTGCTTTCCCGACAACGCAGGCATCGCTCTAGCTGGTCTGGTCCTGGTTGTGGGTTGTGAGGCACGGTTGGTTGACCGCGGCGCGGAGAGCTCTCGTATGTTTGCTCTGGGCAGGCGTGCTGCTGGTGGTCGGGCGATGCTTAGTGGGTAAGCACCGCATCGTGATGATCGAATCGGGCGAGGATGTCCGAGGTGTGGTCGATGCTTGGATCCCACATCGCGTAGTCCCCGGGCTCGGAGAGGAGGAAGGGTCCGGTGCTGAGCTCGATCTGGCATTTTCCGGCGGCGAGGATCATGACCGTGGTGTGTGTCTCGCGGGTCATTGGCAGCGCCCGTGGGTCGCCGGCGCGGTGTGAGGCGCATTTGATTTCGGCGTCGGTGGCGCAGATTCCGGCCGCTTGCCCGAGGACTGGTCTGACAAAGCAGCCTTGTTTTTCACGCGTTCACGCTGGGCGTTTCCCAGGTGTGATTGCGCGGGCGCGCGGGCTCGACCGAGCCGGCGGGGTTGGGCCCGGGCTTGTCTGTTGGTCACCAGGGAGTGATGGTCAGGAGTCGTGGGCCACGATGGTGGGTGCTGCGGGCCTGGCTGACTGGAGCCAGAGGGCTGTGAGCAGGTACCAGATGGCTCCGCCGATGGAGTACTGCGCGAGGGCGTGCAGTGCCGAGGTGGGAGAGCGGCTCCAGCCGATGAAGGTCGTTCCGGCGAAGATCGAGCCAGCGCCGCTGATGATCATGGGCCACTGGCCGGCGAGCTGCCCGAGGCGACGGGCCCCGACTGTCAGCTGGATCGCGCCGCTGATGATCGCCCAGACGCCGAAGATGTCCATCGCGGTGACCAGGCTCACCGATACGCCGATGGCGACCGTGATCGCGGCCGCGGCGCTGGTGGCGGCATTGACGCGCTGCGGGAGACGTAGCCGTCCGGTGGTGTCGGTGCGCAGGTCGACGACCGTCGCGGCCGCGTCGGAGATCGGGTAGGCGACGAGGAGCAGGCCGCCAAGGATGCTCACCGTGGTTCCTGGGTGAGACGGTGGGCTGGTTAGGGTGAGGAGGGCAACCCAGACGATTGAGAACGCGACGCGGAACAGGTAGAGGTTTCGCAGGGCGGAGCTCATGCCGCGGTCGCGTCCTCGGCGGCGGCGAGACCCGGTTGGGCCGAGATTGCCACCACCAGGGTGCCGAGCGCCACGCCCTGCATGTCGATCGCCGGGATCGTGCTCCTCGCCGGCGCGGCGACCGTGAGCGCTGGTGATGGTTGCTGGTTCATCGCTCCTCCAACGCTGGGATGCGGACGGGGTTCTGCGCATCGATCGAGATCCGCGGCACGTGCTCGCTGAGCCAGGTCGGCATCCACCAGGTGCGCGGTCCGAGGAGCTGAAGGACCGAGGGAAGCAGCAGGCTGCGCACGACGAACGCGTCGAGGAACACCGCAGTGGCCAGGCTGATGCCGAACAGCTTGACGTCGCGGTTGTCGCCCAGCGCGAAGGACGCGAAGACGCAGATCATGATGGTCGCCGCAGCGGTGATCAGGCGCCCGGTGGTGCTCATGCCGTGATGGACCGCCGCCGCAGCGTCGCGCCGGCGCACCCATTCCTCGTGGATGCGGCTGACGATGAACACCTCGTAGTCCATCGAGAGCCCGAAGACGATCGCAAACAGAATCTCGGGGATGAACGCCTCGATCGGCCCCGGCGTGACGCCGAGCAGACTGCCGAGCCACCCCCATTGAAAGACGGCGACGATCACGCCCAGCGACGCGCCGATTGACAGCAGGTTCATCGCGGCGGCCTGCATCGGGATGACCAGCGACCGGAACACCACCGCGAGGAGGATCGCGGACAGAATCAGCACCACTCCGATGAACTGCGGCAGCTTGCTCGACAGCACATGGCTGAAGTCGATCGCCGAGGCGCTCGCTCCGCCGATCAGGATCCTCGCGCCCGTGGATCGCTGCACGCGCGGGAGGACGTCGTGGCGCAGGTGGTTGACGAGGTCAGTCGTGGCCGCGGCTTGTGGTGAGGAACGTGGATAGGCCTGCAAGACCGCGGTGGTTCCCTCGCGGCTGATCTGCGCCGGGGAGACCCGCGCGACATCGCCCGCGCCACGCAGCGCGCCGGTCACGCGGTCCACGGCGGCGGTGTCACGAGCGAGGGGCAGCCTGACCACCACTGACAGCGGGCCGTTGGCCCCGGCGCCGAAGCCCTGGGCGATCAGGTCGTAGGCGTGGCGCGTGGTCAGGTTTGTGGCGTCGTTGCCGGCATCGCTTGAACCGGCCCGCAACGACAGTGCTGGTACCGCGAGGGCGACCATGATCGCCAGTCCCGCGATCACCCCTCGCCAGGGATGCCGGGCGAGGATGCGTGACCAGCGCAGCCAGGCTCCGGATGCCGGCGCGCCCGGGCGGCGCCGGCGCGACAGCCGCGGTGACCGGTGCTTGACACGCTCACCGAAGCGGGAGAGCAGCGCCGGCAGCGCGGTCAGGGCCGCCAGCATCGTGGTCAGGACGGCGAGCGCGGACGCGATCGCGAGGCCGTCAAGGAATCTGACGCCGAGCACGAGCTGACCCCCTAAGGCAAGGATCACGGTCACTCCGGCGAACAGGACGGCGCGTCCCGCGGTGTCCATCGCCACGGTGACGGCGGCATCGACCGTGTCGCCACGTCCTCGGTTCTCGCGGAAGCGGGTGACGATGAACAGCGCATAGTCGATCCCCACCCCCAGACCGATCATCGCGGCCAGCTGGGTGGCGAAATCGGGGATCTGGATGAGGTGGGAGCCCAGGCCGGCGAGGCTGATGCCGACACCGAGGCCGAGCAGGGCGGTCACGATCGGCAGGCCCATCGCGATGAACGAGCCAAAGGTGATCAGCAGGACGACGCTCGCGGCCAGCAGTCCGATCGCGGTCGCCGAGCCGAGTGACGGCCTCTGGGCGTGCTCAATCGCCTGGCCGCCGAGCGCGACCTCCAGCGACGGTGAGCGCGCTGACCGCGCGGTCGAGATCACTCGGTCCATCGCTGGGACCGGTAGCGACCGGGCCTGCTCGTCAAAGGTCACGGTCGCGAACGCAACGCGGTGGTCGGCGGCGATCTGTTGCGACCCCTGAGCCGAATAGGGGCTGACCACGGAGACGACGTGGGGCAACTGCGCCACGTCAGCCAGCGTGCGTTCGATCTGCGCGGTCACCGCCGGGCCGCTGATCGACCCGTCTGGGGTGGCGAACACGATCTGGTCCTGATCTCCGGCCTGCTGTGGAAAGTCGTGCCCCAGCAGATTCACGGCCGCCTGGGACTGCGTGCCGGGAAGCGTGAGGCTGTTAGAGAAGTTCGAGCCGGCGCTCTTGAAGAGCGCGATCGCCGCCAAGAGAACCATCAGCCAGCAGAGCAGCACGCGACCCCGATGTCGCGACGTCCACATGGCGGCGCGAGCCACCGGCCCTACGGATCGGTCACGGCGTGCGTCGATGCTCATGCGGTGGATGGCCCCCGTACGTTGGTGGTATGGACCACCGGCGGAAGGCTCTGGCGTCTTCCGCCGGCTGCACCGCAGACTATACGTATCATATACTGGAGCCTGTCAAGTCATTTAGCTAACTTTTACGACTAACGTTCTCGTCGATGGCGTCCGCAACTCGCACCTATGGACAGATGTGTCCCGTCGCTCGATCGCTAGACGTGCTCGGCGAGCGCTGGACCCTGCTGATCGTCCGCGAGCTGCTGCTGGGTCCCAAGCGGTTCAAGGACCTGCTCGCCGAGCTGCCGGCGATGGGCACCAACCGCTTGTCGGACCGCCTCAAATCCCTCGAGGCCGACGGTGTCATCGCCAAGATGACCCTGCCGCCGCCCGGCGAGGCACGGGTCTACGTCCTCACCGACCTGGGCGAACAGCTGCGCGCACCGGTCGTATGCCTCGCCCAGTGGGGCGCCGGGCTACCGCTCGACGAACGCCTGGACCCGAGCACCGCCCGTGGCGTCCTGCTCGCCCTGGTGCGCTGCGCCACCGCTCCGCCTGAGCTCCTCCGCGGCGTCCGCGAGACCTACGACTTCATGGTCGGTACCGAGCGGTTTCACATCATCGTCGACCACGACCGAGCGATCCCGAGATCTGGGCCCTCGCCGGTCAGCGCCGACGTCACGATCGAGTGCGACATTCAGACACTGCTCATGCTCGACGCCGGCGCCCTGACGCCCGCCGGCGCTCGGTGCGAGCGCAACGCGCGCATCGACGGTCGCGCCGCCGCCATCCGTCGGGCGTTCGCCATCATGCGGCGACGAACCTGACCACAGCAGCCGCCGCCCAGATTCGCTGTACGGCTGCCAGCCTCGACCGCAACCGCCACGGCCGTTGCAGTTGAGGAGTGCGCTACCCCGAACCAGCAACCCGAAGACGCCGCTCCACCATACCCAGCACCATCGATGGCCGCAGCCTGATCGTCGCCTGTCTGGTCCCGGAAGCGCGGTCAACGACAGCCGCGCTTGCGTCATCACCCGCAGCCCAGCTTTCGATCTAGAAGGAGCGATTGCCGACGACGCCTCGGGAGACTTGGTCTGCGCGCGGGAGGGAGGGCCCGTCGCGACCGCAGGGCACCCTCCCCGTCGTCGCCCTTCAGGCACTCACCGAGAGGCTGCCGCCTTGAGCCCGGGAGGCAAACCTGGCTGCCTCGGGCCGTTCGGACAATGGTGCGAGAATGGATTCGATGGACCCCGCCAGGAGCACGATCACGGTGACGCAGCGCGGGCTCGGCGGCTCCTACGAGCTCGTCGAGCGCCGTGCGGACGGGTCCTTGGTGCTGCGGCCTGAGCGCGAGCTGCTGTCCGAGGTGTTGCGGGAGACGGAGGGCTCGGTCTTTCGCGATGAGGGGTTCATCGCCCACCTGGAGCGGGTCGCGGCCACCGAGGACGACCTGGCAGCGGACGCCGCCGAGTAGCCGCCGGTGCCGACGTTCGAGTCGGTGGCCCGGGTCGACCGGGAGTTCCGTCGGCTGTCACGCGACCTCCAGGCCGCGTTTCTGGCGATGCTGC
>Ga0213875_10000151_pt1 | contig 73817 bp, 64 predicted proteins | sample BarmaccomBMRX_R8_FD_160105 | JGI IMG/M metagenome (GOLD analysis project Ga0213875, IMG submission 160105) | Root-associated microbial communities from Barbacenia macrantha in rupestrian grasslands, the National Park of Serra do Cipo, Brazil - RX_R8 | ecosystem: Host-associated > Plants > Roots...
TGGTCACAGTGAGGGGGAGACACCCGTTCCCATTCCGAACACGGCAGTTAAGCCCCTCCACGCCGATGATACTGCCTGGGCGACTGGGTGGGAAAGTAGGTCGCCGCCGTATTCCTTTTTCAATAAGACCGTCCCGGAAATCTGGGACGGTCTTATTTGCGTTAGGGAAGTGTTAAACGACAGACCAGACTTTAACCACTCGTTCTATATCCGCACTGGCTAATGAACGACCATCAGCGGAGAAGGACACGTCATGGACGGCTGCGGCGTGGCCCTTCATCGTGCGCAATAGCTTGCCTGTTACTATATCCCATAGCTTGACCGTTGCGTCTTGGCTGCCACTGGCGATGAGTTTTCCGTCGGGCGAAAAAGCAACCGCAAAGACTCGATGCTGATGCCCCGCCAGCTTGCTTGCCGGTGAGACGGATGCGCTCTCCCAAATCAAAATATCACCTTCCGGGCCGTCGCCCGTTCCGACTAAACGACCATCAGGCGAAAAGCCGATCTTACTTTGAGCATCCGCCCGCGATCTAGGCCATGTGCGGACCAAGTCACCTGTGACAATGTTATAAAGACGTACCTGGCAATCAATCCAGGGACGATGAGAATTCGCCTCAGTGAGTTCACCTACGCGGCCTGTTCCTGCCGCAATGTGCTTTCCATCAGGGGCAAAGGTAAGCGCCGCAGGGAAGATAACGCCTTCTCCGACATCCACCTTACGCAGTCGTTCTCCCGTTTCTACATTCCAGAATTGAATTTCTGCGCTCCAAGTCTGCGTGTTCAGTAGGAACCGTCTGCTGCCGCTGGCGATAGTCTGTCCGTCGTGTGAAAACGCTACCGCGCGCACCAAAGCGTTGGGCAGCTTGAATGCTTTGTGGAGTAGCCCGCTGTCCACTTCCCACAGTTGAACTTGCCCCTCCCATGCGGTTTCGTCTTGTCGGACGGCTTCGCCTTGCCGGTGGAAGCTGGAGCACACTAAAAGTTTACTGTCGGGCGAAAAGGCAACCGACTCCATTGCTGTCGGTTGGGAACTACGAAAGGTGCGTAGCAGTTGGCCATCCGTCGTGTTCCATAATTGCACTTCGTCGTTGATAATGTAATCACCGTCGCCTGTGCCAAACCGAATGACGTTGCTGCTGTCGTTGGCCAACAAGCGGCCATCCTGCGAAAAGGCTAGCGAATGAACCGCACCAGTGCTGGTCAAATCATGTAGCACCCGCACCGCAAAATCTGCGGGCAAACGCTCCTGCGTTAAAGTTTCCTCAATCATGTCCATTAGCTCCTTTTGTAACTGTGCCCGCGCATTACGCAGACGGCTTTTGATGGTCGTGACTGGCACTTCGAGAAACGCTGCGATTTCTTGTAGCGAGTAGGATTGAAAGTAATACAGAATAACAGTCAAGCGGCTGTCTTCCGAGAGGCACCACAAAGCATCGCGCACCACCAACTTCGTTTCCAGTTGCTGCATTTGGTTCGTGGTGGCAGTGACGCTGTCCAATGCTTCTGTCATTTCTCTTTGTCGTAGCCACATCCGACACTGGTTCGCGGTGATTTGGCGAATCCAAGCGCCAAATTTATCAGGAACCTGCAACTGTCCCAGGCGCACATAGGCTTGCACGAAACTCTCTTGCGCCGCGTCCCGCGCATCGTCAAAGTTCCGCAGGTAGTGGTAGGCCACACCATATACCGCGTTTTGGTAACGCTCTACCAACTGCGAATACGCCTCACAGTCGCCGCCACGCACCTGTCTCACAATCTCCGCATCATTCAAAGCCACTCACTCCTTCCAACAAATCCAAAAAGCAGATGCAGCCCGCACCGCTTTGGTGCCATGAGTTTAGGAATCTTTTTAAGCGACATCCTTTACTTGCCTTTGGTGAGGGTGGCGCAAGGATGACAACCAGCCTATCTTAAACACGGCAGTTAAGCCCCTCCACGCCGATGATACTGCCTGGGCGACTGGATGGGAAAGTAGTTCGCCGCCGTATTCCTTCTTGAACAAGTCCTTTCAAGCAATTGAAGTGGCTTGTTTGTTTTGTCTCGAGTAAATACCCCCCACCTGCCAGATTTATATAAACTGCACAACCCTAATTGATAAGAATGGAGATGCTATGAGGCGAAGGCGACAGAAGTTTGATTGGCTGCGGAAAGTTATCACTTTGATGGGTGCTGCCGTCATAATGAATGGCATGGGTATAATGGTAAAAGCGGCTGGGGAACAGACGCCGAAAGGAACAGCAGGGATGTTAGTTTATATAGGCACTTATAGCCAGCATGGGAGTAAGGGCATTTATGTGTATCGCATGAATCCTACAACGGGCGAATTAACCTTTACCGGGCAAACGGCGGAGGCGCAGAATCCTTCTTATGTCACGCTGCATCCTAATGGGCGTTATCTCTATGCGGTGAGTGAAGTAGATAAGACTGGCGATAAACCCGGTGGTGGGGTCAGTGCGTTTGCGCTCAATCCTGAAACGGGTGGGTTGACGTTCCTGAATCAGCAACTATCGCATGGGGCGGCACCGTGTCATGTCTCAGTAGACGCAACCGGGCATCTCTTGACGGTGGCTAATTATAGCAGTGGGACTATCGCGGCCTTGCCCGTCCATGAAGATGGAAGTTTAGGCGAAGCTACAACCGTTATTCAGCACGAAGGCTCTAGCGTGAATCCGCAGCGCCAGAAAGAGCCGCACGCACATTCTTGCACCATAGATGCAAACAATCGGTTCGCTTTTGCGGCTGACCTGGGCGTGGACAAGGTTTATAGCTATCGTCTCGACCTCGCCAACAATAAATTAGTGCCCAATGAGGTGCCGTTTGTGAAGGTGCATCCGGGAGCGGGGCCGCGCCATTTTGCTTTCCATCCCTCGAATCGCTATGGCTATGTGATTAATGAAGTTGATTCAACCATTACGGCTTTTACTTATGATGCCGAAAAGGGCGCATTGAACGAAATTCAGAGTCTCTCTACTTTACCCGCTGATTTTAAGGGTAATAGCACCTGTGCCGATATCCATATCACGCCATCCGGCAAATTCCTCTATGGCTCGAATCGCGGCCATGATAGCATTGCCATCTTTTCCATTGATGAAGTAACGGGCAAGCTTACCCCTATCAGTTACGTGTCAACCCAGGGCCGCACGCCACGCAACTTTGCCATTGACCCCACCGGAACATTTTTAGTGGCTGCTAATCAGGACACTAACAATATTGTGGTCTTTCGCATAGATGCCCAGACGGGGCAACTGACGCCGACGGGCCAAACTATTGAAGTGCCTGCTCCGGTCTGTGTGAAGTTTCTGCCACACGCAGGCTAAGTTTTCATGCTGTTAGAAGAGCCTCGCTGCTGAATTGGCACGAGGCTCTTTTTGGTTAATGCATGTTCAAGGTAAGACCACTTTTACCTGGCAGCGTTACTAAGTTGTGGCGTGGGCGTGCGCCGCTGCCGCTGTATCCATGTATTCGTGGAAATGTGAAACGCGGCCATCCTGTACGGTGAAGACATGCGCAAAATCGCCCCCATATTCGCGGCCTGTGGCTTTAGCCCGCCACCAATAGTAGCCTAATGCCACGACCTTATCACCTTGGGCGACAAACTCGCGGGGTTCAAACTGTAGCACTTCCTGCTGGCTGGCCAGCAACGAAAAGAATTCAGCAACTTTTGCGCGCCCCTGTCGCCGACCTGAAAATGGCACGTTTTCGATGTCTGGTAAATGCCATTGAACCTCGTCGGTTAACAGGTTCAAGAGCGCCGGGATGTCCCCGGTCTTAAAATTCTGATACGCCTGCTGTACCAATCTTGTCGTCTCCTGTTCTTGCATGGCTTTCTCCTGTATATAGTCGCTCCTTTGGGGGCGACCAAATTAAGATGTCAGCAGTATAAAAGAGCCTATTATTCATTGAACAGTTCAGGTACTACCCAATTATCGCTCATTTGCTGTCAGTTTTGTGTCATTTTTAACATCAATTTCCCAACTGGCAAAAGTCGAGCAGAAAGGGGAATGTATCCACTTGGTAGTTTAAGGATGGGTATGCGGCAGGAAGTTGGAGTTGGAGGAGGCATTTTGAGGAAACCGAAATTTGATATTGCGCCGTATTTAAATGATTTGAAGCACGCCGATTGGAAGGTGCGCAGTGCGGCGGCACAAAATTTGGGGGCAAGCCGTGATTCCCACGCGGTTGAACCCCTGATTGAAGCCCTGCAAGACCGTACCGCAACAGTGCGGAGCCGAGCGGCGGTGGCGCTGGGACGTTTAAAAGATGAGCGGGCTATCGAGCCGTTAATCGGAGCCTTGCAAGACAAGAACTATCATGTCATCAACCACGTGATTAACGCCCTGCGCAAATTCAAAGCGCAAGCGGTGCCACCACTGGTGGCGATGTTGGAAGACGGCAACATCCAGGCACGCCTGCGTTGGAATATATTAAGTGTGATTGGCACCATTGATGCGCCGGGCACAGTGGAGCCGTTGTTGGCAGCATTTCAAGACTCTGACCCGCTAGTTCGTTATCATAGTGTTACTTTAATCGGGCAGCGCCAGGACCCGCAATTTATCTTTCCTTTGCTGCGGGCGCTCAAAGACGAAGATCAGCGGGTGCGCCACATCGCTATCACGGCTCTCTCGCAATTCAACAGCCCCCTGATTATAGACTCCCTGTTAGAGTTGCTCGACCCGCATGAGCCGTATGGTCAGAACCGCGAAATCTTGCTGGGTGTCACCAATGCCCTGCGGCGTATGGCGGGGGTGCAGGACAAGACCCTGAATAGCTTGGTGTGGCAACTCTCACATAATGCCGATATTGTCCGCATCGCAGCCGCGTTAAGCCTGCCTTGGTTGCATGAGGATCGCGCTCTAGAACCTTTACTGCAAGCGACCTATGACAGTAGCCCCCAGGTGCAACGCGCCGCTAAATGGGCTATGGATACACTGCAAATCATTCTCGGTTGGAACATTCCGACCCCGCACCACCCCATGATGGTGCAGATGATGTTGAAGTAAAAGAGTGTAGCAGTGATTTCTTCGGCTGCTCTTGAGCCTGATGCATTATGTGCGATTATGTGTTGCCGGTGACCCCGTTGAAACCGCGCAACAAAGGAAATCATTCTTAAGAAAATCTTGAGATGCGCTTTATTGGCGTGCAGCGTTACAATAAAAGCGATTTGCTTTCGGGCCAGGAACGATAGCTTGCTTTTACAGAGTGGGCGCATGATGGCTCACTCGCTGCTGCGCTACCCTCAAAACCTTATCCACTTGTTTGTGTTTGCAGCGTAAGCAATTCTCCGGCTGACCTTGGTTGAACTGTTATGGTGCAGGACTGGGTTTAAATCGGCAGAACCCGGTTAACCGGGTCGCAAAATTATGCGATGTGGCACAATGATGGATAGCTAGCGGTGTAGAGAAAGTAATATCTCTCATCGCAAAGGCGTTTTGAGATGAGAGCGAGCAGAGCAGGTCTTGAGAACAATAGTGCGGTGCTGCCCCCAGATCGGCAAGCCGCCGCGAATCGCCTTGTCTATGATGCGCCCCACGTTTACCGCGACTATCTCTCCGTCTATCTAGAACCAGCCGAGGTGTCCTGTCTCTTAAAATACCAACCTTATTTTTGTGGCCACGATGTTTTAGATATAGGGGTAGGGGCGGGACGCACGACCCGCTACCTGGCACCACTGGCGGGCCGCTATGAAGCGGTAGATTACTCGCCAGTCATGGTTGCCTACATGCAAAACACAATGCCGGAAGTGAGCGTCCGCCAGGCCGACTTTCGCGCTTTGAATGCCTTCCGGGATCAGTCGTTTGACTTTCTTTTTGCCACCGACAATGTGATTGATACTTTGTCGCACGAAGATCGCCTGTGTGCGCTGAGTGAAGCCTTTCGGGTGTTGCGTCCCGGCGGCATCCTCGCATTTTCTTCGCACAATGCCCACTATAAGCCAGCTTATGCCGGGCCTAGGTTAGAGTGGAGCCGGAACCCGGTGACGCTGGCTGCCAACGTTGCCCAACTCCTCCTCCGTTGGCGCAACCACTTACGCGTCGGCCCCCTGCGCCAGATCACGCCAGAGTATGCCCTGCTCAATGATATTGGGCACCATTATGCGTGTTTGCATTACTATGTCACCAGGGCGATAATGCAGTCGCAACTGGCGAGCGTTGGCCTACGGCTAATTGAGGTCTTCAACGTTCATGGCGAGGTCATGCAAGATAACGATGATGATAGCCAAAGCCCCAGTCTCTTTTATGTGACCGAACACCTCTAACTCCATTGGTCGGTTAATGAAAACCCTTATCCCGTCCTCATCAACGGAGCATCCTTTCCCATCCCCGGAAGTTCCGTGCTCATTCCCGGACGTTCCGTTCCCAACAACGGAAGCAGCGTGCTCATCAACGGAACAAGCGTTTTCGACAACGGAACAAGCGTTCCCGTTAACGGAGTATCCGTTCCCCTCAGCGCACAATGTGTTGTAGGCGGGTTAAGGAACGGCGTAGGATGTGCAGCCCGACGAGTTGTTCAAGCTGCGCCTGGTGCGCGGCGGCAAGCTGACAGTGCATTCCACCTACCCCAGTGCTGGCTGAATTAGACGGAATAATTCCACCTTTTGTCTGTCGGATAGTCCATCTATTCCCTCTATTTATAGACTATTTCTATCTTTTGCAGTATAAGATAGTCCATCTAATATACTGTTCGGCTGGTGCGCGGCTTGGCAGGATTACGAATTTTGAAATCTACTTATACTCTAACAAATGATTGAGAATCCACATCCTGTCAAATGGCAAGACCTTCAAACAGGCGTTTGCCGCCTGTTTAACGAAATTGGCCTGGCGGCGGAAGAGACGAAGCAGATCACTACGCCTCGCGGAAGTGTCGAAATTGATGTGTATGCAGTTGACATTAATAGCGTTGATAAAATCCAGTATGTAGTGGAGTGCAAGAACTGGACTTCTTCAATACCTCAAAGCGTGGTGCATAGCTTCACAACTGTCATGCACGAAATTGGTGCAAACATTGGCTTCATCATTTCACTGCACGGCTTTCAATCTGGGGCAAGAGATTACATCTCCAATACAAACATAATTGGTCTGACCTACGCCGAGCTGCAATTGCGCTATTTTGAAACCTGGCACACAAAGTTTTTCGTTACACAAATAGGAAAACATGTTGATGCTCTTGCGCAGTACGTGGAAATGTTCAATTGCAAACGAGACAGAGAAGTAAGTAATCTCTCCGAGGCGGCTCAGATCCATTTTCATGAACTTGTCAAAAAATATCAAATTTTCGGAACAATCATGAATCTGTTTGAGTTTCCTTGTTACTCTCCTCAGTTCAATATCCCTGCAATCGTAGATATAGAAGAATTCAAAGATAAGCTAAACACGCACCTGTCGCCTGAATTTCACTTTCATTCGATATATTATCGTGACCTATTACACGAGATTATTTCTCATGTAGATCAAGTAACCGACGAGTTCAACAATGTACTTGGTCGCAATATATTTGAGCAGGATTAATACATTGGAACACCTGCCGAACAAGGCGCTCCACCCGACGCCAACCCGTTCTCACTTTCGGGCAGGGCACACTCCCCCTGCGGGTTGGCGCGGGTGAGCTGCGCGTTGTGCTACTGCGCCGTTTTGCTCCGTATAGTTAATTTATCCAGAATTTTCAATACTTGCCCATTAACGTAAAATATCAGTTAGATGAAACTGTCATGATTACGACAATCGCCGATTTGCTGGAGGAATTTCGCCTCAAGGAAACTGAAGTCCTCAATGCTCAAAATGTAGTTCATGGGCCTACTATCGGTTCTATGTACGAAGGACTGACAAAACATGTTCTTAGGAAAAGTATATTCGAGGGAATGGATTTAAGGGTTACATCAGGTTTCATCGAAGACTCGGAGGGGCACCTTAGCGATCAAATGGATTGCTTACTAGTTCGCGGGCCAGGAAAAATTATACCTTATACAGACAATCATGTTTATCAAGTAAGCAATGTTATTGCCGTGGTGGAGGTAAAAAAGAATCTTTACTCAAAAGATTTAATTGAAGCAGATCAGAACATATATAGTGTTAATAACATACGCGATTATAGCGCATTCCACTTTGAGTCATTTGAAAGACAGTATGAACTCATAGTGCAAGAGACATTGCCAGCCCGCGATAAAGTAACCAGCTTACCTCTATGGAAACACCTTCTATATGCTTCGTTGTTAGTGGAAAATATATTGCCAGTTCGCATTGTTCTTGGTTATCATGGATTCACAACAGAAAAGAAATTCAGGGAATCCTTTGTCGGTTATCTTAAAAATAATCTTAATACTTATGGATTCGGGCCAACTAGGTTCCCAAACCTGATTGTATGCAATAAATACTCACTTATAAAGCTCAACGGATTGCCTTATGCCTCACCTTTGCAGCATGATAATTACTGGAACATGTACGGTTCATATTCAGGAAATCCAATGGTGTTGGTTCTCGAATTGATTTGGTCAAGACTTGCATATAAGCATGGGTTACCTGTGTCTGTCTTTGGAGAAGACATGAAATTAGAAGTAATAAAGCCTTTGATAAAGGCGAAAGGAATTAATCATAATGGACAAAATGGATGGGATTACGGTTACATCGATTTGACAAAACAAGAGTTGGCCTCTGTTTCAGAGACTGATAATTGGGAACCTGCATTTCTTACAGAAGCACAAGCGGCAATTTACGCAGATCTGCTGCGGGCGAACTTACCCTACGATAATGAAGCGATCAATGACAAATTTCTGGCAAAGTATGGACTTCCAGTGGAGCAAGTGGTTGAAGAGCTAAGGAGGCTGGGACTCGCTGCTGTTGATAATGGCGAAATCGTTCCTTTAACCAAGCGAGGCAAGTTGGCTCTTTTGCGGGATAAACAGCAGTGGGTAGCAGGTGAGGACAGCAATGGGCGTTTCCAAAACTGGGTTAATAATTACTTAGAGCAGAATACAGACCAGAGCAGCGACGTGTCATAATGACCTAACAGCAGCACAACAAGGCGCTGCAACGGACGGCTTCCGGCTCCGCTACGCTTTGCCTGCGGCGCGGCTGATTTGGGTGTTGGGCCGCTACGCGCTACTATGCGAATCGCAAAGCAAATTTTAGGCAAGCCATTTCATTACGGTGGAAAACAAAGTATTGGTTGGTTACCAGCAAATGCCTGTCGGCCACTACCTACGCCTGAACGAATCATCATCCTAAATGCCTACATTGTGCGCGGTCAATATCTTTATTATTTGCTGTGGCGACCCGTTCATCCGGTTAATCTGGTGGATAGTCCTTGGATAGATGATTGGGATAGTCCCCACGAAAGTGTAGAAATAGCACAATATGAAGCACAAGAGAAATATGGTATAGCTCCCGATGAATGGAGCGAGCCTCCTGCCGATGCTGCTCTATTAGATGAGGAGGAGCCATAAAACAGTGGCTCAACCAAGCGCTCGCCCCACTCCTTCCGGCTCCGTTCCTCCTTCACTCCGCCTACAGCGACGGGTGAGATGAACGTTGGGCCGCTGCGCCAAGTTTGAGGCTTGCCGTCCATTAAAGATAGGATTCCAAAATAATCGGATGTCACCACACTTGGCGAACCAGACAAGTCAGGACAAACAGATTAGTGCTACCTGCCCGCACTGCCAGCAACCAAACCTCTTGCCGGATCGTAGTCTTAATGTCATTTATGAGTGCGCCTGGTGTGCCGAGTCTTTTGTTCTGGTAGAGCCTGATCCTAATCAACCAGTGCATCTATGGCATCGTCATGACCGTGAGGTTGTGCCCACTGCGCCTGCCCCAGCGCTGGCGAAGCAGGATCAAAAAATGAGGGTTTGGCTGCTCAGTATCGTTGTCTTGATGGCGATTTTAGCTATCATAGTCTTAAGTAACAATTTCTAAATTACGGATCAGCAACTAACTCACATCGGCAGCAACTCCCCATTTCGGATCAAGTGGAGCCGGTCTTTCGGCCAGTAAAATGGCCGTCGGAAGGCAGATGAGCGTCGTTGCAAGATAAGGAGAACAGCAGCTTGAAGACACACGCGATTTTAACGCTGAGGGCCGTCCTCTGTATTTGCAGTATCGGTTTGGCCTGGCCCGTTGCTGCCCGTCCGCTACCGAAGCCCACTGTGGTGCGGGGCACGCAAGCCAGCAGCACTGGCCCGAACTTGATGGCTGATGCCAGCTTTGAGTCGCTGGATACGCGGGCCTTTACGCTCGATACGCCGTTCCGCATCGCTGCCGACCCGCACGCCCACAGCGGGCAGTTCGACATGCAGGCGACGCTCTCCCGCAGTGGCAAGAGGATGGTGGCTCACTTAAGCACCTGGAAGAATACCGATTACGTCACCAGGCTCTGGCTGCGGGGCAGTGGTAGCGTTACGTTATTCGTCGCCACGGGTGACCTCGCGCAGCGCCTGACCGCCACTACTGTCACTGCAACGGCTAAGTGGCGACAAGTCAGTCTCCCCTGGAATTCGGGTGGACAGACGAGTATCGCCCTCGGCGTTCAGGATGATGTCAGCGCAGCGGGCACACTGGCTATAGACGATTTCACGACGGGCCTGGCCAACGGCCATACGATTGCTTTTGTCGCTCCCCCGGCCTATGACCCCCGCCCGCACGCGCCGCCCGGTTTCCATCTGATCTTTAACGACGAGTTCCAGGACAGCAGCACGATTGATGTCAACAACACGCAACGGGACGGCTACAAGTGGTATGTCAAAGGGATGTGGTTCCCCAGCACGTCTCCGTCTATGTATGAGATTCTTCCCGCCTACCAAAGCGCCCAGGGCGTGCTGGAGATCAAGGACGCGCCGGTTACCATGAGTTGGGATTTCTCGACGACATTCTTTGACGATGCGGTGCCTGAAGGCTATCGCGGCACGGTGTTCCTGCCCGGCCAGGGCATCTATTATGAGGCCAGGATAGCCTGCGCTGACCTGGCTCATATCGGCAAAAACGGCTGGGCGGGCTTCTGGTCTGGAACCATGCCAGTGGCTTCGCGGCCCCGGAACGAGAATCCCCCGCCGTGGGGCATGACGGTGGAAAACAACCCGATGCCGGGGTGGCCAGGCAAGTGGGAGACGATTGAGAACGACATCATGGAATATAATCCCTCCTGGGGCCACCCGCAGGATTTCGATTCCACCATTCACGATTGGAGCAGCGGCGCTGAGGCTGGCAACATCGGGAATTTCAATGCCGTTGTCTATACGCCTGCGGGCACGGACTATACCCACTGGCACACCTACGGACAGCTTTGGATACCGGCGACGGCGGCCAATGGCTGGCACGGCTACCGGCAGGTCTACTTCGACGGCGTGCCGCAGCAGGCTATCTGCTGGATCGGTAACCAAATATCCGCCACGAGCCAACCAGCGGGCAGCTACCTTTTCAGCATGTGCGATGGGACTCCCCAATCGCCACCTCTCTGGCGCAACCTTATGCTGGGCGGCGCGATGGGTGGCACCCCGAATACCTTCTTCGATTACGTCCGGGTCTACGCCATTGATCCAAAGGCCAGCATCAAAACAGTCGGAAAGTGATTGTCCCACGGATTATCCTCTTTAGCCTCAGTCAAATAGGTTTTCATTCCGCTAAACTCAGTGTGGCTGCAAAGCCAAATTACATTTAGCGGGAGGATGCATGAGACGAAGATGGAAGCGCAGTTGGTTGGCTATGGCTCTACTGGTGCCAGTGGCGATGCTGGCGCAGGAGGCAAAGGCGGCGCAAGGGCCGTATACGTTGACGGCGCAGTTTTCTTACCGTGCGACCGTGGCGGATGTGCCAGCGGGGACGAAGGAACTACGGGTGTGGTTGCCGGTGCCTTCTAATAGCGAATGGCAGAAGGTGGAGGATTTGAAGGTGACGCAAGATGTGCAAGACAATATTGCCTCTCCCTACAAAGTCACGCAAGAGCGCAAATATGGCAACCGTATGGTGTACCTGGACATTAAGCACCCGCCCTCAACGGTGGCTGCTACGGTGCAATTTACAGTGCAGCGTAAGAACATGCAGGTGTTAGGCGCACCGACAGCCCCGGTGCAGGTCAAAATGGATATGGCCCAGGCTATCAAGTTGCTGGCCCCGGATGCCAAGGTGCCTATTGGCGGCAGGTATGGCGGTATCGCACAGCAGGTGACACTGGGCAAGACCAGTCGTGAGGATAAGATGCGGGCGATATTTGACCATGTGGTCGCCACCATGCAATACGACTACAAAAAGGAATCGCCGGAATATGGCGAGGGTGACGTGGCCTTTGTATGCGATTACAAAAAGGGCAACTGCTCCGATTTGCACTCCTACATGATTTCCCTGGCGCGTAGCGTTGGTGTGCCCACCATCCTGGAATATGGCTTTCCCATTGGCGGCATTCCTCTGGCTGATCCTCTGCCCGCCACGGGCAAAATCGGCGGCTATCATTGCTGGGTCTGGTTCCAGAATGCGCAGGGTAATTGGGTGCCGGTGGATGCGTCCGATGCACGCAAGTGGCTGGATGCGGGCCAGCCGGAAAAGAAGGATTATCTGTTTGGCAATCTCATTCCCGAACGCTCGTCTGTCGCCTTTTCGCGGGGCCGCGATATTACTTTAGCACCAGCCCAAAAGGGTGGGCCGCTTAACTACTTTATCTATCCGTATGCCGAAGCTGATGGCAAAACGGTTAAAGCCGATTGGGTATTGACTTACCAACTGCCGGATAAGCCAGCGTTAGCAACTCACATCCAATGACGCCATGATAGGACAGCAGTTCGCTGTCCGAATCTTTGCTAATAAACCGCTCCAAGAAGTTTTGGAGCGGTTTGTGTTTTTATTCGCCCGGCTATGGCAGGTAGCAACTCAGGTTAGCCCCAAACCAATCACGACCCGACTTGAGCCGCGATTTCTCGTGCCATACGCAGGTGCATTTCGAGGGTGGGCAGGGTGCGCGATGCGAAGGTCGCCACATTATGATCCGTACCATGATCGGCTTCACTGCGGAAGTTGCCGATGGCCCGCACATGGTCGCGCACCATATCGTGCATATAAGCGCGGTCAAAGGCGACACTACCCAATCGGGAGAGCCGGTTGTATTCTCCAATGTGCTTTTTGCCCTTGGTCGTTGGCGGCAACACGCCGCGCTGTCCTCCCAGCCGAATTAACTCATCATTGGCTTTGGTGTGATCCTCAACCATGCGCCTGCCAAAGTCGCGCACGGCACGACTGGCCCCGCGCCGTTGGGCCAGTTCACCCAGTTGCACTTCGGCCAGTCCATCCTGAGAAGCCCGGCTAATGAATTTGACATCCGTGTTGCTGATGCGATTGTATTGATGATGCCGTTGGCTTCTGGCTAAAAGCGAGCTTTGAGTCAGACAAATACCGGATAAAGCGATAGCCCCCGTCCAGGCTGCCCTTTGGATATTGATCCTTTTCATGCGGATGCCTCCTGAGCTTAAACTTCCTTTATCTTTCAGCATAAGCCGTGCCACTGCGAATATCTGTCCGCCAGCGCACAAAATGGGGAGAAGGGTCTAACTATCTTGGTTGTGGAAGAGCCAGACTAATAAATTTAGTTGTCTTACGGTGGTGCCGCAATGAGTGCATGGGAAGATGAGGATTTATAGGTTGGAGGCGCGCCTTACCTATTGCAAAAATAGCGTTATTTACCAAAAACCAGGCACTTAAAAACATACATGCAATAATCGCCACAATGGTACCACGAACCGCGCTGCGCCCGGCGCTTCTGGCTTTGCCAGGACTTCTTCCATCTAAGACAAGCCAACTTAGCAAACCTAATGGCGGGAACACAAAGCAGGCCAGGTTTAACGGAAGACTGCGGTGATCTGCCATTGTCTCATCTAGCGGGCCAGATGCAGATTTTGTGGTCACCCCTAATGCTCTTGAAATGATGGAAGCACTGGGCTGTATCCGTTCGACAAATATTTTTAACTTGGCTTTACGCTTCGCTATGAATGGCTCTGTTCCTTCCTGCATCCACTTGATGAAAGCATCTAACCCAATGAACCAGCCGGTGCGATAAAGCCAGAAAGCATAGTCCTCATCCGGCCATCCCAGGACAGAACTTGAAATTGCCAAAATTATGGTGCTGAATGCGGCTAGGCTTAACCAATTCATTGGTCGAAGCAGTGTTTTAAGCGTGGGCCGTAAAGAGGCCAGGTTTAAGCGAAGGCATCGCCGCTCTGGGTTTGGCGGGGCGATTGGTCTATGAGCTGGGCTATAACCAGGACTCGCAAGCGTCGGGGCTGCTCCGCCTGTAATCGTGAAAGCTGCCTGCATCATCTTAATGCAGGCTTCCAGCCCAATGAGCCAGTAAGTTCTCTGTAGCCAGAGTGCATAGTCTTCTGTTGTGCCGTCCGCCATCAGGCTGGTCACGGCCATCACCGTAGTCCAGAGTGCCGCAATCCCCACATAGCTGACGGGCGCGACGAAAGCCTTGAGCAAGATGATGCCGCCGCGTCGCCATTCCCTTAACTGCCACTCGCGGGCGATTTGCCGTCCAATCTTGCGCGGGTCTCCAAATTGGCGCAAGGCAGCAGCAATAGCTTCCTCTGGCGTGCCGCCCAGTAAAATATCGGCTTCTTCAAGTGCTTCTATATGCTGCAAGACTTCTTCTCGCACTTCTTGCTGCTTTTCCAGTGGCAGTCCCACGAGTTGTGTGTGCAGGGTGTTTAAATACGCAGCCACGGCGGTTGCACGAGTGGGTGCTACAGCGGTTTCAGCCTTGCTGTCCATGCGGTTCACCTCCAATAACCTGTGCCATCACATTTGCAAACTCTGTCCAGGCATGATGGCGACGCTTTAATTCAGCATGTCCGGCCTGAGTTATGGTATAAACTTTTCGTTTTCTGCCCTGAGAGGTAGTTTCCCATTGGCCCTTGATCCAACCATCATATTCCAAAGCGTGCAGGGCAGGATAAAGCGTGCCCTCCTTAAACTTGAGTTGGTTGTCGCTACGCCGCTCGATTTCTCGCGCAATGGCGTAACCATGCAGCGGCCCCTGGCACAACACCGCCAGAATCATGGTCGGGGTGTTGCCTTTAAGTAATTCACGCTCCATGTGCCACACTTCCTTAGCTGATTATTATACGTCGTAATCCAATGCATAGCAAGCCAAAGTAAAATGCTGTGGAATTACTTGGTCATTTGAGACATAAGCTCGGCTTCAGCATCCCGCCGCGCCACTATTGCGGTGGGATGGCTACAGTAGTAACAGGGACGTAACTCATAGGTTTGCGCCTGGGCGCGGGTTGAAGCGGCAAAGCCTTGCCAGACATAACGCCGGGAGCGTCGAGCTATCAAAGGGCAGTCCTCCCGCCAGTGATAGACCGCATAACGGTAATGTACAATGGTTGTTGGCGCAGGCAAAACGGCTGGTGGTAGAGGGGTTTCTGCAACGCTCTCTGTAAGTGATTCTGATGCGGCATAAACTTGGTGCGGGGCGGACACAGGATGTGCAATCAAGCCACTGACACACCACACCAGAAGCAAGAGCGAGCCTAAACTCAGTAAAGTCATCGCTCCTAAACTGACGTGGCACCTTGCCAGGTCAAACTTTTGGTATCCAGATTTGGTGTGCATGATAGTTGATCATATAGTCCGATGTCTCTAAAAAGGTCTCCAAGCGGCGTGCTGGGGTATTCCCCAAGTCAGCGCATGGCTTTGCTGGGCGCAACGATTTATAAAACTGTGGTGAGGTCTGGTGAGTTACTCAGGCTCGTGCCATGCGAATAACGGATTCCAGTTGCTCTAAGTAGTCGCTGAATGCCTGGCGACCCTGATCGGTAATGCTCACGACCGTCCGGGGGCGGCGACCAGCAAAGCCTTTTTCCACTTTGACATAACCCGCTTCTTCCAACACGCGGATATGAGCGCCGAGGTTGCCGTCGGTGAGTTCGAGTTTTGCTTTGAGCGTGGAGAAATCGGCTTCTCCCATCAGCAACAGGGTCATAATGCCTAAACGCGCTTTCACATGAAAAGTCTCGTTCAGGTCAATTAATCCCTTTGACTTCGCACTAACATTATCCGGGCCTCGATTATCCGTATTAGAGCCATTATCTAAATGGTCTGGCTTGTCATTATGGTTTGAAGCGCCCAACGTCATGGCTGCACCTGCCGTCTCATCAAAATGCCAGACGTTAGCAATCCCCCACCACCGGCAATCGCAAGCCACAGATAAAGCATGGGCGGAGCCACGAAGAGGGCTACAATGCCAGTGACCATCATCCAGAGACCGATCATAATCATCTCGCGGCCAATGAAGATGCCATTGAGGACATAAATAAAGCCGACAAAGAATGGGAAGAACGCGCTTAACGAATTCTCGTTGCGGATGCCAATAACCATAGGCAGGAGGAACAACATGGAAAATGAGATAATGTTAAGCCACATCATGCGCTTCGAGAGCGGTGTTTCAGGCCGCCCCTGGGACTGGCGCTTGCCGATAACCATGTTGGCAATTATGCCGCCCACTGCCAGAGGTAGCCAAATAAGACCGCTCAGAGGCCCCCTGAGAAAAATGTCAGCCGTATAACCAATCATCCAGATAATTCCCCACAAAATGAGGAAGGGATGCTGATCCGCTGCACGCACCCGCGTGTCTTCCAACAACTGCTGCATGTAATTGATCTGGTCGAGAGCCTGTCTTGAGTCCATAGTTATCCTCTCCAATACTGAGATTTTACTTCTTGCCGCAGATTACTCTGCAATACAGAGTTATTTATACAGCAGAGAAAAACTAATTGCAAGGGGTTATCAAGAAAATTTTTTAGAAAAGCCAAAAAGCCGGATTCTACCCAGCAAAGATGGGTAATAACAGAGAGCGGTGTGCGTTAGAGTACAGACTCAATAGCCGTGTGATGATAAGCTTTAATATTGTGCCAACCAAGATTCTGATTGTGGATGACGAAGCCGATATTATTGAAGTTGTGCGGTTATCATTGATGAGTGAGGGTTACGATTTTATTGATGCCAGCACGGGCCAAGAAGCCTTGACGCAGGCAAAAATCGAGAAGCCCGACCTGATTATCATGGATGTTTCCATGCCGGAAATGGATGGCTTTGAGACCTTGCGCCGCTTAAAGCAACACACTGCCACCGCCCATATCCGGTCATTATGTTGACTGCCCGTGACCGTTATGCTGATGTCGCCAAGGGGCAGCAGCAGGGCTGTGATTTCTACTGCACCAAACCTTTTACGCCACATGAATTAACTCATCTCGTCAAACGCGCTTTGGCCACAGCATGAAGCCCTACGCAACGGAAGCTTACGGGTTTTGACTGCCATTGCTCTCTTGCATGTGGCGGACGATTTGCGTGACCATCTGGCGCGGGGTGAAGCGCACGATGAAGGTCAGGAACTTGTTTCTGGCACCAGGAATCACCACGGGTTGATTGCGCATCAGGCCGCGATAGCCTAATTGGGCTACGGTTTTAGCGTCCATAATCACGCCCTGCACCAGCTTCGATTCTTGCATCGCTGCCCGCTCTTGGAATCCCGTGCGCGTGGCACCGGGGCAAAGTGCTGTGACGGTCACCCCTGACCCTGCCAGCTCATTGGCTATCGCTTCCGAAAACGATAAGACATACGCTTTGGTCGCATAGTAGACGGCCATGAGCGGGCCGGGTTGGAAGGCGGCAGTCGAGGCTACGTTTAATATCTTGCCCCTATGTTGCGCCAGCATCGCGGGCAGGAAAAGCTTGGTCAGATGCGTGAGCGCCACCATATTGACTTGCAACATATCCAGTTCATCCTGAAGGCTCGCCTCGGCGAACGGGCCATAAGTTGCAAAACCTGCGTTATTGACCAGGATGTCAATTTGGATGCCCGCTTGCTGCAACTCCCCAAAGATTTCCTCTGGCGCGGCGGGCTGCACTAAATCTTTGGTCAACACTGTCACCGCAACGCCATGCTGAGCTTTAAATTCTTGCGCTACCTGCTCCAGCTTGGTCGTATGACGCGCTACTAAGACGAGGTTGTATTTGTCACGGGCAAAGAGGCGAGCCAACTCATAGCCAATGCCACCCGATGCTCCTGTAACGAGAACTGTTTTAAGCTGTTTTGAGGCCATATTTCACGAAGAATCTTTAACCACGAATGGGCACTAATAGACACGAATAAGTGAGGATCGAGAATAGAGGATCGAAAGAACCATAGCTTGCTATAGCGATTCTCTATCCTCCATCTTCTATTCTCAAACATTATTCGTGTCTATTAGTGTCCATTCGTGGTTCCAAATCAATCTAAATAAGCATTCCAGGCGCGGTTGTTCCAGCCGCCAAGCGAAGTTGTGGGGTTGCCACGTTGCACCCATTTAACATGGCCATCGGCGTAGCAGATATTGCCGCCATCGAGGTGCGGCCAGATGATGGGCTGGAAAGCGGGAGTTGTGGCCCAGATGCCATATTCAAAGCCGTTGGCGTAGATGCTGTAGCCCGAGTTGTAGTCCATCAGCATGACCGTTTCTGACGGGCGTTTGACTTCGGCCAGGGCCATTGGCGCACTGCCAGTGCCACCGCCATAACTGGAACGTCGCCAACCGCTCAGGGCACTGTTATAGCCGTAAGCAGGCACCTGTTTGATGTGGGCCGAAAGACAAGTGAAAAGTGCAGTGCTGCGAGCATAGGGTTGAATAATGTCCATCCAGGTAATCCAGTTGCCGGTGCTGCTGCCATCGTTGACGATGAACTTTGCCCCCGGCATACCGGGGTCGGTTTGCGTGGTATAAGTGCCCGGCCCCGGCTGACCCATAATGGCCAGGGGGTAAGTCTCATCGTTATCTTGAGTGTATTGTGCGATGGCCAGGCCAATGGATTTAAGGTTACTCTGACACGAGGTGCGGCGTGCGTTTTCGCGGGCCGTGGCGAAGACAGGGAGCAGCAACGAGGCCAGGATAGACACGATAGCAATCACCACTAAAAGCTCAATTAAAGTGAAGCCACTCAGGTGCTGTCGGCGTTGCATTGGCGGAAATCCTGCGGCTGGTTAGCGGCTGTGGTTCTGTAAGGCGGCGAGACTGTTGGTATAGGGCATTCTGGCAATGCCTTGCTCCGTGATAATGGCGGTAATTAAGTGGGCGGGAGTGACATCGAAAGCCGGATTCCACACTGGCACCCCGTCCGGGGCGAGGCGGGTGTTCTCGATATGTGTCATCTCTGTGCTGTCGCGTTCTTCAATCGGGATGTGGCTACCATCGGGCAAGGCAAAATCTACGGTGGAGAGCGGCGCGGCCACATAGAATGGAACATTGTGAAAATGGGCTTGCACCGCTAAGCCATAGGTGCCGATTTTATTGGCCGTATCGCCATTGGCCGCAATGCGGTCGGCCCCGACCACCACACAATCTACTTGGCCTTCGCGCATCAACACAGCGGCCATATTATCTGCGATAATAGTGACGGGAATCCCATCCTGTTGCAACTCCCAGGCGGTTAGCTTCATGCCTTGCAGACGGGGGCGCGTCTCATCAGCGAAGACTTCGATTTGCTTGCCTTCTTCCCTGGCGGCGCGAATGACGCCAAGGGCCGTGCCATAGCCAGCGGTTGCCAGTGCCCCGGCGTTGCAGTGGGTGAGCACAGTCGCTTGCTCCGGCAGCAGGCTCGCGCCATGCAAACCCAGGCAACGATTGGTGGCGATGTCGGCCTCAACCATTGCCGTGGCTTCGGCTAATATCGCGGCTTTCATCTCCGTGCTAGACCCCTGATGCTGTGCCGCCACGCCCCACACCCGATCAATGGCCCAGAAGAGGTTGACGGCGGTCGGACGCGCGCCGCGCAGAGCATCAGCAATAATACCCAGTTGAGTTAAGAACTCGGTGCAGTCGGTTGTCTCTATCCCCTGTGCGCCCAGAGCTAACCCCAGTGCCGCCGTACAGCCAATGGCGGGTGCGCCGCGCACAATCATGGTGCGAATCGCTGTCACGACCTCGCGCCAATTATCTAACTCGACATAGCGTACCTCGCCCGGCAATAAAGTTTGATCGAGGAGGCGCACTTTGCCCTTATGCCAGGCGACCGGTTGTAGAAGCTCTTGCTTTAGCGTGGGTGCAACCATATCTTTTGATAGGCTTATCCGGTGTTCTTGCGGGCCAGCCAGGTACCGGTATCATTGAACTGGTCCTGCACCGTACCGGCTCCACTGGCAAAATTACCCTGGCTGACATTGAGGCGTCCCGTCAGTGTAATGGTGATAGGCGAACCTGAAGTTGCATCCGCTGCATTTCCGGTCAGAGTCAAGGTATCTCCCGAAGGACTAATGGTGCCCGTTAAAGGGAGAGTGCCGCCTAAGCTCAAAGGCACACTGCCCGTTACGGTACCATTAGAGTTGACCTGGAGGGTGAGGACGCGATTGACCTCCTGAAAGGCAGGAAGGCTAAAAGTTCCCGTATAATTGCCAACCAATGTCGCGTTGACTACAACGCCAGGAGTACCACTAGGCGTGCTGCCTGGTGTGACACCAGGCGTTCCAGTTGGGGTTCTGCCGGGAATTGGGGTAGGTAACTTCGGGCCACCATTGGGCTTGAAGTCGCCTTTGCAACCAGAAAGAATGACCGATAAGGGTACAACACATAATGCAACAGCCAGGCACGTCCGTCCCATTTTCAATATCTGCATTGTTGTTTCTCCTTGAGTCTGCGTCTCAAATTATGCGTGGTATAGTGACGACTGCTAACGTTGTGCGGCTGAATAGCTCATTCTAAGAGATTATACCCTGTCATTTGGGGTAACAGCTAATCATGAACTCTCTATAACATTCACGATTTCTACCAAATATGAGTTAAAATAGTCTTGACAGGTAGATGCTCCTCGATACTGACGCAGACCCACCGCTTAAGCAGTGGGCTGAGGGGACAAGCCCGATGAATCGGGCTACTGCACAGTTTTTGTGTGGGTAATGTGATGACAATGCAGCACAGCCCCGTTTAGGGGGCTTCTGACTCTTCAGCCCACTGCTTAAGCGGTGGGTCTGCGTCAGTGTACCTCTGCTGTTGGGCAATATCGAAATTCAGGACGTTCTATTTTGGCCTCTCAAGATTTAACCCATCAAAGTTCCAACTCCCCAAGCTCCACGCCTCAACGTGCAGGTTTACGCAGTGTGCTACCCCTCCACTGGCAGCGGGGCCGCCAGATGGCAGCTCTGCTCGTCTTTCTATTGGCTACTATTATTACTTATCTGGGCCGTTCAGTGGGACGTGCCGACCAGCTTGATGGGTGGTGGCTGCGCGCCCGTTTTTCAGCGCGTGAAGCTTTGCATCCCAAGCCAGTTGACCCAGATATTGTTCTTGTAGATATGGATGATAAGTGTGCCATTCAATGGCAAGAGCCTTTTATTGCATGGGGTGGGCACCTCGCAGCAGCGGTAAATCGGATGCGTTTAGGTGGAGCGCGGGTTATTGCGCTTGATTGGACTCAGCCCCAGAGAACCGACATCTGGTTCAATGGGAAATTTAGCAAAAATGATGAGTTGTTAGCGACCGCATTGAGCCAAGTTCCCAGCGTAGTGATGGTAAAAGAAACTCTCACTGGCAGGATTGGCAAGGCAGATGAATGGATTCGACCCACACCTGAAATTCTCTATTCATTGCCTCATGCTGATCCCGACCCTGATGTTAATCTAGGCTATCCTGAACTGGGCAACGAGGGTGCGCAAGGTCAAACTGGAACCCGTGACAGTGTCGTGACCGCGGTTACTCCCGGCTTTGCAAGTGACAAAGGTGTTGAAGCCAGTTTTGCAGCGCGCATGGTTGAGCATTATTTAGGTGCGCAGGGCCAACTGCGCAATGGGGCATGGGTTATTCCCGGTAAAGTCACATTGCCACTACGCGATAATGGCTCCTTGCTTATTAACTACCACCGCCCCAGCGACCTTGGCCATCCTGACTGGCCCAGCGCCTTTGCCCATTATTCGCTATATGATATTGCCCAGCCAAGTGCGCAACCCGATGAGCGATTTAAGAATAAGATTGTTATTGTCGGTGCGACCTACACCGGACTTAACGATCAGCACTACATCCCCTTTGTACAAGGGTGGGACAAGTTGACGCGACCGCATCAAATAAGCGGCCCAGAAGTCCAGGCTAACTTTGTCCGCACCCTGCTTAGTGGCAACCCCATTCACGAACCGGAGCCAATAGTTATATGGTTGCTTGCCCTGGCAGTAAGCCTGATTGGGTTAGTGGCTTTCTATTTTATGCGCTGGGCACCCGCCGCAATTGTTTCCCTGTTAACCGCAGTCGCCTGGATTGGCTTAGCTTTCGGGCTTTTCGCTTACGCCGATTATGCGCTGCCGATTATGCTGCCGCTGGCGGGCCTCTTAGTAACTGGTGGCTTGATGGGAGGCTACCGGGCGTTGCGTGAAGAGCGCGAGCGGGCGGAAGTTTTGAAACTCTGGGGCCGTTATCAAGACCCCCGCATTGTCAATTACCTGCTACAAAATCAACAGGCGCGTGGCGGCGAAGGGCAAGAAAAAATTGTGACCGTGCTCTTTGCCGATTTAAAGAACTTTACAAAAACTGTGGAGTCTTTAGCCCCCGGCGAAGCGTTGCAGGTATTGAACCGCTATCTGGCGTTATTAAATGAAGTGATCTTAGAATATGCCGGGGCGGTAGATAAGTATCTGGGCGATGGCCTGATGGCGCAGTGGGGCGCACCGGAGCCGTGGAGTGAATTAGAACTCAACGAAAATCATGCAGCGGCAGCAGTAAAAGCGTGTCTGGAAATCGAACGCCGCGCGGGTGAATTAACCGCTTCCATCGCGGGTAACAAAGATGTCACTTTCGGTTTACGCCTGACCCTGCACAGTGGGCCAGTTGTGGTCGGATGGGTTGGCGCTGACCGCATCGAATACACCATCATTGGCGATACAGTGAATGTGACCTCGCGTTTGCAAGAAACGGCCAAGCAGCTTGATTGCGAGTTCCTCATTAGCGAGAGCACCTACGAATATGTCTGTGACTGGGTACGCACAGGCAAGGAAGCTGAAGTCGAAATTCGAGGTCGCAAGCAACCGCTGCGGGTGTTTGAAGTGTTGGGTGTGCAGGAACCGATGAGCGGAACGCAAGCTAATGGAGTTGCGGCCTCGCACTTGGCAGAAAAGGTGCGAAATACAGACGGCTCAAATGGTATCGGGCAGTCTGATGGTCAGGATGGTTCCCCCTCATCGGCGGAGACCACAGAGTTAGTTTCACCCTAGATTAAGCGGGTGTTTGTAAACCCAGGAAGAACTGCACATTTACATTAGGAGATTAAAGATATGAGACGTTGGTTAATGATGGGTGCTTTAGTGGTGACAGCCACAGGTAAGGCTTTCGCTGTGCCAGTTGGCATGGCGAGCCATGTCACGGGTAAAGCTGAGGTGAGTTCTGGCGGAGCCACCAAACCGCTGCACCTGCTGCAACGCTTAAACGCGGGCGACAGGGTAATCTGTGGGCCGGGTGGCGCGGCCACCATTGTCCTCTTTGGCAATGGCAATCGTTATCAAATCGCGGCGGGCAAGTCGGGTGTGGTGCAAGAGAATAATGTCACCGGCGCGCAAGCCTTAGGTGGACTCAGTGGCCCATCGGGTCGTGTAGCAAGGGCGCTGGGTGGCTCACGTTCTGGTGCGGTAATGGCACGCCCGGCGCAGCAACAGCATCAGGCCATGCCACTTAATGGGCCAGGATGGATGGTCGAAGGTGAAGCACATTTCCAGTGGGATGCCATTCCTGGAGCCGCTACTTATCTATTCAGCTTGCTCGACCAAAACGATAATGTGGTGTGGCATGTCCGTGGTGCCGAAACGACTGCCGATTATCCTGCCGATCTGCCAGCTTTGTCGTTAAACCGCCCTTATGTGTGGCGGTTAGGGGCGCTGGGCAAAAGTGGTAAAGCTTTGCCGGATGTGCGCTGGGGCATCGTCACGTTTTTATCCAAGGAAGATGCCGATAAACTGAATGGTGATGTGCAGGAACTCCAACAGCAAGTCGCCAAGGATCCTAATGATGCCGCGCAACAGCGATTGATGCTCGCTGAGTTGTATCGCAACTATGGAGTCTACGAAAAAGTGCTGTCCACCTTAGAAGACCAGAGCGTGGCTAATCAGCCTGGAATTAAAGAGGCGATAGACGATGCTTATAAACAGGTCAGCACCTATGCTCAAGCCCTGCATACGGCTGGCAACAACACCGATGACAACGCTGGCAACGTGGGAGCACAATAGCTCAGTTGAACAACAAGAGGTGAAGGATCAACATGATACGAATTAAACCAACGTTTTTAGTCGCCGCCATGACGTGTTGTGGTCTGGCGCAGGCCGGACATGCAGAGGATACCTGGGCGGTCTTAGTCGGGGTTAGCAAGTATCAAAACCCGCAGATTAACTCGCTTAATTTTCCGGCTTCAGATGCGACCAGCATTGGGGAGACTTTGACCGACCCGCAGTTGGGCAATATCCCGGCTGACCATGTGCATCTGTTAACTAACACGTACGCCACCAAAGCGAACATTGACAAGCAGATAGATACCTTCTTAAAGCCCAATGTCAAACAGGGTGATAATGTCATTATCTTCCTGGCGGGGCATGGTGTGGCTAAAGGTGTTGGCACGGAAGCCAAGAGTTTTCTGCTGCCATCCGATGTCAGGGGCTTAACAACCGCTGCGTTGGAGCAGTCGGCTGTTGACCTGATGAAGTTCTCGGACGGCCTCAGCCAGCTCCCGGCGGCGCAGTTCACAATTTTCGTGGATGCCTGCCGCGAAGACCCCACCCCTGGACGGGGCGTCAAGGGCAACACGCGCAGCGATGTGCTCAGTCGTTCGGTGCAGGTCATTCCTGAAGGGGCCGACCACGATTTTTCTTCTGTGACGTTCTATGCCTGTGGCGTTGGGCAGCGGGCCTTTGAAGACCCCAAGTTTCAGCACGGTGTTTTTACGCATTGGATTCTGGATGGCATCCGCACCGCAGCCGTGCCGCGCGAGGATGGTTCGATTGATATGGGCATCCTCAAGGACTACGTGAAGAAGCAAGTGACGGATTGGGCCAAAAAAACGTCCAGCACGGGCGATTTTGAAGTCGAGCAGACGCCAGACTTTGTGGCTTATACCTCAAAGCCTGTTATCTTGATGAAGGTCAAGCGGCCCGTAACGGGTGCGGCGGTCACGGCTGACCCGCCACGCTTAATTGTCAGTACCTATCCCGAAGGCGCTCAGGTGGAAGTCAACGGCAAGAAAGTCGGCGCGGGAACCATCGAAGAAGCCCTGGATAAACCCGGTGACTACACCATTAAAGCCGAAGCTCCCGGCTATGCGCCAGTAGAGCGGTCAGTAAAGGCGATAGAGGGTTACGATCATGAAGTCATCTTACGCTTGCAGCCAGGTGGCGATACCGGGGCAGTGACGGCATCACCCGCTAACGACTTTTATCAGAAAGCTCAGGATGCCGAAACGCGCCAGGAGTGGGACATGGCGGAAGCGGGTTATAATCTGGTGATTCAAGGTGATACCAAGTTCGCACCAGCCTATGAGCGATTGGCAGACCTGCAACTGCGGCGCGGCCACAATCAGGATGCCGTGACGACCTTAGTTAACATGGTGGGCCAGGTCACACCCGACGCCCATATGTATAGTTTATTGGCTCAAGCCTATTCCACCTTTGCCGATAAAGGGCCGGGCGAAGGCAACGCAGGTCAGAATGCGGCAGGTGGCGGCGCATTTAGCGTTCCAGCCAATCAAGCTGCGGCTGGCCCCTTAGCTTTGCGGGCCGCGCAGGAAGCGGTCAGAGCTGGCCCCAACTCTGCCGAAGCGCAACGCGCCCTCGGCTTTGCTCTCGTCGCCACCGATACGGCAGGCAATAACAAGAGCGCGGCTTTAGTCGCTTTTAATAAAGCCGTGTTGTTAGATGACAAAGATGCCGCCAATCATTATGGGGTGGGCTATGGCATCCGTTTCTTTTCGCAATACTCCAAAGGTGACGCTCAAAAAGCCGATTTGCAACGCGCTGTCACGTATTTAAAACAGGCCCTTGCCCTGCGTCCTGATTACTATGAACCGCACCGCGAATTAGCTTATTGCTATCACATGCTGGATAATACTGATGCCGCATTGAAGGAATATGATGTGGCGAACGCGCATCGTGGCGGAGCATCCGATAAAGATGAAGTTGCTGCCAATGATGTGGCGATGTCTGGTCTCCACCAGCAAAAGGCGCAGCAGTCTACGGGTGCTAAAAAGCAACAGGAGATGGCTGCTTCTAACGGTTATATGGATGATGCCAAAGAAACCAGCCCTAAAGGATTAGAAAAAGCTATAAAAATGCTAGGTATGATTGGCTTAGGTAGCCGTTTAACCGATGTTATCCCCGCTCAATATAGACAACTGATGAATCCTAAGCAGGCTGCACAGAACCAAGTCAATGACGTAGTTAATCGGGCTAATAACGCTGCAAATAAGGCCACTGGTGGATTATCGGGGAAGTTGGGCGGTAAATTCCCCAACCCTTTCGGGCATTAAGCATTATCAGGAAGTAAACAAAAGAGCCTCATGTGATTAAACATGAGGCTCTTTTGTTTGCGAATTTTAACAGCACAACTACGAAGTCTTCGCCACATTCCAGGTCGCTGTGGCATTGGGTGCAATGACAGAGCCGGTGCCAGTAACGGTGTTGTCAGCGTTCTGCGTCAAAGTCCCAGTGATGGCATAGGGCGTCACGTTGGTGCCAGAGCCGAAGTTGCCAGTCATATTGACAGTGTGGCTTGTGGTGTCGAAAGTACCTGTGAAGTTGCCCGCCAAGCCGCCCGTTTCGGTGGCGCGTCCGGTCGCGGAGTTGCCATTAATCTTGAGCGTTAGGGTGCCGGTGCGGGTGGAGTTGGGAAACTTGTAGGTGCCGCTATAGTTGCCATTAAAAACGGTGGGCAGGGGTGTGCGCGTTGGCACCGCCGTTGGCCCCGGTGTGGGGGTGCCAGTGACTTGCTGGCTGGCCGTAAAGCTGCCGCCCGCTTGCTTACTGGTGAGCCAGGTGCCGGAGGCTTGCCACAAGCTGCCTACTCTGCGTAGCAAACCGCTGAAGGTATAGGAGATTTGCCCATTGGTGCTAACGCCAGAGAAGTTAAAGTTGCCTTGAGTATCTACGGTGCCTGTGGCTCTGGTGGTGCCCAGTGAAGGGCTGGTCACTTGCCCGCTGATAGTGCCCTGATTATCAATCGTATAAACCAGGCTCCCATTTTCCGTTCCGGTATAGGTGCCAGCATAACTCCCGGCAAAGTTGCCAACATTAGAGACTTCATGGCTACCCCCGCCGCCACCGCAACCCGGCACGATAGCCACTACTGGAAGGATACCTAGAGCGACCACTGCCGCGTGCCACCATCTACATTTTCTTTGCATTTATATTCCTTGAAATTTTGACCTGGCTCCCGTACCACTTCGCCAACCGGGGAGGAGTATCAGAGGATGCCTGATAACTAAAAGTTATCAGGCAAAGTGAACCTTTTTGCGCCTCTTTGTTGTAGAAATAAAGTAGAAAGAAGAGGAGTCTGTCATGCTGAGTCCTTCACTGCGTTCGAGGATAAACTCTGCGAAGCATCTGGTATGAGTGTCCAGAGAGTAAGGGTTCAACCAAGCACTCCATAGCTCCGCAGAGTAGATGCTTCGCTGCACTCAGCATGACAAGCTCTTCTATCTATCTTCTTATTAATGCTTCTATGTCTTGCTGGCAGCCCAGGTTCCAGTGACGCCTGCGGAAGTGCGGGCTAAGGCGTTGACCACCGTCGTGGCTCCGTTTTGGGCGCGCAGTTGACCGGTCAAAGTGATGGTCTGAGTGTGCCCTGCATTGTCTGCGAACGAGCCAGTCAAGATAATGGCTCCCGTGCTGCTCGTGGCGCTACCAGCCAGGTTAACCGTTGAATTATCAGGCGCACGGAAGAAGCCGCCAATCGAAGAGTTGTCAGCTATGGTGAACTTGAGGCTTGCTGTCGTGACTGGTGTTGTATTCAACGTTATGCTGCCTGCATAACGCCCGGCGAAGCGGTTGCTGCTGGGGGTCGCCGTTGGAGCCGGTGTTGGGCTGGGGCCGGGCGTAAAGGTTGGCGCAGGGGTCGGAGTGGGTGAGCCGACGGCTTTAGTGGCGGTAAAAGTGCCATTCATATTATTGGAGGTGCGCCAGGTGCCTGAAGCCGTCTGCACATCGCCGACCAGGTTATAACTGCCCGCGAAAGTATAAGAAGTGCGGGGCGTTCTGGTATCACTGCCGTTGAAGCTGAAATTACCATCGTTATCAATCTGGCCATGACCAGTTAAGACACCCAGCGAAGGGCTGATGACCGTCGCCACAATGTCCTTATTGCTCCCGATTGTATATTGAAAACTCCCGGTCTCCGAACCAGTATAAGTGCCAGTATAATTTCCCGTGAATTGGCGGGTTTGAATGCTATTACTGCCGCCTCCACCCCCACATCCAGGTATCAAGCTTACAACAGGTAGGGCACACGCCGTTACAACCGCGAGGTGCCACCATTTTACGGACTGCTTTCGCTGCATAAATTTCTCCTTGAATCATCCTTCTGGTGGAGTTTAGTGCAATTCCTAAACTTAGCAACGGCTCTTTATCTTTTAGCAGGCAAGCACGCGAGAAAGAGAGCAGGAAAATGGAGAAGAGCAGGGAAGGATAAGAAGGCGCAGATGGGCAGTCGCAGCACGAACCCGGAACTGAGCAACGGGCTATCGTGTAAATAGCCGTCATAGGCGAAAGGATCTGACAAGCACTATCAAATTATAGTCTCGAACTTGCCTTATGGAGTTGTGGAGTTGGATTTGACTTGCTGAATCTGAATGTCATCGAAATCTGCCATGCCCTGGTAGCCAGCAAAGCTGGAGAGAGGTGTAGGTAGACTGCCCCCGGGGGAACAATAGCCTCGACTTCACGTAGCACCCAATCGTCCGTATCACGTTTCAGGTTGGGCGATGGCTGTTGTGGCCCAATTTCCTTGCCATTGGCATCCTGAAAGATAATCCAGAGCCGCGCTTCATCCCAGGGGTCAGGGCCAACCTGCAAGTTGGTGGTGCGTATCCGCACGCGCACCTTAATGGCTTTCCAGGCCGGATCAAGTTTGAATAACCCAGAGGCCATAACGTAATTATGGGCAACTTCACTGGTGACCCGCACGAAATGATTGCCATCCTCTTCGAGCCACTGGATTCGCTTGCGATCATTCAAATCCCATCCAACCGGGTCTCCGTTGGAGCCGATTTTTTCAAATTTCCCCGCGGGGAATCCGTCCTCAATCGGCAGCGCATCCAATGGTGGATTAGGTACAATCACAATATCATCAATATCCAATTCCCCGGCTGGCCCATAGACACCCGGTTCTATCACTAAATGATGCGTGCCGTTCGGGATAGCGGTTATGAGTTTCCGTGTCACCCAGGCGGAATCCGTCTTGAATTCCAGGGGTGGCGCGTAATCAACGGTTTTGCCCGTAGCGTCTTCATAACGTAACGAGAGGCGAGCATTTTGCCATTCCTCCGTGCCGACTTTCAAATTCTGGACGCGCATCCGCGCTAAGATTTTCAGTTTCTTCCAGGAAGGATCAAGGATTAGCTTATTGCCAATGATATGGCCCTCATGGGGATTATCCCGGCTGATATGCATGTAATGATTGCCGTTTTCGGTTAGCCATTGAATGTTCTGTGTCGCAGCATAGCTCCAACCTTGTGGCTTTGCTTGCTCGTTGGCTAATTCAAAATCCCCCTGCGCAAACACGTTGCTGGCCTTGTTTTGCGCGATCTCGTCTGGGCCATCATTGGCCTCTACCGCCTGATTATCGTCAGCCTTTTGACCAACCTGATTATTCGGTTTCGTGGCAACAATACTGTCAGCATTTTGTGTGCTGAGACCAAATACACCCGTTTCAGCCTTATCCCACAGTGCGACTTCACGCGCGGGTAACGGTTGCCCGCTGCCCGCATCTTGGCCAATCACAATGGCTGAAGTCCCAGCTTTAACATCAGCCATTGCGACCTTATGAGTTACAGCACCACGCACATGAAGCAAAGTGTCCTCGTTAAGCACAATGATTTTAGACTTTGGCACAGCAAGTTCACTTGTTTTGCCATCTGGCAGGCTAAAGGAACTCACATCCAACACAAGCTGCTTTTGAGTTAAATCAACACTCCTAATTTTGCCATCAACGCGGATTTCACCTGCCGCCACAAAGAGTTCTCGTGGCGAGTTGGCGGATTGTGCTTCTGCTACTACGCTGCTTACTGCAACAAGCAGGGCAAAATTCATCACCAGGGCATGTATCATGGGAATTTTCATAATTTGCCTCACGTCACTTAATGGTTGTTGAGAATAACAAATTCATATATATTCCAAGTGATAGCTTGGAATATAGGCCATTTGAAATAATATGTCAAGTAATGAATTGAAAAATGATCTATTGATAACGAGTAGGGGAGCAAATCGCTTTCTATTACTCCTCAAAACGCGCGGCCCACAAACGAGCTTAGAAATGGGAACAGCGTTAAACATCACTGATGAAGCCGTTCGCCAGCAGTTGATCAAACTGGCCAAGGAGGGGCTTGTAGAAGGGATAGCCGAGGCCAACGGGGTGGGACGCCCAGTGCAAATTTGGCAACTCACTCCAGCGGGCAACGCGCGTTTTCCTGATGCCCATGCCGACTTGACCGCCCAACTGCTGCGCTCTATTCGCACCGAATTAGGCGAAGCAGCACTGGAGCGACTGATCGCGGTGCGTGAGCAGGATACAAGGAGAGCCTATGCGCAGGAACTTGCGGGTGCAACGGATTTGCGAGAGAGAGTAGCGAGGTTAGCGGCTATCCGCTCACGAGAGGGTTATATGGCGGGATGGACAGAGGAGGACGACGGTTACCTGCTGGTAGAAAACCATTGTCCCATCTGTGTCGCTGCCGCCACCTGCCAAGGGTTTTGCCGGGCTGAATTGGCGATATTTCAGGAAGTTCTAGGTCAAGAAGCCAATGTCACGCGAATAGAGTACATTCTGTCTAGTGATCGTCGGTGTGCTTATCGAATCACGCAGCGAGCATAAGACCTCATGTATCAGAAATATATGCACACCAAACCCGCTAGAGCCGATTAACCCAAGCTTACTTGTAAGGCCCCCTGGCGCAACACGCGGGGTGCATCGCTGGTGCAGTCTACGATGGTGGAGGGTTGACCCGCTACATTTCCGCCATCCAGCACGACATCCACACTCTGCCGCAGAGCTTGAGGAATATCATTGAGTGAATGTGGCGTAGCTTCGCGCCCGGTGGCTCCAGAATAATTGGCGGAAGTTGCCACAAGAGGTGTGCCGATCCTCTCACATAGGGCTTTGGCCATAGGATGCGCTGATTGCCGCACGCCAATGGTGCGGACACCTGCTTCAGAATTTGCGCCAGTGAGCAGGGGAGAGAGAGTAGGGTTAGCGGGCAGAATGAGAGTCAAGGCACCAGGCCAGTAAGTGTTTATTAGCTCGGCGGCAATGTCGGGAATCGAGGCTACTAATAAGTGCAGTTGGGACATTCCACTGACTAAAACTGGTGGCGGTTGCCCCAGAGCGCGACCTTTAACCTGAAATAAGCGTTGCAATGCCGCTTCATCCGTAGCGCAGCAGCCTAACCCATAAAGTGTTTCGGTAGGATAAATAACCAGGCCACCGCGCTGGATAATCTCGATGTCAGAAGTTTCTATCAAGGGTTGTGTCATAATCTGTAGAACTCAGTAGACCCGCCGCTAAAGCAGCGGGCTGAACCTCTAAGCCCCCTAAACGTGGCTAATCAAATGGTCTCAGACCGGTTCACCGGGCTTTTTGCTCTCGGCCCGCTGCTTTAGCGGCGGGCTGCTCTCTGGCCAATAAGACGCGTTCAATGCCCGCCAAGTCACGGAGCGGTTCCGCCACTAACCAACCCGCAGCGGTAAATATTTCCTGCACGGCTGGATACTGCCCCGCCCCTAACTCAACCATCAGAAATCCCTCCGGGGCCAGCAATCCTCCGCATTGGGCGGCGATCTGGCGGTAGCAGTCTAAGCCATCCTCTCCACCGTCTAAAGCTTCGCGTGGCTCCCAGTCTTTGATTTCTGTTTGCAAAGCAGTTATTTCTTCTGTAGCGATATAAGGCGGATTACTCAGGAGGGCATCGAAAGTTCCCCCATGCTCGGTGTTGATTAATGGCTCGGCCCACTGCCCCGCTTTGCCCTGTATGAAGTGAATACGATCTGTTACTGCGTTGAGTTGCGCATTGGCGCGGGCTAAATCCAGTGTGTCAGCACGCACATCTGTCGCATAGACTGTCGGTTCCGGCAAAGCGTGGGCGATACTGATGGCGATGCAGCCTGTGCCAGTGCCCAGTTCGGCCACAATCGGTTTGAGGCATTGTGAGAGTCGTTCGATAGCCGCTTCAACGAGAGTCTCGGTTTCTGGACGAGGAATAAGGGCACGCTCATCACAACTAAAAGTTAAGCCGAAGAACTCGCACTGTCCAATAAGATAGGGCAGGGGGCGGCCCTGTGCTACTTCCAAGAGTGCTTGCTCCAGTTTTTCCTGCTGAGGTGCCTCAAGCTCCAACGCAGGATGAGTTAAATGGGCGTAGCGCGTTCCTGTTATGTAATCAACGATTAAACGCGCTTTAACGCGGGCCTCTTCGGCTGTCACTGAAGCCTGCGTTTGTAGATAGTGGATGCTGTCTTCGTAAGCCCGTTGCACATTCATCTTGGCCATAGTTAAAAGCAGATTCGGTCATTGCTCCATCGGCGACCTGTAAGTACAGCATACAGGAAAACTAATTTGTGACAATGTTGCAGTTGATATTCAACTCTAATACAATGGTTTTAAGTCTATTGCGAATTGCTTCTAAAAGTATCAGCACGTTCTTCCCTAAAGCAGAGTAAAATCATGAGCATAACCACTGAGCTAAACCCTGGATGTCGGGGTGAGTTGCCACTAAGGAAGATTACTATGCCCGCAGTGCGAGATGTTCAACAGCAATATGAAAAAGCCTTAGAGTTGCTCGTTGAGAAAGTGCAACAAGACCCATATATCCTCGCGGCTATTTTGCTGGGCAGCCTCTCTTATGATGTAGTGTGGGAGAAGTCGGATATTGATATAACGCTGGTTACACAAGAAGTCAAGCAAGCGCAGACCGCTTTTTCCCTCGTCGAGTGCGGTATCAATATCCATGCGATTGTGGTGCCGCGCAGCCAATTCAAAAAGATGATGGCAGGCTCAGTGCAAAGCTCGTTTATGCACTCGTTGATGTCTAAAGGCAAGCTACTCTTTACGCGCGATGAAACCATCGGTGAGCTTTTTGAAACCCGCGATCACTTAGGGGCGCGGGATCAGGAGATTCAACTCTTGCGCGCCAGCACCTGGGTTTTGCCTTCGCTGACCAAAGCCGAAAAGTGGTTTCATGCAAAGCAAGATGTGAACTACAGCTTCTTGTGGATTATGAAAACGATAGAGGGCTTGGCCACCATTGAAGTTTTGCAGCATGGTGAAGTCACCAGCCGCGAAGTGATCCAACAGGCTCTGCGCCACAACCCACAGTTCTTTACTGCTATTTACAGTGACCTCATTAATGGTAAAAAGACACCCAGGGTTATCAATGCAGCCCTCGACTTAATCAACAATTATTTACAAGCAAGAACGGCTCTGCTTTTTAAACCATTGCTCGACTACCTGGCCGAGTCACACGGAATACGTTCCGCCACTGAGTTAAATCACTACTTCACCAACCAGATGAACATTTCCGGCGTTGACCTGGCCTGTGAATGGCTGGCCGATCAGGACGTTATTCAAAAAGTTTCTGCACCCGTGCGTCTTACCAATAAAAGCCGGGTGGATGTTGAAGAAGCCGCTTATTATTACGCTGGTGAGAGCTTCTAAACAAAGCAGCTTGCTCGTATGGCTATTACCGAATTACACGTTGCCGGTTATCGCTCAATCTATCACATCCGAATGCCCTTACGCCGTATCAACGTGTTAGTGGGGCCGAATGGTTGTGGCAAGAGCAATCTCTATCAATCTATGTTCTTGCTGGCTTCGGCGGCGACCGGGCAACTGGCGCGCACCCTGGCCGCAGAAGGCGGAATGCCGTCGGCATTGTGGGCCGGGCCACGCCGCAAAAGCGCGAAGAAAGAAACCGTGCGTTTGCACCTTGGCGTGACCCTGGATGATTTATCCTATGAACTCAACTGCGGTCTGCCGACTTCGGCCAGCGGCCCAAGCCTGACCGAGCCATCGCAGTTTGGCTTAGACCCAGAGGTCAAAGAAGAGAGTGTTTCTTTCCTGAATGGAAGAAATAAAGTAACGCTAATGGAGCGCGGCAATGGCACCGTCTGGGTGCGCGATGCCGAGGGCAAACGACTAAGCTACCCGATGTCATTGTCACCATCGGAATCGGTGCTGGCTCAGTTACGTGAGCCGCATCGCTACCCTCAACTTTCCGCCTTGCGCGAAGAACTGGGGGGTTGGCGTTTTTATCATCACTTTCGCACCGATGCCGATGCCCCGTTGCGGCACCCGCAAGTGGGGGTACGCACACCCGTGCTGAGCCATGATGGTTGCGACTTAGCCGCCGCCTTGCAAACGATCCGTGAAATCGGTTCCGATGCTGGCTTAAAGCAAGCCTTGGATGCTGCCTTTCCGGGTGCCGCCCTGAGCGTCGAATCACCGCAGGCACGCTTTAGTCTCTATTTGCAAATGCCGGGTATCTACCGGCCTTTTGATGCGCGTGAGCTTTCGGATGGCACCTTACGTTTCTTGTGCCTGCTCGCCGCCTTGTTAAGTCCCCGGCCTCCTTCGGTGCTGGCCCTCAACGAACCAGAAACCAGCCTACACCCCGATTTGTTAGAGCCGCTGGCCCGCTTAATTGTCAACGCCGCGCAGCATTCGCAGTTGTGGATTACCACACACTCTGACAAGTTAGCCAGCCATATTGAACAGTTTTCCGGCGTGGCCCCTGTTGGATTAGAGAAAGTTGAAGGAGCCACCCGGATCGTGGGGCAGCGGTTGATTGAAGATTGATATTAAGGCCGGGCATTGAAATACCCGGCGGGAAGACCTGCGGCCAAGCGTCCTGCCGGACGCCACGATAGCGTGATAGTTTGAGGCCGTCCGCGAAGACGGTTGGCTTCAGCCTTCCAGCCCAGCAGACAGCATCAATATGCTGTCTGCTGGGCACCCAACCCGCCGGGTATTTCAATGCCCGGCCCTTTCCGGCACTTCTAAGGAGAAACGCTATAATGAGAACGACAATCGCCGTGCAGGGAGCCAGGGAACATAATCTAAAAAATATCAGCGTCGAGATTCCACGCGACCAGTTGGTTGTCGTAACCGGCGTCAGTGGTTCAGGCAAATCATCATTAGCCTTCGATACGATTTATGCGGAAGGGCAGCGCCGCTATATGGAGTCGTTATCGTCTTTTGCGCGGCGTTTCGTCGAACAAGTCAAAAAACCCGATGTGGATTTTATGTTCGGTCTTTCCCCCGTGATTGCGATTGAACAGAAGACTGTTGGCAGCAATCCCCGCTCCACGGTTGCTACCCTGACCGATATTGCCAGTTACCTCAACTTATTATTTGCGACCCTCGGTGTCACCCATTGTCCCTTCTGTCAGCGCGAAGTGCCGATTCGTAGCAAAGTGCAGATCGTCGAACAATTAATGGCGTTGCCGCCGGGCACTGCCATTGAGTTGCGCGCTCCTATTTTCAAGATTTATGGCGAAGACTATAATTTTCTGTTTGCCGAGGTGCGTAAAAAGGGCTGTCGGCGTGTTATTGCCGATGGCGAAGTGTTGGACATTAGCGAAGACCTGGATTTAGATGAGGGCAAAGATTATCAGATGGAGGCTATCACCGATAAGTTCATCATCAAACCTGGCATCGAGAAAACTCTGCTGGCCGGAATCGAACATACACTGGCGCTGGGCGAACAGTTTATAAGTGTCCGGGTGTTGTCCGCGCCGCCAGTGGCGGACATCGGGAAGAAAAGCCGAAACGACCAAGCAGCCAGTGTGGGCGATGATAAAGTAAAGAAATCAAAGGGCGAAAAAGGCTCAGTCGCGGCCACTATCACTGCTGATAACTCCCCCCTTTCCCATGCAATGGCCGGGTGCCCTGTGGGCGAGAGGCCGGGGGTGGGGGCCATTCCTTTCGGCTGCCCGGAACATCACCTGGTGATGGGCGATCTGGCTTCGTATCATTTCATGTTCAATGAGCCGCTCAGCGCGTGCCGCACCTGCTTAGGGTTAGGCACTTACTTGCAGGTGCATCCCGACCTTTTAGTGCCTGACAAGAGCCGCAGCATCATCGGGCAGGCGTTTGTCCATGAGGCGTTTCGTTATAACCGCGATACCTGGGACGGAGCAATGGTTTATAGTCTGGCGCAGCATTATGGCTTTAGTCTCGAAACACCCTTCAAAGACTTGCCACCAGCAGTTGTTGAGATTCTCTTGCACGGCACCAAGGGGGAAAAGTTCAAGCTGCTCGCGCCGCCCGGAGCCAAAAATGACAGCAAATATGTGGGGCGTGAGTTTCGCTTTGATGGCTTTATCAATCGCATTGAGCGGCATTATAAGCGTTATCGCCAGAAGCAAGTCGCGCATTCGGGCATGGAAGCTTACCTGCAAAAAGTGATGGTCGAGCATCGCTGCCCCGATTGTAATGGTGCGCGCCTTCGCCCACAACGGTTGCTGGTTACGGTAGCTGGCAAGACTATTCACGAACTGGGCGAGATGAACTTTTCAGAATTAAAAGTCTTTCTCGACAAACTACCTTTAGCCGGGCGCAAGCAAGCGGCAGGCCAACAGATTCTTAAGGAGATTGTCATCCGTGTGGAATTATTGCTGGGTATTGGTCTTGATTATCTCAATTTTAACCGCAAGTCGGGCACGCTTTCGGGTGGCGAATCGCAGCGCATTCGGCTTTCAACCCAAATCGGCTCCGGGTTGATGGGAATGCTTTATGTCTTAGATGAGCCGAGCATTGGTCTTCATCCCAAAGACAATGTGAAGATGATTCAAACGCTGCAACGCCTGCGCGATTTAGGTAATACCGTCATTGTGGTAGAACACGATGAAGACACCATTCGCGCTGCTGATCATGTGGTCGAAATTGGTCCCGGCCCTGGAATTCATGGCGGCGAAGTCGTCGTTCAGGGGCGCATTGAGGACATCCTTAAACATCAGGCTTCCCCTACGGGCCAATATCTCAGCGGCATGAAGCAGATTGCTATGCCATCGCAGCGGCGCCAGGCCAAAGCACAACGGCTCACCATTAAAGGGGCGCGAGAAAATAATCTCAAGAACATAGATGTCGAGGTGCCTTTAGGACAGTTTATCTGTGTCACGGGTGCCTCCGGTTCAGGCAAAAGCACTCTCATCAACGATATTCTCTTTAAGAAGCTCTATTCCCATTTTTACGATAGCCGTGTCCTCTCTGGCGAGCATGACAGCCTGGAAGGTATGGAGCACATTACTGATGTGGTGGAAATTGATCAAACTCCCATTGGCCGCACGCCGCGCTCGAACCCGGCGACTTATATTGGTTTCTACGACAATATTCGCCAACTTTTCGCGGAAGTGGCCGAAGCCAAACTCCGTGGTTACACTCCTTCACGCTTCAGCTTTAACGTTAAAGGCGGACGCTGCGAAGAGTGCGCGGGCGACGGTACTGTGACCACCCATTTAGGCTTTATGCCCGATGTCGAAGTGCTCTGCGAAAGCTGCAAAGGTGCGCGCTATAATAGTGAAACTCTAGAGATTACCTATGGCGGCAAGAACATCAGTGAGATTCTGGATATGCCTATCGAAGAGGGGGTCTCTTTCTTCCACGATCAGCCGGGCATTGCGCGTAAGATTTCGGTTTTGAATCAATTGGGTCTCGGTTACTTGACCATTGGCCAATCGGCGACAACCCTCTCCGGTGGCGAAGCCCAGCGCATTAAGTTAGGCTTTGAACTCTGCAAGCTCAAGCGTGGCGGCCATATCCTTTATATCTTAGATGAGCCTACCACTGGCCTACACCTGGCCGACATTCAACGCCTCTTAGAATGTCTCAATCGCCTGGTAGATACTGGACACACTGTATTAGTTATCGAGCATCATCTCGATGTCATTAAAACTGCCGATCACATCATAGACCTCGGCCCTGAAGGTGGTCATAACGGCGGTGAAGTCATCTGTTGCGGCACACCCGAAGCTATCATCAAAAATCGGCGGTCCCATACTGGGCGCTTCCTAAAGCGTCATCTGTGCTAAGGCAGATGTGCTCTCTTCCTGCTGCTCCCCTCATCTTGTTGGCCAAAACCGCGCAGGACAACATATAAAAGCGCGGCCTGCTGCTTTGGTCTCAAATCTGCTGTATTTGGGGTCATAGTTTGGCTGCGTCGTTACGTGTCGCTGTTTTAGGGCACAACAGGGGATGTATTGACGTGCTAATTGATAAGTTACATGAAGCGAAAATTCTAATTGTAGACGATGATGCCAGCAACATGAGGTTGCTGGAGGATGTGCTGCGTGTCGAAGGCTACACCCATATCAAAACCACTGACGACCCACGCGGCGTTTTGGCCTATATTATTGAGACGCATCCCGACCTCATCATTTTAGACCTTAATATGCCGCATCTCAGCGGGTTTCAATTGCTGGATTTGATGAAGCCCCTGGTTGGTGAAACGGATTACCTGCCAGTGCTGGTGGTTTCTGCGGAAAGTAGCTTTGAAGCCCGTCGCCAGGCTTTAACCAATGGTGCGTCTGACTTTCTGGTGAAGCCCTTCATCGCGGCAGAAGTAGCGGTGCGGATAACCAATATGCTGCGGTTGCGCTTCATCAACCTGACCTTGAAGAACCAGAACTATTCCTTAGAAGAGGAAGTTCTGCACCGCACCGTGGAGTTAGAAGGTTATCAGATTGAATTAAAAGAAGCGCAGCTTGAAGTCATTGCGCGTCTGGCTCGTGCGGCTGAGTATAGAGATGACCAAACGGGCAAGCACACACAACGGGTTGGCCTTATTAGTACGCTGCTCGCGCAAACTATGGGTCTACCCAATCAGCACGTTGAAATGCTAATGCGCTCTGCACCGCTCCATGATGTAGGAAAAATAGGCGTGCCGGATTCTGTCCTGCTCAAGCCCGGCTTCTTTACGGAAACGGAGCGCCTCATTATGCAGCGACACTGCGTTGTGGGGGCTGAGTTATTAACGGGTGGCCAATCGGACATTGTGAAGATGGCCGAGCGGATTGCCCTAACTCACCATGAGCGATGGGATGGGGCCGGTTATCCCCTTGGCTTAAAGCAAGTGGATATTCCCGTTGAGGCGCGTATTCTCGCCGTGGCGGATGTCTTTGATGCTCTCACCCATGAGCGGCCTTATAAGCCTGCCTGGACGGTGGACAAAGCTCTCGCTGAACTGCGGGATTATAGTGGGAGACAATTTGACCCGCAAGTTGTCGAAGCCTTTATGACTTTGCCATACCAAGACTTGATTTAGAGGTTTAACCAGCGTAAGGAATCCTGAACAAGAGGCCAAAATGTCCAAGAAGATATTAGTGGTGGATGATGAAGAAGATGTTATCCGCATTATCAGCAGCAATTTGGAAGCGGCAGGCTATCAGACCATAGCCGCCAATAATGGTCATGAAGCCCTGGAACGGGCGGCAACCGAGAAACCTGATTTGATTCTTCTTGATGTCACCATGCCGGGCATGGATGGGTTAGAGGCACTCCGTAAATTAAAAGAGACCGTGGTGCCAGATACCGCTGTTGTTTTGCTTACGGCAAAGTCTGAGAAGTCAGATATGAAAGCGGGTTGGGATTCGGGGGCGGATTTATATTTGCTAAAGCCCTTTTTGCCCGCAGAATTAACACAGTTCGTTAAATGCATCCTGGAAGACGGCCCGGCTCTGCTCCAGGGTTAAGCATTGCTCTGAGTTGAATTAAGATCAGGCAAAGACAGAGATTTGCCACCTTACAATTCGCCACCTTAAAAGCAGTCACTTTCGGTCTGGAAGATGGCTGCTTTTGCTTTATATCCTATACTGAGACCATAGCCAATCAGCATTTTGAAAGGAAATGGAGCATGAGGTATTGTCGTTCCCCGCGTGCCAGTGGCATCGCATGGTGTTTATTCTTAGTAGCTGCCTGCTTGATGCAGGTTCAGGTGCGGGCACAAAATCTGGCCCGCTTTCGTCCCCCCGCCGTTCCCCTCGTAACGCATGACCCCTATTTTAGTAACTGGTCTATGAATGACCGTCTGACCGATGATTGGACTAAGCATTGGACAGGCTCAATCCAGGCCATGTCGGGGTTAGCCCGCATTGATGGCAAGCCATATAACTTCATCAGCAATGGCGTCAAATCAGCGCCTAACATGCAACAGACAGCCTTAACTGTTACACCTACCCGTTCGATTTATCAATTTGAGGCAGGCGGCGTGCATCTAAATGTCACTTTTATGTCGCCCCTCCTGCCCGACAATTTGGATGTGTTGTCGCGCCCGGTGACTTACGTCAATTTTGAAGCCAGTGCCATTGATGGTAAGCCGCACCAGGTGGCGCTTTATTACGATGCGACGGCGGAGTGGGCGGTTAATAAGCCAGAGCAAGTGGTGGGGTGGCAACGCTCCTCCGTGGGCGATATGAATGTCATGCGCTTTGGGACGCAAGAGCAGCCCGTATTACAAAAGACGGGCGATAACCTGCGCATTGACTGGGGTTATTTTTATGTTGCCGTGCCGCGCCAGCCAGCGGTTTCCACGGTTATTACCAGCGATGCGGCGCGTGAAGCGTTTCTAAACAACCTCTTACCAAAAAATGATGACACTCGGCAGCCGCGTGCCGCCAACGATGAGTGGCCTGTGTTGGCTACATCTTTTGATTTAGGCACCGTTAACAGGCGTCCGGTGGAGCGACGTTTAATGCTCGCCTATGACGACCTGTATTCCATTCAATTGTTTGGTAAAAATTTACGTCCCTACTGGCGGCGCAATGGCATGGATGCCGATGGACTGCTACGCGCGGCGGAGCGTGATTACTCTTCGCTAAAACGTCGTTGCGCCGCCTTTGATAATGAATTAATGAGTGATGCACGTCGCCTTGGTGGCCCGAAATATGAGCGTTTGATTACTCTGGCCTATCGCCAGGCATTGGCTGCGCATAAGTTGGCTGCCAGTGAACAGGGAATGCCATTGCTGTTTCCGAAAGAAAACTTTAGCAATGGCTGTATCAGCACGGTGGATGTGATTTATCCCTCGGCTCCCATGTTTCTGCTATTGAATCCGCAGTTAATGAAGGCGATGCTGGTGCCAGTCTTAGACTACAGCATGTCGCCCCGCTGGAAGTTTCCCTTTGCACCCCACGACCTGGGCACTTACCCCAAAGCCAATGGGCAAGTTTATGGCGGCGGTGAAAGAACCGAAGAAAATCAGATGCCCGTGGAAGAATCGGGCAACCTGCTCATTCTGTTGGCGGCCTTAGCCAAAACGGAAGGCAACGCCGATTTTGTCAAACCCTACTGGCCCACTCTCACCAAGTGGGCGCAATATCTACAGGACAAAGGTATGGACCCGCCGAACCAGCTTTGTACTGATGACTTCGCTGGCCACCTGGCGCATAATACCAACCTTTCGGTTAAAGCGATTGTGGCTTTAGGCAGCTATGCGGTTCTTTGCGATATGACGGGCAAAACGGGCGAAGCCAATACTTACCGCACGGTGGCCCGCGACATGGCAAGCCAATGGGTCAAGATGGCCGATGATGGCGATCACTATCGTCTTGCTTTCGATAAGACTGGCACCTGGAGCCAGAAATATAACCTGGTGTGGGATAAGCTGCTGGGCCTTAACATCTTCCCGGCAGATGTGGCGCGCAAGGAGCTGGCATTCTACCAAACCAAACTCCAGCATTGTGGGCTACCTCTCGATAATCGCCGCGATTACACTAAACTCGATTGGGAAGTGTGGACAGCAACTTTAGCTCAATCGCCCCAGCAGTGGCAGACGATTATGGACGGGTTAGATAACTTCGTCAATGAAACCCCCAGCCGCGTGCCGCTCACGGACTGGTATGACACTAAAAGTGGCAAGGAACAGGGTTTCCAGGCACGCTCTGTCGTAGGTGGGCTTTATATCAAGTATCTCGATGATCCCTCCCTCTGGCGTAAATGGGCTGGTCGTGCGATGGGAAGAACTCATTAAAGAAGACGTTGGTGCGTACAAGTAACAATGGCGGACTGAGTATGCATACTCAGTCCGCCATTGTGTTTGATAAATGAGTTAAGTCGGATAGCCAGGCGGCTGAAGCCACAGGCAACAACAGCGCAAAGTCCGCGCAGGCGGACTCCAGTCATAGAGTTGGCCACCTGAGAGCCTGCGCAGGCAGGCTTTGCGCTGTTGTTGCTGCGAATTTATTCGCCCGGCTTAATCTAAGTAGTTAATTATTCAGAAAGGGCGATAAGTGAACGCTACATTCGTCAACACACAATAAATTAACGCGCTGAAAATGAGCCATATCAGAAAGAATCGTAACTGCTTGAACTGGCGGCTGCGCGTCTGGGCCTTCTTAATTTTAGCCGGGTGACGCAGTGATGGCGTGCCACGTGTAACCACTGTGCTATAGCCAGAGTGTGAGGGCGATGTGGGCCGGTAGAGAAGCTCGTCCGAGGAGTAGAGGGAGATCGGAATATCGTCGCGGTTCTGGGTGTTTTTAATACGCAAGCGGCGGTTGCTGCCCAGCAGCGTTATCGTGATAGTCCCCTGGGTTTGGCGTGTTTTATCTACCATAGCTCTCTCCTCGACGTGGGGTGCAACAAAGTTGAATAGAGGTAAAGAAAGTATAAATTATTAATACCCTCATCAACAGAGTGCAATTAATATGTTTTATAGAATAATGAGACGTTGATTGATAAAGGAATGTGGGTAAAACCCGCTCTAAAGTGCGCTCAGGGGAGTGGTAGAGGTGCTATGACGTTAGGCGCAAAGAGATTATACCGCAAACGGTTCAACAATTTTAGAGGCTTGGGTTAAGCGGCGCACAACTTCTACTGAGACGTTGGTTTTGAAGCCACTTGATTTGCCATTTGTTACCCGGAGCCAGCCACTAAACCAAAGCGGTGCCTACTCGTAGATAACAGCACTTGTAGGGGCGCTACTTGCTGCGCTTTATGGTGGCCCTTTGCCTACGCGGTGGAAGAGAAGCTGGCGATGAGGTCTCAGTTACACATCGCAAATCCGTGCGGCCTGGGCGAGCGATGTCATCGGGTCGCGCTTGGGAATGAACTCCTGTCCCAAGAAGCCTTTATAACCCGTGTCGAGAATCGCCTTTATGATAGCTGCGTAGTTGAGTTCCTGGCTGTCATCAATCTCGTTGCGGCCCGGCACGCCGCCAGTATGATAATGACCAAAATATTCGTGATGCTTTTTAATTGTGGCAATGACATCGCCTTCCATGATCTGCATGTGGTAGATGTCATAGAGCAACTTAAAGTTTTCCGAGCCAACTGCCTTGACTAAATTGATGCCCCATTCGGTGCGGTCACACATATAATCGGGGTGATTAACTTTGCTGTTCAGTAACTCCATACAGATGGTGACTTTCTTCTGCTCGGCTAAACCCACCACTTGCTTGAGCGCATCCGCACAGTGCTTTAAGCCTTCCTCATCGGACATACCTTTACGATTGCCAGAAAAGCAGATAACGCTGGGGAAACCTGCCGCCCCAGCCGCTTCGACGCTGTTGCGGATAGCAGCCAAGCATTTCACATGATTCTCAGGGTGATTTAAGCCCGGATCAATGGGATGGCTGTTGGTCATGGAAGCAATGAGGCCATATTGTTTTAAGATGGGATAGGCTGCCGGGTCTACCAAGTCCATGCCGTGCAATCCCATTTTGGCGCTGTTCTGTGCCAACTGCTCGATAGAAAAACCACCATAACACCATTTGCAGGCCGATTGATTAACCTGCCCCTTGAGCACCACTTTCTCATCCTGCCACTTTTGCAATGGTTGCCCTTGAATTGGTAACACCTGTGGTGCATCCGCAGCCTGGGCATTACTGGACATTCTCGCAGCGACGATTGCCGCCACACCCGTCGCCGCGCCACGTAACAAATTACGCCGACTCAGGTTGTTTGAAGCGAGTTCGTCCATCTCAGTCTGATTGTCTCTGTTATTCATGTTGAGTTTCCTGGTATTTGAATATAGTGAGGTGTGAATTGGGCTGAGATTTATTCTAACAGCGTATTAAAAAGCACACAGTGTTAGCAATAGAGTGAGTTGTATTACAAACGCCACGAGCAGGAACCGGAACCAGTAACTGGAATAAAACAATCTATGCGCTTGCCTGTTTAACAATATGGTGTCGCTTCTGCTTTAATACTCTTCTAATGGCATGGAAGGCTTGGTGTTCTGTAATTTTAAATTCCTCAGCAATTTTGATATGAACACTTTCCGAAAACCCAATGTCATCTAAGCTTTCAGAAACCCTGGATAGTAAATCTTTAGATACAAATCTTTTCTTATTTATTTGTATAGCCTTTTTCGATTGACGATTAGAGATTCTAAATTTATTAGCTATTTGCTCATGTATATTGGTTGACCAGGGCAAGTCTGGGAGAGACGCTTCAATCTTATCTACAAAATCGTTCGGGAGTGAATCTTTTGGAGTAATACGGCGCACGTATTTGAAGTCAACGAGTTTAAGTCTTTGTTTATTCTCACTATGTTGAAGATACTGCAAATATGCATCTACTTGTTTGACGGAGCCATGCAATCCAAGGGTATAGCTACCATTTGGGTGTGGAACTTTGCTGAAAACAATATCCTTGACTACTAAAATCTCTTCCTCCGCAGCAAAGGTGTAGTTCATGTGAATTACTTTGGCCCCGCGTCCATTTAATGGCAGCACGTTAGCATAAGCTATTGTTGTTGGCTCTTTCCGTTGTCTTGTTAAAGTGTTTTGGCGGCGCAAAGATTTTGTTTCTGTATACACAAATTCGGCAAAAGCTCTCACAGTTTCAAAACAATGAATTATGTAACGCTTATTAACTGATAATTGTTTATCAGTAGAACTGTAATCGTGACGATATTTTTCGTCTGTCCTCCCTAGCCTATGAACCATGAGGTGGCGGCGCTCATGATATTCCTGCAATTCCTTCAGATCAAGTCCCGATTTCTCAAATTTAATATCTAGATACTTTTGGTAATAGGCGATAACTTTAGCGAAGCCTGCATTTTGTAACGCACGACATTCTTTATTTATTAACTGAGTAGCGATTTCTGATATAGACTCGAATGATAAAATTTGACCATATGAATATTGAATTGTATCGTTCTTATGAAACAAATCTCTCCTAACAGTAAATACTTCCCTTATCGTATCAACAAGAAAAACTTCTAACGCGGATATAACCCGAATTAGCAGAATTTCTCGCAAATAACCAGGATACAGTTGCTTGAACTGCTGTTCCATAACCTGAGCATTGGGTGCAACAATGTTATATTTGTAGTTTTTGGCTAAAGTGCGTTCTATTTGAGCAGTTGGATCTTGAAAATTTTTCAAGATTCTCTCAGAGACGTGCAGGATAGCTTGATCATAAGCAAATAGAGTCCCTAAGTGCAAAAGTTCAAGTCGTTCCATTTCAATTTTGAAATTCTCGTATGCCTTAGCCATTATAATCGGGGAAATATGATGCTGCCTATCAGTTAACACATTGCGTATGGCACAATAGTAACAATATGAAGGAGGAAAAAGATAGACAGTTCCTCATTCTTGAAGGAAAACAGGGTTAGGTCAAAACACCCTCAAAAGCGCAATGCCTTTGAGGGTGTTTTGACCTAACTGGCTGATTGCAATTTAAAATGTCGGGCCGCTACGGACTAACCCGCGATAGGCACCGACAACACTGACTTCTTCGGCAGGCACAATCATATCTCTATAGTCAGGATTGGATGCGCGCAGCACCACCGTGGGTTCTCCCGGTTGCTGGTGGACATGCTTCAGGGTAGCGTCATCGCCCACTTGGACGGCGGCAATTTCGCCCAGACGCAATTCTACACCGGGCCGCAATAGCACCAGATCGCCGGGTAGGATGCCGTCGCCCGTCATGGAAGTGCCATGCACGCGCAGTAGAAAATCACCAGCTTTGTAGGGTAGAATATCGCCCAAGCCCTCGATGAACGTATCAGTCTCTTCAATGGCTTCGGAAAGTGGGCCTGCGGGAATTTGTCCTAAGAGTGGAATGCCGCTATGCGTGGCGGCTTTACCCAACGCCGTTAAGGTGATAACGCGCGACTTGCCCCGCACGCCACCTTGAATCTCGACGTAGCCGAGCTTCTCTAACCGTTGCAAGGTCGGGGTCAGGCTTGATTCTCCCGCTAATCCCATCTGCTGGGCGAGTTCGCGCACAACTGGAAAACCGCCGCGCTGCCAACAGTCGCCGATGCGTTGCAATATATCAATATGACGCTTGCTCAAAGTTTTCATGGAAGCTTATTCATCACTCACTTACTCTAAATTGGAAAAGAACGGAAGGCCAGACGCTGAATCTTAGGAGGAGAATTCAGCAGGGGTAGGTATCTGGCCTTCCGTTGTCGGTTACGCAAGAGCGTAATAAAGGGCGCAAGGCAGCGAGGCGACTTAACCTCTATGCCCATTAGCCGAGGCAACTTCGTTCATTGTAAATGCCCCCACGCCATTGGCTGAAAGAGTTAAGCCCGCGTTTCCATCCGCATCAGCGTGTTCGGCCATATTATCTTCAAAAAGATGCGGTTCGGCGAAGTCCTCTTCCGGTTCGGGCACCGTGTCCTTCTTGCGGAAATCGCACATAGGCGCACGCGTGCCATGATGCCCGCAAACCCAGCCATTAGCCGATTTGCCGCGAATGTATTTCGCCTCAATGCCACAGTTGCAAAGCACGGTGGCACCATCTTCGGCCAGGGCATGATCGTCGTGGCTGCCCCGGCTGACATCGGCTAAAGGCGTGGCCGCTGTGGTTTGCTCTGGGTTGGCGCGTTCCTTGGCAGCCTTGGCTGTCGCGGCGCTAAAAGACGACACCCGATTGGCGTTGCTGCTGCCATCGGAAAGCCAGGCCGTTAATTTGTTAGCAATCTCTTTACCAGCTTTAGGAATAACCTGGCCAGCAATAGCGGGGCAGCGCGTCTTGCCCACAATCAGGTTATTGTCCTGGTCGAGATCGGCTACTACGTCAAACTCATACTCCAAGCCATCGCGCTGCACTGGGGCCATACCGACCTTACGGACGGTGGTGCGCCCGGTTTTATCATTCTTTTCCTGTACATATTCGGTCTTCGCCCGCATGGTAGCGATAATGTGCAGACGCGAGGCGATGATGGTATCTACCATCGCATTATGCAAGGGAGTTACATCACGCCATGCGCCAAAGGTGTTATTCGTCTGCTGCCGCTTGGCGACACGATCCACTTGCTCCAGGGCACCCTCTTTACCCGTCCAGGCATGGGACAGGCTGTCAATGATAAGCACGTTGTAACCGGCTTCATCTGCCGCGCGAATCGCCTCAATATAGGTCTGGGGACTGAAAGTTTCCAGTTCGAGGACATCAAATTCAAAGACATCCGAGTATTTGCTGGCGCTGCCATGCTCCGTGTCAATCACGGCGACCGGGCCGCCCAGGTGTTTTGCTATGTTGAGTGCTGTATAGGTTTTACCACTGCCCGCCACGCCAATCAGCGACATGCGTAGCTTGGCCGATTTCTTTGATGCTTTCTGGAATGAGAGATTCATGTCCTTTAACTCCTCGCTTATCTCTTGACTTGTCCCTGTCCTGGTGTCCTTATTGACTCGTCTTGTCAGAACTTGATTAGTAAATTGTTGAAAGCGCGTCTGAAGCAACTGCTGATAATCAATCGTTTGAGAGTCAATTGGTTGACAATCAGCGGGTGCCCGTTCGCCAGTTGATCGTGCTTTGGTCGGACGCGCTTCGGTTTCCCTTCAGCCTAAGTTATAGCTATTATGACTATAGCGACTCTGGCGCAACGGACGCCCCGTTTCATGGCGAATTTGCTCCAACCGGGTGCGAGCTTCCAGGCGCACCATAATGTTATGGTAATCCGCCTCACAGGCTTTGACTTCACTCGCCCCGAAATCATCCTCGGCCAGAGCGCGCAGAGAGCGCCGCGCCTCGATCCACACGCCGACCAAAAACAAACCGAACATCACGACCATTGAAACCATCCATGCATTTTCCGTTAACATTTGCTGCCTCCTTAAGCTGTAACCTTTACTTCTATACTTTTATTGATACCCGACTGTACACACTCTGAGAGCAGTTCCAATACCCTCTTTTCTAAGATTATACCATAAATATCGTTAAATTTCACGACTTATCCCTAATTTTATCATTTTTCCCCAGGTCATAGGGAAAACTCTCATCTTTTTCACTAATTCGAGTGAAAACGAGAGACTGAACTATGCACCACAGAGACACAGAGGCACAGGGAAGAGAGATTGAGTTTCAAATCTCTATGTCTCTGTGGTTATTCCCTTGTCCCATTGGTAGAAAAAGAAAAACAAATTTAACCCTTCTTAACTGTCCACGGCCCAAAGGCGAATTCGATTAGCTCTGCATATTTTAGCGTGCCTGCACCTGTGATAAGCCCCTTGGCATCTTTATGCAGTTGACCAGTAAAGGATTGAATGCCAGAGGGTGTGGAAGTGGCTGTTGCATTCCAGCTAATGGTTCCAGTGGCTAAATCGCAATGGCCGCTGCCAGGAGCATTATCAAGCAGCAGGACAGAACCATCACTGCGTACAGTAAAGGTAATTGGTCCGGTGAGGCGGCTGACGGGGCTGGCATCAGGAGTGGTGGTTTTGTAAGTGCCGGAGTAGTTACCAACAAAGGTATTCCGTGGAGGGGTTGGCGTGATGGTGGGCTGAGTCGTTGGGGTTGGGATAAACAGATTGGAATCGTTACCCTCACCGCTACAACCACTTAGCATTCCAGTTAAGCAACTGCACAGGACAATGGATACTAACGCCATTCGACTTTTGAAGCTCATAAAATAATCCCCGGTTAGCACTGCACATTTTCATTTATTGAGATACCATAATGTTATCCACTACACACCTGCCATAAAAGACCTTTGCTATTAAGGGTGTGGCGACACAACTCTGCTTTAGGATTGGACTATGCTCAATAAGAAACTTGTTATAACGGCTGCGCTGCTCGGTTGCACTTGCAGATTGCCTTCAACACAAGCGGCTGACTGGACTCCGGCCCAGGCTCCCTTGATGACACGCTGGGCAAAGAATGTTTCCCCGGTTAATGCCCATCCTGAATATCCACGCCCACAGATGGTGCGCAAAGAGTGGCTTAACCTCAACGGACTCTGGCAATTTGCCCCATCGGAAGCAAGCGATGCTGCTCCGTTGGGTAAGGCACTGACGGGTCAAATCTTAGTGCCCTTTCCACCGGAATCGGCCTTATCAGGTGTGATGAAGCACGCGGATCGCGTCTGGTATCGCCGCACTTTTGCGGTGCCACCGCGTTGGCATGGCCAGCGTGTGTTGTTGCACTTTGGCGCGGTGGATTGGGAGGCGACGGTTTATGTCAACGGCAAGCAACTTGGCATCCATCGCGGCGGTTATGACGGCTTCTCGTTTGACATCACCGATGCGTTAAACCCGACTGGCACGCAGGAAGTTGTGGTGGGAGTTTTTGACCCTACGGACAAAGGCGATCAGCCACGCGGCAAGCAAACCACTAATCCACGCGGCATTTTCTATACGCCAGCTACAGGCATCTGGCAGACTGTATGGTTAGAGCCAGTGCCCCAGACGAGCATTATGCGTCTGAATCTCGTGCCCGATGTGGACGGCAAAGCTTTGCGTCTGAGTGCCGAGGTGCAGGGGGCAGTGAATCCCAACCTGCGCCTGCGCGCGACCGCCCTTGATGACAACCACACAGTAGGACGCGCTACTGGCCCGGTGGGGACGGAGTTACGCATTCCGATTCGCAACCCACGCCTATGGTCGCCCGCACAGCCTTTTCTCTATGATCTCCAAATCTCTTTGCAAGATGGCCGCAAGACGGTAGATAGCGTGGATAGTTATTTCGGCATGAGAAAAATTGCTCTCGCCAGTGATGGCAAGGTGCAACGCCTGATGCTCAATAACAAGTTCCTCTTTGAGGTTGGCCCGTTGGATCAGGGGTTCTGGCCCGATGGCATCTACACCGCGCCCACCGATGAGGCCCTGCGTTATGACATTGAGATGACCAAGCGGCTTGGCTTCAACATGATTCGCAAGCATGTCAAAGTCGAGCCGGAGCGTTGGTATTACTGGGCCGATAGACTGGGCGTTCTGGTGTGGCAGGATATGCCCAGCGGCTTTAACACCAATCCGCCAGAGGCCAGCAAGCAGCAATTTGAAACCGAATTGCAGCGCATGATTGAAGGCCGCCGCACCCATCCTTCGATTATTATGTGGGTGGTCTTTAACGAGGGTTGGGGCCAGCACGATACCGAACGCATTGTGCCCTGGGTCAAGAACTTCGACCCTTCGCGCCTTGTGGATAACGCCAGCGGTTGGACGGACAAGAAAGTGGGCGATGTGATTGATATGCACAACTATCCCGGCCCCGGTTCACCGCAACCAGAACCCAATCGCGCTGCTGTCTTAGGCGAGTTTGGCGGTCTGGGACTGGGTGTGGTCGGCCATACCTGGGCCAAGACCTGGGGCTATCGCGGCATGGAGAACTCCGAGCAGTTGACCCAGAATTATCTCAAACTCTTGCGCAAAGCCTGGCAACTCAAAGATAATCCTGGCTTGAATGCCGTCGTTTATACCCAGACCACCGATGTCGAAACTGAGGGCAACGGTTTAATGACTTACGACCGCGAGCTGCTGAAAGTTGATCCGGTGCGCGTCGCAGCGGCTAACCAGGGGCAGTTCCCGCCGCTGCCCATTGAACAAACAGTTGTGCCGACCGCTGCGCAGCAAGCTACCAACTGGCGCTACACAACCGATAAGCCTGCGGATAACTGGTTTAGCCCCGATTTCAACGATACCGCTTGGCCACAAGGCCCTGCTGGATTCGGCACGGCTGGCACTCCAGGAGCGACCGTCCACACCACCTGGAACACCTCCGATATTTGGATTCGCCGCGAGTTTACCCTTCCCGATAACGGTGATCTGAGCAACCTGAGCTTATCCTTGCATCATGATGACGATGCCGAAATTTACATCAACGGCGTCCTAGCGGTCAATGCCCCTGGCTATACCTCACAATATGAGGAAACGGCCTTAAACGCGGCGGGTAAAGCCGCGCTGCGTCCGGGCAAGAATACCATTGCGATTCATTGTCACCAGAACAACGGTGGGCAGTATATTGATGCCGGTATCGTGCGCTTAGTGCAACCAAGTGCTATTGCTGCGCGATAATTAAATTTAGTGGTGAGATAAACAATGGAAGCAGTTGGCACTATTGGTTTCATGGCTGTAATGACTGCTTCAATATCGGTTTGACAGGTGACAATTTTACCTCCATCACTTTATTACTGGTTATGTGCGGTATAAGACAGACAGGCCAATCTTAGGCGTATAAAATTATTGTGGTGTTTAATGCTGTGCAGAGAAGGCGAGGTGTCTATGCTATCCAATGGCGTCGAAGAGGGTTATCTTAATGCCCACAACAATCGTATCCTCTACGTGGAAGATCACGTTGATAGCCGAACTTTAATGAGCATGATATTAAAGCGTGCGGGGTATCAGGTCACGGCGGTCGAGACTATCACTGAAGCGCAGAACTTAACTCAACAGGGTAGCTTTGACTTATATCTCCTCGATAGTAAGGTTGCTGATGGTTCAGGCGTGATGCTATGCCAGCAACTCCGGCAGTTTGACCCGGACGTGCCGATACTGTTTTACTCCGGCGCGGCCTTTGAAGCCGATAAGGAAGCCGCTTTATCCGCCGGAGCTAACGCCTACCTGACCAAGCCAATGGAGATGATGGACTTAACCACCACCATTGCCCACTTTCTCAAAACCCCTTAATTGCCCGAAAACTCAGGCCAAAAGTCGTTCTTTCCTAAAGCCGCTTTAATAACTCTTTGAAGCGAAGCCACGCGGCATCGTGGGCTTTCATGTTGGCCTCATTTGCATCCGGTGCTTCCCCGGCGCGCATAAAGCCGTGACCTGCGCCTTCATAAATGACAGGCTCGTAAGTCTTACCTACTTGCTTCATGAGGTCAGTAGACTTGGGGACAGTTGCCGTCACACGAGCATCGTTGCCTGCGTAGAAGCCATAAACGGGAGCGTTGATGCGAGCGATGTCCTCGGCTTTGTCCGGGCCGGGGCCATAAAACACAAAGGCGGCTTTGATGTCTTTGTTGTTAGTCGCCATGCGAAAAGCCTGGCCGCCACCCCAACAGAATCCAGCCACCGCGACCCTACCATTGCAGGAGGGCAGGGCAGCTACATAGTTCTCTACCGCATTTAAATCTGCTGTTACCTGATCGGCAGGCAGCATGGAGACCGCTTTGGTAATGGCTCCCTGATCGGGATACTCACTGGTGCCGCCACCATTTGGCCCGGTGCCAGAAAGCAGGTCGGGTGCAATGGCGATATAGCCCGCTTCGGCCACTTGATCCGCCGTGCTGCGCACCCAATCGCTCATGCCAAAAATCTCATGAATCAGCAACACCGCAGGCGCTTTGTCTTTGACTTCGGGATAAACCACGAAGCATTGCACTTCACGGTTGCCCTGCTTCACCTTCACCCATTCCTGATGGCGCGGCGATTTTTCCAGACGGGCCTTGGCCCAATCCTGCCCACCGGTTGCTTGGGCATGACCATCGTGAACGTGAGCATCCTGCGCATAAACAGGCATAATGGAGATTACAGCGGCGATAAAGAACGTAAGTAAACGACGCATGAGAATTCCTTTCTGGTGAAGAGTTCAGAATATGCTATTCCGCAGATTAACGTACTTGAAGCAAGCGTTGCAAGGAGTCGCATACGCTTTTTTATCCGTCTGACTTGGCTGCGCAGGTTACAAATGTAACGTAAAATCAATGGTATAGAGGCAATACAATGATAACCACAATTGATTTAAATGAAGCACAACCGTTATCGCAGTTGGTCAACTTGGCTAAAGCTGGAAACGAAATTATTATTGCTGAGGGTAGTACGCCAGTTGCTCGACTGACGGCCATCGTGCCTGCTGTGTCCACTCCTCAGCAACGGATTGCTGGTCTGCATCAAGGAATTGCCTGGATTAGCGAAGATTTTGATCAGCCATTGCCAGATGAGTTCTGGATAGGCAACTCATGAGAGTTCTGCTTGATACGCACATCTTTTTGTGGTGGGATAATGCCCCGGATCAACTCTCAGCGCAGGCGCTATCGCTCTGTCAGGACTCGGCTAATACATTAGTATTAAGCGTGGTGAGTGTCTGGGAAATGCAAATCAAACAGCAATTAGGAAAATTGACCTTGCGTTTGCCACTAGCTGAGTTGATTGAAGACCAACAGAAAACAAATGGTATAGAAATTCTGCCTGTCAGCTTGGCTCATGTCCTATTGTTAGAAAGCTTGCCATCACACCACAAAGACCCATTTGATCGCTTGCTTATCGCTCAAGCTAATGCCGAAGACATTAGCTTGCTTAGTGTTGACCCCAGTTTTAAGCAGTATCCGGTTAAGCTACTCAATTAAAGCAGCAAGTCACTGTAAATGGACAAGTTGCTATCCCTATGCTTGCCTATCTTCACTCGTTGAGGAGAAATATAAAGCGAGGCTAAGAGTTCATCTCAGCCTCGCTTTATTAACTTTTAAGGGACGGGTTACGTCGCCTTCTGCTTGGCTTCATCGGGTACATCCACTTTCGTGGTGCCAACATCTTTGACTTCCACTGTTGTGGTGCGGTTGATGTTCACATCATTACCGTTGAAGTTGATGGTGCCCTGCACATTGTATTGATACTTGGAAAGTAAGCCATCGGCGATCCAGAATTTGACCGAACCTTTGGTGTTGGTTGGGGTAGGCGCGTTGCCGCCGCGACGACCAAAGGCGAGTAGGGACTTTGCGCCGTCTTCGGTTAAGTCACCGCTGTAGGCATCATCGGCTTTTTTGATGTCCGTTGTCTTATCCGCCAGGTCGCTGGCTTCGGCAGCAGGAGCTTTGAAGTTCTGTGCCATGCGCGCAATGAAGCGGCCTGGGCCGTTGTTATTCTGGCTGGCGTCCGCTAACGACTGCCAACCATCGGCAGTTTTGACGGCACCCTTATCACCCTTTAACACGATTTCAGTCGTATTATTGCCCCGCGTCACCGTCAGATAGGTGTAGCCGTCCTTCTCGGTTTTTCCGTCGGTGGGGCCTGCCATGCCCCGCCCGCCGCCACCGCCTGCATTTTCGACGGTGGAGTGCCAGCTATAGTTGGCTTTGTCTCCCAATGCCTTAGCCGCGTTTTTGACCTCATCCCTGGGCGTCAAGTCGGCGGCTAGTAACGCCCCGCTGAGCACGGCCAGCGTGCCCAACATCATACCTTTCTTCATGCTGTCCTCCTTGGATTTCACAACTATATGTTTAAAAGAGAAAAGTTTTACGTTGCTAAGACTGGCTTCTTGCGGGCCGAGCGAGCCTTAATGAGTTGATCGGCCATGACACCTATTAAGATTACCGAACCCGTTACAGCGAAGTCCAGTTCACTTGGGATGCCCAGCAGGACTACCAGATTTTGCAGCACTTGTAACAACACAGTGCCGATGAGAATGCCGATGATGGAACCCTCTCCCCCGCGCAGGCTGCAACCGCCTAACACGGCAGCGGCAATGGCATATAACTCGAAAAAGTTGCCGTGTGATGAGGGGGAAATAGAGGGCGTATAAAACGCGAGTAGAATCGCCGAGATACCAACCAAGACGCCAGAAAGCATATAGGCACTGGCGATAATACGACGTGAGTTAATCCCCGAATAACGTGCTGCTTCTTCGTTACGCCCAACCGCGAATAAGTAGCGGCCATAAATTGAGCGATGCAGCACTACCCACATGATAGCGGCGATAATAATCAAAATAATGAATTGATAAGGGATACTGGCAATGTCGCCAGTGGCCAGAGTACGCAGACCTTGAAAAGCATCGCCGGAGCTAAGTCCTGGCGGGGTGCTGTCGTGCGTAATGAACCGCGCCATGCCTCGGTAAAACAACAGGCCGCAGAGGGTCACAATAAATGCCTGAAGACCGACTTTGGTAATCAGAAAACCATGCAGACAGCCAAGGGCAAATCCCATCGCAATAATAAAGACGGCGGCCCCCACCTGCGGCCAGTGCCATTGACCCAGCATGAGGGCCAGTAAGACGCCTAACAGGGCGAAGGCCGAACCCACTGAAAGGTCAATACCGCCCGTGATAATCACAATGCCCATGCCGATGCTGAAAATCCCATACATGCCCACCAATTGGGCCATGTTATGCAGATTATCACGGCTCATAAAGAGCGGATTTTTGAGGGTGGTGACGATACACAGGAAAACCAGTAAAAGAAAAATGCCGAGTTCTTTACGCATGTGGAGAAATCAATTATAGAACTATGAGTCTTCCTTCGTGTGCTGCATTATAAATGATTCGCAGTACAATGTCATGGTGAGATTATGTTTAAGACTCACTCCACCCGCCCCTAAAGGAGCGGGCTGTATTAAGAAGCCCGGTGAACCGGGCTATAGTTGCGGCTCTCTTTGAGTTGTAGATGTAGCCCCGTTCAGGGGGCTTGTCAGTTCAGCCCACTGCTTCAGCGGTGGGTGCTAATGTTGTTTATTATTCAACTTTGGTTCTACTTATTCAGAGGCTAATGAGTTTGCTGGTTTAGCGCCTCCAACAGCCAGTTCCATAATAGCCTCTTCGCTGGCCGCTTCACGTTCTAAGATACCAGTAATGGCCCCTTCGTGCATGACTGCGATGCGGTCGCTCTCGCCCAGAACCTCTTCCATGTCGCTGCTAATCATGATGACGGCCACACCATTTTCAGCCAGGCTCCGCATGAGCTTATAGATTTCGGCTTTGGCTCCCACATCAATGCCGCGTGTCGGCTCATCGAAGATAAGGACTTTAGGGTCAAGTGAGAGCCACTTGGCTAAGACGACCTTCTGTTGATTACCGCCGCTCAGATTACCGACGTTCACTTCCACCGAGGGCGTTTTGACGTTGAGCGTTTCGCAAATTTTAGTAGAGCCTGTGCTTTCAGCCGCCCGCTCAATTAGCCCAAACTTGGAGTAACGTGAGAGAGCAGGTAACGTGACATTCTCACGAATCGCCATATCCAGCACTAACCCTGATTTACGTCGGTCTTCTGGAATCAGGTAAATGCCATGCTTGATGGCGATCTGGGGCGTGTGAATGTTTAATGGAATGCCACTGAGGACAACTGTGCCTGAAAGTGGCGGCTCCACGCCGAAAATGGCTTGGGCGACTTCAGAACGGCCCGCTCCAACTAGCCCAGCCATGCCTAAGATCTCGCCCTGACGCACATCAAAAGAAACACTGCGGTTAGGATAGCGGCGCGTATGGAGGTTCTCGACTTCGAGAATCGGCTTCTTCTCTCCGCCCTGCGGAGGCGGTGCATAGAACCGCTCTAAGTCGCGGCCTACCATCAGGCGCACCATGCGGTCGTGCGAAATCTCTTCCCGCGCTAAACCACCCGCATTGTTGCCGTCGCGCAGGGCCACCACGCGATCCGCAATTTCTGTGACTTCGCCCAGACGGTGCGAAATATAAATAATGCTGACGCCCTGCGACCTGAGTTCTTTGGTGACTTCTAAGAGGCGTTGCGTTTCGGTGAGAGTCAGGCTGGAGGTTGGCTCATCCATGATGAGCAGGCGGGCCTTTTGCGAAAGCGTGCGGGCGATTTCCACCATCTGCTGCTGGGCAATGGAAATCTTATCGAGTGGCGTTCGGCTGGATATACCCAGCCCCAGGCGGTCAAGGTAGACTTGCGCCTCATTGTGCATTTTACGACTATCTACTAACTTAAGTGGGCCGCCCATGAGCGGCTCACGTCCCAAATAGACGTTGCTGGCTACATCCAGATTATCGAGGACATTGAGTTCCTGATGAATGAAGCCAATCCCGGCGCCGATGGAATCATTCACTGACTTAATAACAAGCGGTTGGCCATCAATGAGAATCTGGCCCTCGTCTGGTTGATGCACGCCGCCCAGGATTTTCATGAGCGTGGATTTACCCGCGCCATTCTCGCCGATAAGAGCGACAATCTCACCGGGGTAGATTTCAAGGCTAACGTTGTTGAGGGCGATGACGCCAGGGAAGCGTTTGCTAATCCCCTGCATCTGTAAAAGCGGCGTGGCCATAGGAGGGTGGGATGTGGGAGGGTGGGAGGTGGGGATTGATCGAGATGTGCTCTTTAGCACATCACCGCTTATACTCCCATCCTCCCACACCCCCACACGTTCAAGATTAAGCGCGCAGTTTGGCTAATTCGGCGCTGAACTGATCTACATTGGACTTGTTGATAACCTTGGTTGGCACGAACTTCTGCTTGGAAGGAGGTACTACGGATTTATCACCGTTCAGATATTTGGCCATATCTATAATGGCTTCATAACCAAACTGGAAAGGCGCTTGCACGACCGTGGACTCCACGCCACCGCTCTTGATGCCAGCGAGGGTATCTGGCTCTTCGTCGAAGCACACGATTTTAACCTTGCCGATTTTGTTGGCGTCTTTGACCGCACTCAAAATGGCGGGGCCATTGTAGCTCCACAGGCCAACCATGCAAGTTACATCCGGGTTTTTAATTAAAGCTGTGGCTACGTTTGATTTGGCTTTAGTATGGTCGGTTTCGTCAGTGCGGGTATCCACAATCTCTATCTTGGTGCCCTTGATAGCATCCTTGATACCCTGCAAACGATCTTTGGCATTCTGCGCGTCGAGGCTACCGACAAAGCACATGATCTTGCCGCCATTGGGCAACAGCCGCTTAATTTCGCCGCCCGCCATGAGACCTGCCGCATGGTTATCGGTCCCAACATAGAAAGCGCGATTACTCTTTGGTGCATCGCTGTCCTGGCAGATGACAAGAGCTTTCTTAGCCGCGTTGTTGAGCATGTCGGTCTGGTTGGCGGCATCCTTGGGGCTAATAGCGATGCCATCAAAGTTCTGGACGAGGAGATCATCTACGATTTTCTTCTGCTCGTCGGCAGTGCCAGTGCCCGGAATCTTGAACTGAATTTGCACGTTCGGGCCTAATTCTTGGCCAGCCTTTTCCGTACCCTTGCGCGCAATTGTCCAGAAATCGGAAGCGTTGTTAGTGACGAAGGCTAACTTGAGAGCTTTTTTGGAAGCTCCGCCCCCGGCGGCAGTAGTAGTTGTAGTGTTAGTGGCGGTAGTCGTTGTGGAATTAGTGCTTGAGGCAGTTGTGGTAGTGGAAGTCTCGTTAGAAGAACCTCCATTAGAAGAACAACCCGGTAGAAAGGCTCCAGCGAAGAGACATGAAGTCAGCGCGAGGCCAGAAACAAGTTTCACTTTTTCTCCCTTACTTAATCAAAATTTAAAGAGTAGGCGCGGCGTATGACTATTATATCTCAAGTAGGCATAATGCCCCATGCTGGACAAACTGGCTCTAGTTGATAACTTAGCCAGGCGGTTAGAACCGCAGGCAACCACAGCGCGAAGTCCGCCTGCGCAGACTCCACAGAGCATAAGATTTATCCTTTGGGAAGCCTGCGCAGGCAGGCTTGGTGACGTTGTTGCCTGCGGTTTTAACCGCCTGGCTATGCAGTAACTTAGGTCAATTTAATTCATCGCCAACTTCACCCTCGGTTCCAACGCCACAACAGTGCGGCTGGCGGCTTGCTCGACTACCACATGCACCTGGGTTGGAGAATTGCCATCTTCATCGAAAATAGTGATGATATTGCGGCCAGGGGTCAGCCACGGTTCGGGCAGATAGAGACCCTTGACTGGCACTTTCTCCGGGTAACGTCCTAAGTTATGTCCATTGAGCCAGACGAAACCGCGTGACATGCCATCAAGCGTGACGCGCAGAATGAGATGCTGGGTTGTGGTGGCTTCCTGGCGCGGCACTGGCGGCATGTTAAATTCGGTGCGATAAAATGCCGGAATGCCAAAGGACGCAGCTTTCTCGCCATACCCTTGCATGGGCTGCACCGCATTAAAGAGTTGCCAGGTACCATGTCCCTGTGGTTCGCCATCGCCCACGCCACCGCGCATTCTCCAGCTGTGAATCACATCGCCCGTGCTGGCCGCGCCGCTTTGTAGGTCAAAATCGCCGCGAATGCCACCTGGCCCGGCAGTGTTCTCGACTAAGACCGCTAAGATGTTGGGGCCGTTGTCGTGCCAGGCTTCATCCAGGGATACGTCAAAGGGCTGATCCCAGCCCTCGTGCCGCAACAGCTTCTTGCCGTTTAGGAAAACAGTGGCGGTATCGTCCACGCTATCAAAGTGGAGGGTGCGATGCGGGCCGGGAACGGCACCCAGTTCGGCACGATACCACACAAAACCCTTGCGCTCGTGGAACACATCCTCTCCGGGCGGAGTCGCTATCTTCCAATCACTGCTATTGGTATTGAGTTGTGGGTCAGCAATTTCGGCAGCGGCAGCTTCACCGCGGTCATCGGCTCTCCAGCGCCACTTAATATTAGTGCTGTTTGCAGCCGCAGGCGGTGCTATGCTTAACGTCACAGTGCCATTGACACCCTTGGCATCTATGGTATCAATCGGGCCAAGATAGCTAAAGAGTTTATGGCGTCCATAATGCGCGGTGAGAACCGCCAGGGTGTTATCCCCTTGGTTTAACGGCACCTGCATAGTGCGCGGCACCGGCTTATTGAAACGCTGTTTTACCTTGCTATTGCCGATGTGCTGCCCATTGATAAAGACACTGATCCAATCGCCTACATCATTGAAGTTGAGAGAGTAGGTGCCCGCTTTTGGAGCGCGCACTATGGTGCGATACCAGGCATAAGCCCCCGTGTCGCCATCAGCCCCCATTGGCAGCGGGGTGTCACTGACCTTCCAGCTTTGTGCGTTATAATTAATCTGCGCTTCGGCATCACCTCGGCGCATTTCCCACACGGCGTTATTAAGAATTGAGCCATAGAAGGTGGAAGGCATATTATCACCCTGCGCTGAAGAACGAGCAGGGAACAAAGGAACCGCACCCGCAGAGGGGGTGTAAATCGTAGCGGCTGGCAGGTTGACATCGGTGGCGGCAGACACCATATTCTGCATCGCTTCGGTATCGGCTACGGCAATGCGGGGCGCAGCGCGTTCAGTGATGAAACGCAGTCCGCCTCGATTTTGCGGCAGTATATCGCCCACATAATCGGGGCCACAGATAACATAGTTCTTGCCTCCCGTCTCTACAAACCAGGTGTGGTCAGCCGTGGTGTCACTGACGCTCAGAAGACGCACCTGATGGTTGCCCACAGTAAAGGAATTCTCAATTTGGCCATTGGCCGGGAAGCGTAGGTTAAAGGTCAACAAACGTCGCCCGGTTGTGGCATCAACCGGGCCAAGTTGCGCGCCAGGGCTGGTGATGACGCGGTTAGCTGGCACCTGAAAGCGCAGTTCCCCCGCACTATCAGGCTGTCCATAGACAACTAAAGTCGTGGTATTGCCCTGCTCCGAAATCCCCAAAATACGGGCGGCAGCCAGATCGAGAGTGACATCCGGCAGCAGTTTGTAGTTGGTAACGATGGGCACTATTTCGCCCGCATTAATGGTGAGTGAACCCGTTGAGGGGTACTGCGCGTTGCCCAGCTTAACCTGGGTCGTAATGGAGTCATTGCCGTTATTGTCCAGGAAGAGAATCGTCCCGGCTGGGCTGCGGCGGGCTGTAATGCGCAAGCCCTGTCCGGTGGCGGCATCTTTGTAATCCCCCGTGGCATTCTCACTATCTTCCAGGACGCTCTGGAAACTGCGGGCAAACCAGGCAGCACGCTTGAAGCGATAGTAAACCGGACGTAAGTCGCCCGCCTGACCTATTGCGCCACTATAGTCGTAACTGGAAGCGACTTCGTCATCGTTCCAGGTATCAAAGTCCGTCCCGCCATGTAGCATATAATAGTTATAGCCGTTGCCTCCATAAGCGATAATTTTCCAGGTGCCCCGGTCGAAGCGGCGCAAGTCCTTATCATTTAACGGCCCATAAAGGTTATACCAACCGGGCCAGAACTCCGTGCTATACCAGGGATTGGTGCGTCCCTTGCTGTCCCAGGGATTGTCCCCACCTGGGTCGCTGCCGTGGTGCAGGCCGCTAAAGAAGTACGGCACTTGAAGCCCCAGGCGCAAGGCTGTGTCGCGCAAGTGGCGAAAATAGCCATTGGGCATGTCACGGCCCCAGCCTTGCGGGTGTTCGTTTTCCAACTGCACCATAATAACTGGCCCGCCGCGCTGAATCTGATTGGCGGCAATGATGGGGATAATCTTCTCATACCAGTGATCCACGGCGGCCTCAAACTGCGGGTTATCTTCGCGCACGCGCACGCCCGGCTTAAAGCGCAGCCAGACGGGATAGCCACCGCTATCCCACTCGGCGCACACATACGGGCCGGGGCGCACCACCGCATACATGCCGACGGCTTTAACTTCCTGCAAGAATGCGTTGAAATCGTGGTCGCCCGAAAAATCCCATTTGCCTTCCTGCGGTTCATGGAAGTTCCAGAAGGCATAGGTTTGCACCGTGTTCAACCCCGCCCGCTTCATGCGCAACAGGCGGTCGTGCCATAACGCGCGCGGCACGCGGCTGTAATGCAAGCTGCCGGAAGCGATAAAAGTCCGTTGGCCGTTAAGCAAGAAGCCTCGCCCATCGAAGTCCATAAACTTCTTGACGGCAGGAGCCGGGGGAAAGATACCATCATCAGCATGTGCAATAGGAAGTTTGGTGATGCCAAGACAGGTGAAAAGGAGGATAGCGGCACACGAAGAAGTCAAACGGAAAGAACCAGGACGGAAACGACACTGCATATTTTCTCCAGGGGCGAATTTATGATATTGGACGACTCTTATGCGATAGAGCATAGTTTACTCGGCTTCAACCCGTAATGAAGCGATAAGTTATCATACGGCACTGCTTTTGCTGAGCCAAAGGCCAAACCAATTGTTAGACATCCCACTAAACACTGGTTGCGAAGCGAGCAAGACCACAGGGCACAGAGGTTGTTCGCAGGACAAAGACGGGGAGAAAATTACCAGCAATGGAATGAGGAGAGGTTTTATGCCCGCAAAGTTGAATGTGACACGACCTTTTGGCTCCACAGGTGTTGAAGTGCCTATTATTGGCTATGGCACCGCTCCACTGGGTAAAGAGAAAAATATTCCCCGCGCAGAAGGTGTCCGTTGCCTGCACCATGCGATTGATTCTGGTATCACCTATCTGGATACGTCCCCGGATTACGGCAGTGAGCCTGTGGTTGGCGAAGTGATGCGCACCCGGCGCAATGAAGTGTTCCTGGCGACCAAGGTCAACCGCCGCAGCAAAGAAGGTGCATTGGCCGAACTCAAAGAATCGCTGCAAAAACTCCAGACCGACCATGTAGATTTAATTCAAGTTCATGCCGTCAATGCCTGGGCCGATTTAGAACAAGCCCTGGCTCCCGATGGTGTCGTCGCTGGCTTAGAGCAGGCACGAGACGAGGGCTTGGTGCGCTTTATCGGCATCACCGGCCATGCTCGCCCCGAAATCCTCGGCCATGCTATTTATCAATATGCCTTTGACACGGTCTTGGTCGCGCTGGGCATCGGAGATCGCTTAGTGAGCGGCCCAGAGAATTTCCTGTTGCCACGAGCGAATGAACGCAATATTGGCGTCATTGCGATGAAAGTCTATGGTCATGGCGCTTACGAAAACCGTGAGCCATGCCTGCGTTATTCATTAGGCTTACCGGGTGTCTCACTGGCCATTGTCGGTCTCGATAATACTCAACAGATAGATGAAATTGTGCAACTTGCCAATAACTACAAGCCTTTGGCGGACGAGGAGAAAGACCAACTGGTGCAGGAGATTCGTCCCATTGTCGAAAAGGATGCTAAAGAAAGTAAAGAAGGCAAAAGCCAGTTATTCTGGCTGCATGATACCGCTGTCATGGGCTGGCAGGAAGAAGATGAGCCAGTGCTGGTGGATTACTAAAAGCCGGGTCTTTTACAAACCCGCACAGCTAAGCGGGACGCCCTGAGTAGAGGCGTCCCTTCGCATTTTAGCTTAATTGAGCCTTACTTCTCTTGACTTCCTCTCCTCGTATGTATTAATATCATAATATCAATTATTGATTATCTGGTAAGTGACATATTTCGAGGAGACAAGAATGAACAGAATAAGTAGAAGTTTGATAAGTGGAATTATTTTTAACCTATGCGCTTTAGCTGCCGTGGTGCCTCAGTCGGCGGCAGCCGCAATGAGTAAGAAACCCGCCAAAAAAGCCACTCTGCCCGTGATTGTGCAGGGCAAGGTCGTATCGCTCACCAGAGTGCCGCGCCTCGGCAGCGCGCTTTATAAGGATGCTGTGATTGCCGTGCATTTAGAAGGACTAAAAGCCATGCAGGGCAAGTTTAGCAAGAGCCAGATTGTGGTTTACACATGGGGCTTGCACAATGCCAGGCTTGCACCTGCGGCGATGGGCCGACCAGGACAAATGATGCGCTTTCAACTCACGCCGTGGCATAAAGCCGAAAACAAATATGGCGGCTACAACCGCATCAATTTTCAGGATGACGGCGTGATGACTTTATCAACCTATTGGGGTGACAAAAAGTGAGAAGCGGATAACGCCAGCGGATACTGCCACACGAATAAGAACAAAAATAACGGTAGCACCCACAGGGCTTTTGATAGCAATATCAGAAGCCCTGTTGTTTGTGAGAGACTTGCTATCATCTTTTTGAAATGCAGAGCGTGAGTGACTATGATTGAGTGCCAGAAAATGACGCAAGACACCTTAGCCGATGCCTACAGCCTCTTAACGAACTTTTTGAGCCAGGACGAATATTATCTCGACAGCAGCGCGGCTTATGGCGACAGCGGCAATGCGGCTTTATTTGATGCCCTCAAGCTTTTCCTCGACCATCCTGAACATGGCTTTGTCTGGCTGGCTTATGACCATGAAGTTGTGGTTGGCGTCTGCCTGGTAAACCTCGCTATCTCCACTTCCATCGGAGCTATTGTGGCTCGCCTGGATGATTTCTATGTGGCTACGGGCAAGCACCGACGCGGTATTGGAACGGCGATGCTGGATGCTTTGCGAGCAGAGCTAGATCAAGCCGACGTGCGCCGCATTGATACCAGCGTCCACATGCTTAACGATGGCGGACGCCGTTTTTATCAGAAGAATGGCTTCCTTTTGCTCAACGAGGAACGCTTATCTCGTGTGCTATAAGGTTTTATTCCTGTCGAGATATAATACAAGCTATCCTGTCACTCAAGAATACCGGTTAAGGAGACGCCTCATGCTGATCTGCTTTTGTGCTCATATTAGAAATTTGGTCACTCTGTCAGTTGTATTGCTCCTAATCGGAGGCGCAGCACAAAGCCTGGCTCAAGAGGCGCAGCCACCGGCTCTAACCCAGCCCGCGAGACCTAAAAACACGACAAGTTTACGGAAGATCGAGAGCACGGTTACGGCTATCAATACTGTTGATGGCAAGGTGACATTAACTCTTAAAGATGGTGCTCTGAGCGTAGCATTGACACCACAGACCGAACTGGTGCAAGAGGAAAGGAATATTGTTGCTTCCAGTCTTAAAGTGGATGATACCTTATGCTTGATTAGATTCCGCGCACGCGGCAGCATCAAAGAAAAGGGCAGTGTCACCACCATCAACCCCTTAACTGTCAAGATTGCTAACATGGGAACTTTAATGCTGACAAACATTGAAAACGTTAGCTTTTCTCGTTACTCACCACTTCAATCTACGGCTTTAGCGGTGGGACAAACAGTAGCTATTGATTTACATGTCAGTCACGATGGTGAGATTGAAGCTAAACGCGTGGCTGTCGTTGTAGTCCCTAAAACGCAGGCTCCCAAAAGGACTAAACAAACCACTCAGCGCAAGCCAGTGAAGCAAGATGTAAAAGGTTGATGGTTCAATCCGGCGAACAAGAATTAATAAACAGGAGCAACCATGAAAAATGCCCTAATGCTACGCGTTATGTGGATGTGCGGCTTCCTTGTTGCTTTAGCTTGCAGGGTGACTCTGGCAGCGGCCCCTGTTAAGCGAACATCACCCACTCCCCACAACGCTGTTAAACCTTCTAAACCTACGACCAATACGCCACGGACATCAAGTGCAAAACCCACCAATCCTTTTGCTCATTTAAAGCCTCTCAACAGCGGCCCTGGAATTATAGTCTGTGAGCCTATTTCAACTACTGGCAATGCTGCTTTTGGCGCGTTTGGGGTCGGTTGTGGGCGCTGGCTTCATGTAACGGTTGGCGGCCAGGGTGAATTAGGCAAAACCCCTCTGTTTCCTTATATTGCTTATGCTGAACATGAGAAGCAATGGCCTAATTTGCGCTTATCCCCAGAAAATGCGTTGGAGATAGCCAATATGCTGGGGGCCACCCATGTAGCGACGGGACATATTGAAGGCACTCCTGCAAAGTGCGAGTTAGCCTATCAGCTTTGGGAAGCAACCGGAGGTGGCGAAATCGGAACTCCCATTGTTGCAGCAGGCTCACAAGCTGATATTGTTGCAGCACTGCCCCGCATAGCGCGGGAATTGGCAGTTCGTTTAGGAGTCGCTAATCCGTTTATCCCGCCTGCTGTCAATGTTACCCCTACCGAATTAACTGGCATCGGATACATTCCTTTAGGCAGCCCGTTTGTGTTGCAACCCGATTGGAAACAACAGCTTTTGGCAAAGGCAGGAGAATGCCCATTAGCTGGCTTAATTATTATAGAGAGTAAAGAAGTGACGCCGGAGGTTGTCGGAAGGGTGCTTGCCCCATCGGTTGATAATGTCGTTATCTTGGGAGAAATTGGAGTTGCTAAACCGACTTTATTACAGCCCTATGACACACAAATTAATCAACTGGTGCAGAAATTCCCCTATAATTATCAACTCGCCACAATTGACGGTTTGCGTAAGCGGAGCCAGGAGAATCGTAAAGCCGAGATTGCCGCTATGGAGTTGGCCGTGCTCTGCTCACCAGGTAATTCCTGGGCTTGGATATATTTAGGAGATGCCCTGTCAAATCAGGCAGAAGACATCCGCAAGTCACGGATAGCGGGCCAAATAACCGATGCTGAATGGGCCAGTCTCAATAAACTTTATCCGTTATGGCAAGCCGCAGAAACACGGGCGACACAGTTAGATAAGCTTAACAGTTGGGCTTGGGCTGATCTGGCCACGGCTGCTACCTTCAACAGTAATAGTAGGATAGCTGATGCCGCCCTTTGGAAAGCTTTGGAACTGAATCCTTATAACGCCAGCACTTACTCTTGGGGCCTACAAATGTACCAGCCAAAATGGGATGATGACCCGGCCAAGCTATTGAAAGTTGCCGAAGCCGCCGCCAAACAGAGGTTTCTCACCCCAACTCTCGCTTACGAAGTCGTAGACGTGTTGCAAAATTTTACAGAAGTAACCGACCATACGCAACAAATAATTATGCTGGCTTTGGGGCAGTTGTTGGGGTCAAATCTGACTGATCCTCGCTCCAGCGGCCCTGGAGTTTTGATTTGTGAACCGGTGGCGGCTCAGTCCACTGGTGTTAAGGCTGATGCCAACACCACAAAATTCGGGATTGGTTGTGGACGCTGGCTGCACTTTACGGTCGGTGGTTTGCCTGAATTTGGCAAAACTCCCCTGTGGCATGATGTAGATGAGGCGCGTCGCTTTCTGAAATTTCCTGATTTACGTTTAAGTGCGGCTCAGGCAACTCGTTTAGCAACTGCCTTAGGCGCGACGCATATTGCTACCGGACGAATTGAAGGCACCGCTCAACATTGCAAGTTGATCTATCGTTTATACCACCTTGAGAAGGGCGGCGCGGGCGTCCCCCGGGAAGTTGATGCGGAGTCAGACCAGCCCGGTGTCATTGCTCATGCTATGCCTTTAGGAGACCCCTGCATTCTGGAAGGTTCAGCCGCAGAAGTAACATCTCACTTGCCCGCATTGGCCCAGCAGATGGCTGCCAGATTAGGAGGCAATACACCCCATCAACCAACATCTGTGGGAGCAGAGGCCCCTGATTTAATGGCGGTAGGCCAATGGCCTTGGACTATTCGTAAACCACCTAACGAGGAGCAAAGCAACCAGTTGCTTGCCTTAGCTGAACACTTACCCGTTGCAGGCATGATCGCTCTAAGTTACGCTGGGCATAATCAACTCCCCGCAGATATAGAGGCGTTAGACATTCAGCCCCCACAACCGCCTGAACTCTTGCATACGTTGACTCAAAGTCTGCTTAAGCAAGCTCCTGATAATCCTCTTGCATGGGGACAAATAGGACAGTTCGCACCACAGGAACTTTTATCTCATGCTGACCAAATAACTCATGCAGTTGAGCAACATCCTGATAATTATCTGCTAACCACAGTCAGTGCCTGGCTGCAAAGTCAAAAGCGGAATACAAAGGAGCAACTCAAGGCGGATTGGCTCGCTGTGCGATGTAACACTTATAACCCATTCGCCTGGCTTGAATTGGGAAGCACCATAGCGAATTTGGCAGATGAAACTCGCCAAGGGCGAGCAATCAACCAGATGGCTCCCAGCGAATTGCAATATGTAGAGCGGCTTTACCCTTTATGGTATCGAACTGTGCGTCAGGCCACTGTTTTAGATCCCATGAGCAGCATAGGCTGGGTTAAGGCTTCGCAGGCCGCCAGCTTTAACAGTTCTGGTTCAACAGCGGACGATGCCTTCTGGAAAGCTTTAGCAATAGACCCTCAAAATTTAGAGGTTTACTACTGGGGCTTACAAATGTATCAACCGAAATGGCAAGATGATCAGAATAAACTCTGGAAGGTAGCTACAATGGCAGCGGCGGATGAGGTTCGCTTCATCTTATTGTCTCCTGATATTATTGAGGCTTTGCAGGCCAGTGGCCTCAATGATGCTAAAGCGACAGAGCTTTTACAAACAGCCAACGTGAAGCTGAATACATTAGCCAGTCTTAATCCGCCGAACGCTTCTATCCATAAGAAACTCGGGTTTTTCTTTTGGAATCAAAAGCAGAACGAGCACGCCCAGACGGAGTTTGAACGCTGGGTGCAACTCAGCCCCAATGATGCTGAAGCGCAATACTGGCTGGGGGGCTTCCTCTATAGCATTGGTCGCTACGACGAGACAGCAATTCATTATCGTGAAGCGATTCGCTTGAATCCAGATTCTGAGGCTCTCCTTTATCTGGGGGACCTCTTGGTCTGGAGGAGCCAGGCTGCTGAAGCCGAACCCCTGTTGCGCCATTATATTCAACTGCATCCTTCTAATGCTCGCGCTCATCTTGACCTGGGAAAAGCTTTATTGGCACTTAATAAAACTGGCGAGGCACAGGCTGAATGGGCAGTAGCTGTTAAGCAGGATCAAGTAACGGATAAAACTGGCCAGAAGACTCTAGGGCAGTTCGGCAAACAAGCTCAAGAGGCACTTAGTAAAAACCCAGCTCCACTCACTCCAAAGATATTCCAACCGGTTCAGCCAGGGCAAACGGTGCTACAGCAGCCCTAACTTATGCTACCAGTAGCACGGCGTCAAGCCCGACTATAACTTTGACTGCTCCCAAGGCGTATGTGCTGGTGCTGCGTGAATTGGTGGGTTAGGAACTGAATGCCAATGATCGTATGAATCGCCACAATGGTGAGATGCTTCATGGCGCAACTTATACATAGATCGCAATGGCTATGCCTTACTCTTCGATAGCAACGAAGCAGGTAGGGTGCCCCGAATTCTGATTAGTTAACCCAAGATGCTACCCCTGCCCCAGCCAATGAATTCGCTGGGGCAGGGGTAGCATCTTGGGTTAACTACACTTCATTGCAGCTTACCCATACAACGGCCCGTACGTTGAGCAGGCGCGGTAGTCGGCACTTTGAGGCTCTAACGCGCCGAAACGCGACCACGCGCTGGGGCGGAAGATGCGGTCATCGGCTACGTTGTGCATGTCTACTGGGATGCGCAGCATGGAGGCGAGGGTGATAAGGTCAGCGCCAATGTGACCATAAGAAATCGCGCCGTGATTGGCACCCCAGTTGTTCATTACCGAATAGATATCTTTAAAGGGGCCATGTCCGGTCAGGTTCGGTACAAACCAGGTGGTGGGCCAGGTAGGATTAGTGCGCTCGTCCAGGATATTATGCACTGCTTCGGGCAAGTCAACGGCATAGCCTTCTGCGATTTGCAACACTGGCCCCAGCCCCTTGGTGAGGTTAATGCGGAACATCGTGACGGGCATTTCGCCGCGTGTCAGGAAATCGCTCGACCAGCCGCCGCCCGGAAAATATTCCACCATTGAGGGGCACCAGAGGGTGTTGTCGAGACACCTGCCGACTTCATTCGGCGTAGTATCCCAGAACGGCTTCACGCACGGCAGGTTATCGCGTGATTGCTGGCCTGTCCAATCGAGAGCCGCCGGGCCAGAGTTGATGAGATGCAGCACCCCTTGCGTAGCCAGTCCGGTTGTCATCTGCCCCGTGACCCGCTTAATAGCATCGGCACTCCAATAGGTCCGCACATCGGCAAAGAGTTGCGCCGTCCCTGTCAGGAGATGGCCCAGCAGCATAGAGGCACCGTTGAGTGAATCATTTTCTGTGGCTACGATATACGGCTGGCGGATACCGTTCCAGTCGAAGGAGCTACAGAGCAGCGCTTCCAGAAAATCGCCGTTGGGATAATGGTCTGTCCATTGGCGCTGCCCCTGAAAGCCTCCAGCCAATGCATTGTGCCCTTCGGATTCCTCGCGGTATCCTATCTGCGCCAGTTGTGAATTACCTACCATGAGGTCACGAGCAATTAGCGTCATCTTGACGCAGGTTTCCCAATCACCATCTTTTTGTTCGCGGGAACGCTGCTTGTCTGGTTCGTTGCGGTCTGCGCCTTCTTTGCAATTGGCGCGCACCCAGGCTAAAGCTTGCTCGTATTCTTTGGGGTCATAAATACCCTTTTCCATGCGGCGGGTAAATTCGGTCATATCTACCATCTCGGTGCGCATTCCCAGATAATCCTGGAAGAAATCAGCATCCACCATTGAACCGGCGATGCCCATTGAAACGCCACCCATTGCCAGATAAGAAGTGCCGCGCATGGAGGCCACAGCTAAACCCGCACGCGCGAACTGTACTATCTTCTGCTGCACATCGGCGGGAATAGTTGTATCGCCCTGATCCTGCACATCATGCCCGTAAATACCAAAAGCCGGTAAGCCTTTCTGCGTGTGCCCGGCCAGAGCTGCCGCCAGATAAACGGCACCGGGCCGCTCCGTGCCATTAAAGCCCCAGATCGCTTTTGGGATAGAGGGGGTCATATCAACTGTTTCGGTGCCATAGCACCAGCATGGCGTCACTGTGAGCGAAACGCCCACACCTGCGCTCTCAAACTTGGCCGCGCATTTAGCCGCTTCCGAAGCCCCCCCGATACAGGTATCAGCAATAACGATTTCTACGGGCAAGCCATTAGCATGGCGTATGTTATCGGTAATTAACTTGGCTGCTGCCTGTGCCATGCCCATCGTTGGCCCTTCCAGTGATTCGCGCACGCCTCCATAGCGGCCATCAATGGTCGGTCGGATGCCGATCTTGGGCAAGGCCCCACGCAAGCGGTTGATAGGTTGGTTCATTTGCATGTTCTGTACGTTTGCCATTAGCTATCCTTTCAGAATTGCATATAAAAAGAATATATTTACGAGACTTGGGTCTTACACTGTGATAGCACAGTTATCGGGTCAAAGTCAACCTAAAATAACTGGGCTTGGCTCAGGTTGCAGTCTAAGCCTAAGCCAGCCTTGAAACCCCAGAAGTTTTGCTCCATCGTTATGCTCTGTTGAGGGATGGCTAAAGCCTGAATGCCATCTCAGTTGGTCATGAACGAGGATATTTTCTGGAATCCAGAATCATGTCGTTGGGGCGCAACCTAATCTCCCACTGCACCCGACATTACTGCGTGAAGTAGAATAATAAAGGCCGTTGCCAACACGGGTGGAAGGTGAGTGAGTGCATGAAGCATTTGCTTGAGGAATTCAATATTACAAAGCAGCGTCTGAAGCAATTGCTGCTTCGCAATAAGTTAGTGGCATCTACCATCACGTTACTGACCCTGCTGCTGGTCGCTCTCTACTGGAGTGGGGTATTCGACGCGCCAGACCCGCAAGGGCAAGTGGGGGCGGGGTGGATTAAGCCTGTGGGGAGCGAGGTTGCCTATGTGGGGAATGCGACCTGCCAGCCCTGTCATCCGCATGAGTTTCAATTATACAATGCGTCTCCCCACTCCCGAACGGTGCAAATGATCCCCGTAGGCCAGGAGCGGCCAGAGTTTGTTGCCGCACAGACGGTTCGAGACGACCGGAACGGTATCTTATACTCGGTGCGCAAAGGGGCAGGCCAGAACCAGATCGTTGCTACCACGGGAGCGACGAGTGAAACAGACACGGCGCGGTGGATTTTCGGCTCTGGTAACCACGCCTGGACCTATCTGTCCCAGCATGGCCCACAGTTTCGCCAGTTAAAAATCACCTATTATCCACCATCACGAACCTGGAATTTTACACCTGGCAGTGGCCCTGGCGAAGGCACGGCAGAGGCGCTGGGCGATGCTTACACACCGGTGCAGGCAGCCGCTTGTTTTGGCTGTCACAGCACTGTGCTAACTGGCACCCGGAAGAGCTTAGACCTGGAGCACTCGCGCTTGAACGTTGGTTGTGAGAGTTGCCACGGCCCAGGCCGGAGCCATGTCGAGAGTGTCCAGGGTGGCGCAACAGCCAATGGCACCACGGCTAACGGAAGCCAGGCAGCGGAAGCCGCGCTGGTCACGCCTCCCTTGCACAACGGCCCACAGATTATGCAACTTTGTGGTTTATGCCATCGGATGCCCGTGGCCTCTGGTCATGAGAACGCTCTGGGCGAGACCCTGCTGGCCCGCTTCCCTGGGGTGGCGCTGGTTCGTAGTCGCTGTTTTACTGCTTCAGCGGGCAAGCTTTCCTGCATAACCTGTCACAATCCCCACGAGAGTACCAAAGAGCAACAATTATCCTCATTCGAGGCCAAGTGTTTGAGCTGCCACACTGCGCCGCATGGAAAGCCTTGTGCCCGTGGCGAGACGACTAACTGCATAACCTGCCACATGCCGGAGGAAGCCATTGCCCGGAAGATCCCCCTGCGCTTCCACAACCACTGGATCAGAAAGAATCCTTTTGGCATGAGCCAAAACCCTGCTGACATTCCCCATAACTCATAGTCGTTAAACGCTCCAAGAGGTTTACCGTCGCTGGGCTATTGCTCCTCGTGGTTAGATGAAGTTGCACTTTGCTGAAAGAAAACGCTTGGCTAATGCTTTTCCTGGAGTACAAACTGAAATGCCGGACAGGAAACCCTGTCCGGCATTTTACCATTTATTTGATTAACAAGTGAAAGATTAGGCGGGGAAGGCCGCAGTTAGAGCGTTCATCGCCTGGTTGTAGTCCACGCCATTAGCAGTGCCAACATTGGGAGAGTCTACTGTCCATTCCCACATGCTGAACCCACCTGCTACCGTAGCCGTTGGCCTGAGACTCTTGACATGACCATCTGCAAAGAGACAGTTCATGGTGCCCATGTGACCGGCAAAGCCAGCCGGAACCCAGTTGCCAGGATAGCTATTCCACCACGGAGAAGCATAATCTTCCCAGTTCTGATTGCGCATTTCAACAACCAGTAATTTCTGCGATGGCTTATCCACCTGAGCGATAGAAGACCCAGCCTGACCACCGGGGAACTGGCCATTGCAACAACCGCCGTTAGGATCATGCCCCGCATTGTTGACGGCATAATCGCACCTAAAGCTGACCGGGCCACTCGATAAGGTTACGTTTTCAGTGTTCCTTGTGGAGTTGGATGGACAGGTGAAAAGGGCGGCGCTTTTGATGTAGGGGTAAATAATGCCGCGCCAACTGATACCACCCATGTCACGTCCTGGATAGGTTTCGTCATTATCCTGAACATACTGCATGTAGCCAAGTCCAATCTGTTTCATGTTGCTGGCGCATGAAGTACGGCGTGCATTTTCGCGGGCTTTGGCAAAGACCGGGAACAAGATGGCCGCCAAGATGGCGATAATGGCAATGACGACCAAAAGTTCGATCAAGGTAAATCCACTTTTAAGTCGCTTCCAACGCAACTGCTTCATATTCTCTCCCTTTATGCAATCTGATATTCCTATTATACCCATTAACTTCCAAATTTAAACCTCCCATAGAGAAAATTTTTATGTTAGCTGTGCTTCCACAACCAGTGGATTAGAAAGAGTCTTTTGGCATGAGCTAAAGCCCTGCTGACGCTTCCTATAGCCTATATGCAACCGGCTTGTTACTGTTGAGTTGGCGGTGCCTTGTAGTCAGAACTAAGTTATCCTGGATACGACTGATGTCGTGGGGTTAGATGAAACTACATCATATTGGGAGAAAGCACTTTGCTAAGATTTCTCCTGTAAGCCTTCTGCTGCCGCACAAAATAAAACACCGCACAGGAAAACTCTGTGCGGTGTTTTACAATTTACTCAATCCAACAAGTCAAAGATTAGGCGGGGAAGGCCGCAGTTAGAGCGTTCATCGCCTGGTTGTAGTCCACGCCATTAGCAGTGCCAACATTGGGAGAGTCTACTGTCCATTCCCACATGCTGAACCCACCTGCTACCGTAG
>Ga0213875_10000152_pt1 | contig 73219 bp, 78 predicted proteins | sample BarmaccomBMRX_R8_FD_160105 | JGI IMG/M metagenome (GOLD analysis project Ga0213875, IMG submission 160105) | Root-associated microbial communities from Barbacenia macrantha in rupestrian grasslands, the National Park of Serra do Cipo, Brazil - RX_R8 | ecosystem: Host-associated > Plants > Roots...
GTGATGTCGATCATCGACAGCATACAGACAGGCGGTACGACCGGTCTCAACGCCATTGCCGACGAGCTGAACAGGCGTGGTATCGGCGCGCCGCGCGGCGGCAAATGGCGCGGCTCCGCGGTACGCCGCCTGCTGGCCCGCACCACTACCCGCTGAGCCGCCCCTTCCGAAGCTTGCGACAAAGCGAACTCGGCCGACTGTACCCGTCCTCATTCCTCCGCTGCGCAATCCCCCCTATCGGGCAATGCGGGCGTGGCGACCTTACCCCGCGGGGAATTCTGATTGCGGCGGTCACGAGTACGCTACCGATTTCGCTGAACCGGACAGTCGTGTGACGGGCCCTGGGCACGGGTGACCTGAGATTGTGCGAGGATTGCGCGGCCGGCGGCGAGGTTCTCGCGCCGCCGCCTCCTGCTCAGCCTTGAGCAATGCATAGGCGAGACCGCGAGCGATAATGAGAGGCCGCGCCGCCAACCGGGAATTGCCGGGGTTCGATTTGGCGAGGCGCTTGCTGATGGCCAGGCATTGCGGGCGCCCCCGGCTTCCCGCATAACGATCGCGCAGCGACCGCGGCGTCGTGCCAGGGGGCGGATGGCGTATTTCCTGCAGCAATTGATCAACGGAGTGACCCTGGGGTCGATCTACGGGCTGATCGCGATCGGCTACACGATGGTGTACGGCATCATCGGCATGATCAATTTCGCGCATGGCGAGATCTACATGATCGGCGCGTTCGTCTCGGTCATCGCCTTTCTGGTGCTTGGCCTGCTCGGCGTCACCTATGTCCCGCTGGCACTGTTCCTGGTGCTGCTGACGACGATGTTCTTCACCTCGGTCTATGGCTGGACCGTCGAGCGCATCGCCTATCGCCCATTGCGCGGCTCGTTCCGCCTGGCCCCGCTGATCTCCGCGATCGGCATGTCGATCTTCCTGCAGAACTATGTGCAGATTGCCCAGGGCGCGCGCGGCAAGCCGATGCCGCCCTTGCTGCAGGGCGGCTTCACGGTGTTTTCCGGCGGCGGTTTCGACGTGCGCCTCAGCTATCTGCAGCTGCTGATCATGCTGCTGACCTTGGCCTTGATGATCGGCTTTACCCTGCTGATCGAGACGACCCCGCTCGGGCGGGCGCAGCGGGCCTGCGAGCAGGACATCGGGATGGCGGCATTGCTCGGTGTCGATGTCGACCGGGTAATCTCGCTGACTTTCGTGATGGGCGCGGCTTTGGCCGCGGTCGCCGGTCTGATGGTGACGCTCTATTACGGCGTCGTCGATTTCTTTATCGGCTTCCTGGCCGGCGTCAAAGCATTCACCGCAGCGGTGCTCGGCGGCATCGGATCGCTTCCTGGCGCGATGCTGGGCGGCCTGCTGATCGGCCTGATCGAAGCCTTTTGGTCAGGCTATTTCTCGGTCGAATACAAGGACGTTTCGGTCTTCGTGATCCTGGTTCTGGTGCTCGTGTTCCGACCCTCCGGCCTGCTCGGCCGGCCGGAGATAGAGAAGGTTTGATGGCCGCCTTGCCCGGCGCTGCCGCCACAGGCGCAGTGCGAACCGGGTCGCCGATTTCGATGCTCTTCAAAGAGGCGGTTGTCGCGGCTGCTGTTGCCGCGCTGCTCGCGCTGCCGCTGATTGGTCTCGAAACCTATGATGTCAGCAATGGCGGCCTCGGCATCCGCACCCGCTTCGGCTGGGTCGTGGTCGCCGCCGCGACGGCGTTTGTCGGTCGACCGCTGCTGACGCTCGCGGCGCGCCTGCGGCGGGCCCGGGTGCCGGGCGGCGCAAGCTTGCCTGGCCGGGCGGCCTCCTGGGCCAGCGCGCATCGCACCGCGATCACCGCAATCGGGGTCGGGGCCGCGGTGGCATTGCCGTTTGCGCCATTCGCCTCGCGCTACCTGGTCGATCTCGCGACCACGGTGCTGATTTACGTGATGCTCGGCTGGGGCCTTAATGTCGTGGTCGGGCTCGCCGGGCTGCTCGATCTCGGCTATGTCGCGTTCTATGCGGTCGGCGCCTACGCGTTCGCGCTGCTGGCGCAGAATCTCGGCTTCACGTTCTGGCAGGCGCTGCCGCTCTCGGGGCTGACTGCGGCCTGTTTCGGGATCGTCCTCGGGTTTCCGGTGCTGCGATTGCGCGGCGATTATCTTGCCATCGTCACGCTCGGTTTCGGCGAGATCATCCGCATCGTGCTGCTGAACTGGTCGCCGGTGACCGGCGGCCCCAACGGCATCGCCGACATCCCGCGGCCGTCCTTTTTCGGCCTGCCTTTCGCCCGCGTTGCCCCGGGCGGCGGCCTGACCTTCAACAGCTTCTTCGGCATCGATTACGATCCCGAGCACCGTGTGGTGTTTCTTTATTTCGTGATCCTCGCGATGGCTCTGGCGACCAATTGGTTCACCCTGCGCCTGCGCCGGTTGCCGATCGGCCGCGCCTGGGAAGCCTTGCGCGAGGACGAAATCGCGTGCCGCGCCCTCGGCATCAACCCGACCACGGTCAAGCTTTCCGCCTTCGCCACGGGGGCGATGCTGGGCGGGTTTGCCGGCTGCTTCTTCGCGACGCGGCAGGGCTTCATCAGCCCGGAAAGCTTCACGTTCATGGAATCGGCGATCATTCTGGCGATTGTCGTGCTCGGCGGCATGGGCAGCCAGCTCGGCGTCGTGCTGGCGGCAATTTTGCTCGTGACGCTGCCCGAGTTCGGTCGCCAATTCGCCGAGTTCCGCATGCTGGTGTTCGGCGCCGCGATGGTCGCGATCATGGTATGGCGCCCCCGCGGGCTGTTGTCCTACCGCGTCCCGACGCTGCGGTTCAGCGCCGCGCGAGAGCCGCGGAGTTGACTGCCGGCCTGAGCTGCAGAGCCGGCGCAGGTCTGCCGCTGCTCGAGGTCGAACATCTGACGATGCGGTTCGGCGGGCTGCTGGCGGTCGAAGATCTCTCGTTCATGGCCTATGCCGACGAGATCACCGCGGTGATCGGCCCGAACGGGGCCGGCAAGACCACCGTGTTCAACTGCCTGACCGGCTTTTACAAGCCGAGCGCCGGCCGCCTCGCGATACGGGTCGGGGCCGAGACCCTGCTGCTCGAGCGCATGCACGGGTTCCGCATCGCGCGCGATGCGAAAATCGCGCGCACCTTTCAGAACATCCGTCTGTTCGCCGGCATGACGGTGCTCGAAAACTTGGTTGTCGCGCAGCACAACGCATTAATGTCCGCGAGCGTTTTTTCGCTTGCGGGGCTGTTCGGCCTGCCGCGCTTTCGCGCCGCCGAGCGGGCCGCGATCGACCGTGCGCGATACTGGCTCGACAGGCTCGGGCTGAGCGAGCGTGCCGACGCGCCCGCCAGCGCCCTGCCCTATGGCGCCCAGCGCCGGCTCGAGATCGGCCGCGCCCTATGCACCGGACCGCGCCTGTTGTGCCTCGACGAGCCGGCCGCCGGTTTGAACCCGCGCGAATCCGCCGAACTCAACGAATTGCTGCTGGCGATCCGCGCCGAGGAGCGCGTCGCCATCCTCTTGATCGAGCACGACATGAGCGTTGTGATGGGGATCTCCGACCATATCGTCGTGCTCGATTACGGCCGCAAAATCGCCGACGGGTCGCCGGCGGAGGTCCGCGCCGATGCCAATGTGGTGCGCGCCTATCTCGGCGAAGAAGAGGACGAGGCGCCGGTGCCGCTCGCGGCAGCACCCTGCTTGCCGCGGCAGTAATGCTTACGGTCGCCGGGGTGCACGCCTTCTACGGCAGCATCGAAGCGTTGCGTGGCGTCGATGTTGAGATCGACGCCGGCGAGATCGTCGCGCTGATTGGCGCCAACGGCGCCGGCAAATCGACACTGCTGATGACCATTTGCGGCTGCCCGCGCGCGGCGCGCGGGCAGATTCTGTTCGAAGGCCGCGACATCACCGGATTGCCGACCTTCGAGATCGTGCGGCTCGGGATTGCCCAGTCGCCGGAGGGGCGCCGCATCTTCCCGCGCATGACGGTGCTGGAAAATCTGCAGATCGGCGCCTCGGCCGGCAGCAACGGCCACCTCGCAGAGGATCTCGCGCGCGTCTTCGCACTGTTTCCGATCCTTGAGAACAGGCAGGCGCAGCGCGGCGGAACCTTGTCCGGCGGCGAGCAGCAGATGCTGGCGATCGGCCGGGCGCTGATGAGCCGGCCGCGGCTGCTGCTGCTCGACGAACCCTCTCTCGGCCTCGCGCCGCTGGTGGTTCGCCAGATCTTCGCAGTGATCCGCGAAATCAACGAGCGCCAAAGGGTAACGGTGTTTCTGGTCGAGCAGAACGCGCAGCAGGCGCTCCGACTGGCTCACCGCGCCTACGTCATGCAGAGCGGGCGGATTACCTTGCAGGGCGGCGGCCGCGAGCTTCTGGCCAACCCGGAGGTGCGCGCCGCCTATCTCGAAGGCCGCGCGCGATGAACGCGGTGCTCGGGAGCGCCGCTGCTCCATTTTTCGGGATGATCCTGTTTCCGTTCGGATTGGCGGCGTTCCTGAGCGGCCAAGCGCTGGCGCAGAGCTGGCGACCGGCGTGGCAGCTCCCGCCTTGGGCGTTGCTGCTTGGCGCGGCGCATCGGTTCCTGCTGGCGACACTCTTCGGGAGCGTTTTCATCGCACCGGCGGGATGCCTGCTCGGCATAGCGCTGCTGGGCGGCATCGCGGCCATTGCCTTTTACCTGACCCGCGCCCGCAAGATGGTGCAGCAATATCCCTGGCTTTATGAACGCGACGGACCGTTCAAGTGGCGGCGGCTGACCGAGCCGCCAAACCGCACCTGACCGGGTTCTCTATTTTTTCCACGGCGGAAACGGCGCACTATCCCGCGGCGGCGCCGATGTCCCGACAAGGAGGCTTTATGCAACGACTCGTTCTTGCAATCCTGGCCGCGGCGGCCTCGGCAATCGGCTCGGGCGCGGCGCCGGCGCAGGACATCCCGATCGCGGTGGTCGGCCCGGTCACCGGGTCCAACGCGGTCATCGGCGACCAGATGCGGCGCGGCGCGGAAATAGCAGTTGCCGACCTCAATGCCGCGGGCGGGGTGCTCGGCAGGAAGCTGAGCCTGACTGTCGCCGACGACGCCTGCGATCCCAAGCAGGCGGTGGCGGCGGCCAACGAGGTCGTCGGCAAAAAGGTGGTCTTCGTCGACGGCCATTACTGCTCGTCGTCCTCGATCCCGGCCTCTGCGGTTTATGCCGATGCCGGGGTATTGCAGATCACGCCGGCCTCGACAAACCCGGCGCTGACTGATGATGCCGCCAAGAAGGGCTGGGACAACGTCTTCCGCACCTGCGGTCGCGACGACGCCCAGGGCAAGGTCGCGGGCGCCTATCTGGCGCAGCACTACAACGGGCAATCGGTCGCGATCGTCGATGACAAGAGCACCTACGGCAAGGGACTGGCCGACGAGACCCGCAAGGCGATGAATGCGGCGGGACTCAAGGAGGCCATGAATGAAGAGATCACCGCCGGCGACAAGGATTTTTCGGCGCTGATCAGCAAGCTGAAACAGGCCAACATCGCGGTCATCTATTTCGGCGGCTATCAGACCGAGGCGGGGCTGATCGTGCGTCAGGCACGCGACCAGGGGCTGAAGGCCCCGCTGATCGGCGGCGACGCAATCGTAACCGAGGAATTCTGGAAGATTACCGGGCCGGCCGGCGAGGGAACGATGATGACCTTTGCGCCCGACCCCCGCAAGGTGCCGGCCGCGAAGGCAGTCGTGGACCGGTTCATGGCCCAGGGCTACAACCCCGAAGGGTACACGCTTTATACTTATGCCGCGATGCAGGCCTTCGCGGCCGCCGCCGCCAAAGCCAATTCGCTCAAGGTCGACGATTTATCGAAGGCGTTGAAAGCGATGACCGTAGATTCGCTGATCGGGCCGCTGCGATGGGACAGCAAAGGCGATATCATCGATCCGAAGTATGTGTTCTACATTTGGAAGAATGGACAATACGGCGAAATGTGAGCCGCCCTTCGGCGGGGTAAAGGGCGCGTTCCGGCGTCCCTTGTTTTGCAGCTTCCTATTTCTTGGCCGCGGCGGCTCCGGAGCGACGAGCGGATTGCCGGCCGGCGCCGCGCCCCAGGCCGATTTTCTTGGCAAATTCCGAACGTTGTTCGGCGTATTTAGGCGCTACCATAGGGTAGTCCGGCGCCAACCCCCATTTCATCCGATATTCGTCCGGCGTCATGTTGTAGGTCGATCGCAAGTGGCGCTTCAGCATTTTCAGCTTCTTGCCATCCTCGAGACAGACCAGGTATTCCGGCGTGATCGATTTGCGCACCGGCACCGCGGGTTTCAGCGGCTCCGGTTGCGGCTCGGCCGTGTGACCTTCGAGACCGCGCAACGAGGTGTAAACGGCGTTGATGATCTCGGCCAGCTGTGCCGTCGGCAACGTGTTGTTGCTGACATACGCCGCGACGACTTCGGCAGTCATGCGAAGCAATTCCTCTTCCGGCACTCTGGGCCCGGTTGCTTCGACCATCTGATCCCTCGGCGAGTCAAAAGGTTCCATTCCAATTCGGCATAATCCGCGAGTGAATTTGCTCTGTCAAGCTAAACCAGTACGGGATGACAGTAATGGTCGCCATCCCGTTTCCTCCAATGACTTGGCGGTCGGAATCGAGCACCCGCCCGCGGCTGTTCCCGACGACGCGCAGCCCCGCCGTTAGTTGGACGATTCTTGGGCAGTGACGGATTCGCTGTCGCCCGTTGCCGGCGGGGCATACCTGATCATCAAAGACGGCAACGCGATTTATGGTGGCCGGCTGACATCATAAGTCGAGATGTGGTAGCGTGCCCGGCACACCGCGCGGTTGCTGCCCTGCTTCCCCCAGCTCTGAGCAGCAGCAGCCCGGCGGACAAGTTGATTCTCTGTGCTTGCAGGTGCTTCCCTGTCGATCTCGGTTCCGATCCCACTGCCCTGCCCGGCTGACGGCGGCTTTTTTGACCGCAGTCTCGCCTCGGCCGATCCCGAAGTGGCCGCCGCGGTCGACCGCGAAGGCGACCGCCAGCAATTTCAAATCGAGCTGATCGCCAGCGAAAATATCGTATCGCGCGCGGTGCTCGAGGCCCAAGGATCGGTGCTGACGAATAAATACGCCGAGGGCTATCCCGGCCGTCGCTACTATGGCGGCTGTGAATTCGTCGATAGGGCCGAATCGCTGGCAATCGAGCGCGCGAAGCGGCTGTTCGGCTGCGCCTTCGCCAACGTGCAACCGCATGCCGGGGCGCAGGCGAACCAGGCCGTCCTGCTGGCGCTGCTGTCGCCCGGGGACAGGATCCTGGGCATGTCGCTTGCCGCGGGCGGTCATCTGACCCATGGCGCGCGGCCGAACCTGTCCGGCAAATGGTTCGAGGCGATCGGCTACGGGGTTCGGCAGGAGGATGCCCGCATCGATCTCGACGAGGTCGGACGGCTCGCCGAACAGCACCGGCCGAAGCTGATCATCGCCGGCGGCAGCGCCTACCCGCGGATCATCGATTTCGCCCGCTTTCGTGCGATTGCCGACAGGGTCGGGGCCTACCTCATGGTCGACATGGCGCATTTCGCCGGCCTCGTCGCCGGCGGCATTCATCCCAGCCCGCTGCCGCACGCGCATGTCGTGACCACGACGACCCACAAGACCTTGCGCGGTCCGCGCGGCGGCATGATCCTGGCCAATGACCCCGAGATCGCGAAACGGATCGATTCGGCGGTATTCCCGGGCCTGCAGGGCGGTCCGCTGATGCATGTGATCGCCGCCAAGGCGGTTGCCTTGGGAGAGGCGCTGCGGCCGGATTTCGCCCGCTATGCCCGAGCCGTGGTGGATAACGCGCAGACACTCGCGGCGGTGCTTGCCGAGGAGGGCCTCGATATCGTCTCCGGCGGCACCGACACCCATCTGATGCTGGTCGATTTGCGGCCGCTCGGCCTGACCGGGCGCGACGCCGAGCGCGCCCTCGAACGCTCCGGCATCACCTGCAACAAGAACGGCATCCCGTTCGACCCGCAGCGGCCCACGATCACCTCGGGCATCCGGCTGGGCTCCCCGGCGGGGACCACCCGGGGCTTCGGCGAAAAAGAATTCCGCCAGATCGGCGGGTGGATCGGCGAGGTATTGCGGAGCTTGGCGGAGCGGCCGGCGGACAATGGCGGGACCGAGGCGCGGGTGCTGACCGAGGTCCGCGAACTGTGCGCCCGGTTTCCGATTTATCCCCGGCACGGCGGCGGCGGCTGACAGGTCGCCGGCCGCGAGGCGGAGGCAAGCGGAGGAAGAAATGCGCTGTCCGTTCTGCGGGACCGACGACACCCAGGTCAAGGATTCGCGGCCGACCGACGATCGCGGCGCGATCCGCCGGCGGCGCTTCTGCCCGAATTGCGGCGCCCGCTTCACGACCTTCGAACGCGTGCAATTGCGCGAGTTGACCGTGATCAAAAAAAACGGTCAGCGCGAGCCTTTCGATCGCGACAAGCTGGCGCGTTCGATCTACATCGCGCTGCGCAAGCGGCCGTTCGAGCCGGAGCGCGTCGAGCGCATCATCAATTCCCTGGTACGACAGCTGGAAAGCTCGGGCGAGACCGAAATCCCGAGTGACGTGATCGGCGGACTCGTCATGGAGGCGCTGTCGAGCCTCGATCAGGTCGCCTATATCCGCTTTGCCTCAGTCTACCGCAACTTCCGCGAAGCCAAGGATTTCGGCGAGTTCGTCGGGCGCATCGCAGCCACTGGCGAGTAGGCCGCAGCCGGTGAGTGCCGTCGCGGATGGCGGCGACCTTGCGGCCATGCGGGCGGCCTTGGCATTGGCGCGGCGCGGCCTCGGCGCGGTCTGGCCGAACCCGGCGGTCGGCTGCGTGATCGTCAACGAAGGACGGGTCGTCGGACGCGGCTGGACCCAACCGGGAGGCCGTCCCCACGCGGAGGCCGAGGCTCTGACGCGCGCCGGTATTCTCGCCCGCGGCGCCACGGCTTATGTCAGCCTTGAACCCTGCTGCCACGAGGGAAGAGGGCCGCCCTGCGCCGATGCCCTGATCGCCGCCGGGCTGAGGCGTGTCGTCGTCGCCGTCGAGGACCCCGATCCGCGCATCCGCGGCGCCGGGCTGCGCCGCCTGCAAGACGCCGGGGTCGCCGTGGAAACCGGGCTGTGCGCGGATGAGGCAGCCGAGGTCAATGCCGGGTTTTTCAGCCGCGTCCGGCAGGGCCGTCCGCTGGTGACATTGAAGCTGGCCGCCTCGCTCGACGGCCACATCGCGACGCGCAGCGGCGAGAGCCGCTGGATCACCGCAGCCGCAGCGCGCGACCGCGCGCATGCGATGCGGGCGATGCACGATGCGATCACGGTCGGCACCCGCACCGTTCTCGCCGACGATCCGCTGCTGACCTGCCGGCTGCCGGGGCTTAGCGAGCGCTCGCCGGTGCGGGTCGTGATCGATCGCCATCTGCGCATACCGCTGACCGCGCGGCTGATCGCCGAAGCCCGCATCGTGCCGAGCTGGGTGGTGGCATTGCGCTCGGCCGACCCGGCGCGCGCCGAGGCGTTTCGCGCCTGCGGCGTCGAACTGATCGCGATCGACCCGGACGCGGATGGCAATGTGGATCTCGCGGCGGCATTGGCGGCCCTTGGCGCACGCGGCATCACCCGTCTGCTGGTTGAAGGCGGGGGCCGTCTCGCCGCGGCATTATTGCGCGATCGGCTGGTCGACCGGTTGGCCTGGTTCAGCGCACCGCTGATGATCGGCGGAGACGGGCTGCCGGGTGTTGCCGGGTTCGGGTTGACGGCACTGTCACGGGCACCGCGCTTCGAGCGCATCGCCGCCGAAGCGATCGGCGGGGACCTGCTCCAGACGTTTCGCGCCCCCGAGATGCCGAATTAGCGCCGGCGCCTGCCGGCCCGCGCTCGAAAGCCGCTGGTCAAGTGCCGAGCGTCCGCCTAGCCTACCGCCGTGTTTACCGGAATCATCACGGATCTCGGACGAGTGCGCCGGGTGCATCGGGGCGACGGCCTCGAACTTACGATCGACACCGCGTTCGATACCGCCTCGATCGCGCTCGGGGCCTCGATCGCCTGCTCCGGCGTGTGTCTGACGGCGGTCGCGACCGAACCTGGCGCATTCACGGTTCAGGTCTCGCCCGAGACGGTCTCCCGCTCGACTCTTGGCGACTGGACCGAGGGCACCCCGGTCAATCTGGAGGGCTCGCTGCGGCTCGGCGACGAACTCGGCGGACACCTCGTGCTGGGCCATGTCGATGGCGTCGTCCGCATCCTTGACCGGCGGCCGCAGGCCGAGTCGGTGCGCTTCGCATTCGCCGCGCCGCAGGCCCTGGCGCGGTATATTGCGCCGAAGGGCGCGATCGCCCTCGATGGCGTGAGCCTGACCGTGAACGAGGTGACGGACGAGGGGTCGTCCTGCCGCTTCGGGGTCAACATCATCCCCCATACCCTCGCTCACACCGGTTTCGGTACAGCGATGCCGGGGCAGCGGATGAACCTCGAAATCGATCCGATCGCCCGCTATGTCGCGCGCCTGTTGGAAACGCGCACCCACGAAGGAAGCCTGCGATGAGCGGCAAGCCGCCCCATCTGCTGCTGGTCGAGGCGGTGTATTACGCGCATCTCGCGGCCGACCTGCGGCGCGGCGCCGAGCGTGCGATCGCCGCTGCCGGGGCAAGCTTCGAAATCGTTTCGGTACCCGGCGCCTTCGAAGTCCCGCCCGCGATCGCCTTTGCCGCGCGGGCCGGAAACCGGTTCGACGGCTTTGTCGCGCTCGGCTGCGTGATTCGCGGCGAAACCACCCATTACGACCATATCTGCGCCGAGAGCGCGCGCGGGCTGCAGGATTTGGCTTTGCGCGAGGGCCTCGCTATCGGCTACGGCATCTTGACGGTCGAGAACGAGGCGCAGGCATTGGTGCGCGCCTCGCCAGAGGGGCGGGACAAAGGCGGAGAGGCCGTGCGCGCCTGCCTGGCGCTGGTCGCGCTGAAGCGGCAGTTCGCGGGACCCTTGTCTTGACCTCCCCGACCGATCCGTCGCATGGCAATTCCGCGGGCGCTGAACGGGACGGAGGGCGGCCCCATGGCGGCGGACGCCGGCGCAGCGTGGCACGGCTCGCCGCGGTACAGGCACTCTATCAGCTCGAGCTCAATCGCGGCTTGAACGCCGAAGCCGTCGTGCGCGAGTTCGCCCGGCATCGGCTCGGCCGGGAAATCGATGGCGAGCAATACGGCGAGGCGGACGAGGTGTTGTTTGCCGAGATCGTGCGCGGCGTCGCCGCCGACCGCGAACGCCTCGACGAACAGATCTCCGCCGCGTTGACCGAGGATTGGCCGCTGGCGCGGCTGGAGACGATCCTGCGCGTGATCCTTCAGGCCGGCGCCTTCGAATTGACCAAGCGGCCCGATATGCCGCCACGGGTCACCATCAGCGAATATGTCCGGATCGCTCACGCCTTCTTTGCCGGCAAGGAGCCCGGGCTGGCCAATGGCGTGCTCGACCGGCTCGCGCGATCCCTGCGCGCCGCCGACCTCTAAAGCGCGTGGCTGCCGAAGGCCTGGGCGAATTCGGGCGGATCCGCCGTTTTTTTGCGCCATTGGCCGGCCCCGGCGGCCTCGGGCTGAGAGACGATGCCGCGCTCGTCGCCTGCGCACCCGGGCGGCAGCTGGTGATCACCGTCGATGCGATTGTCGCCGGCGTGCATTTCCTGCCCGACGATCCGCCCGACCTGGTCGCGCGGAAGCTGCTGCGGGTCAATCTGTCGGATTTGGCGGCAATGGCGGCAGAACCTCGCCATTATCTTTTGACGACGGCGCTGCCGCCCGGGCTGGATGATGGCTGGGTGGCTGCTTTCGCGAACGGGCTCGCCGCGGACCAGCGCCGTTACGGGGTGGCACTGCTGGGCGGCGATTCGGTCGCAACGAGCGGGCCGGCGGTGCTGTCTCTGACCGCGATCGGCGAGGTCGCGGCCGGCACCGAGGTCCGGCGCAGCGGCGCCCGGCCGGGCGATCGCATCTGGGTTTCCGGCACAATCGGGGATGGGTTCCTGGGTCTGGCCGTGCTGCGCGGATCGTATCCCGACCTCCTTCCCGAGCATCGCGCCCGCCTCATCGAACGGTACCGGGTGCCCGAGCCGCGGACCGAGCTGGGCCCCCGACTGGCCGGCATCGCGCGGGCGATGTGCGACGTGTCAGACGGTCTGCTCGCCGATCTCGGGCATATCTGCGAGGCGTCCGGGGTGGCCGCCCGGGTGGAAGCGGGGCGGCTGCCGGTGTCGACCGCCTCCGCTGCTACCGGCGAGGCGACGGCCCGGCTTGCCAGCGGCGGCGACGATTACGAGCTGCTCTTCACCGCTGCCGCCGAATCTACCGAAAGCGTTAACCGCCTCGCCGCTACCCTGAAGCTGCCCATCAGCCCGATCGGCCTGATCGAGCGCGGAGGGGGTGTTCGGCTGATCGATGAGAACGGCGAGGAGATTGCAGTCGGCAACGCCGGTTACCGACATTTCTGACCGGCCTTGCGCCGCCATCGCGACTTGCCCTCCCCGCGGCCGCGCCGGGATGCCCGGGGCACTTCGCAGTGCCGTTTCGAAGTTTGCCCGCAGCCTGCGCTGCGTGACGAAGCCGTCACGCGCGGACTCGTTCTGGCGATTGGCGTCATGTCGCCGGGTCATACCGACTGGAAGCAAAGCACGGATGCCTGGGACGAGATCGGGCCTCGCGTTTTTCGGGACATCGATGGGGCAGATACTCGGTCCCGTGCCGCGGTTCACGGCGGTGCTCATCCTTGCCGCGGCGATGGTGATTCCCGGTCCGGGGCGCGCCGCCGAATTCGGCCATAAGGAACCCGCGCCAAAGGACGCCAACAACTTCATCCGGATGGCGCCCATTCAAGTGCCGATCATCGCCGCCGGCAGCGTTGTCGGCCAGGCCGGCGTTCTGGTGCAGCTGCAGCTTGCCGACCCCGGTCAGTTCGACTTCGTCGACAAGCGGCGAGACCTGCTCCTCGACGCCTTCCTCAGCGAATTCTACGGACTCGCCGATCAGCTTGAAGGCACCACCGCCGCGATCGATCCGGCTATCGTCAAGGATCATCTGCTACGCACCGCCGACCGGGTTCTCGGCCCCGGCAAGATCGTCGATCTCGTGATCCTGCGCAGTTACAACACCCGCAATCCGTCGTAGGACGGGTTTCACGCCTGCGGCACCGCCCCGGCACCGTTTTCCCGTTGCCGTCTGCCTTATTGCCGGCTTGCCTTATTGCCTGCCGGGCTTATCGTTCCCCCGATGTCGCGCCCCTCGGCAATTCGCGTCACGGTCCTGCTGCTGGCGCTCTGCCAGGCTCTGGCGATGACATCGATGAGCATTCTCGCCACCACCTCCGCAATCATCGGTAACATGCTTGCTGCCGACAAGGCGCTGTCGACGGTGCCGGTGGCACTGCAAATGACCGGAATGCTGACCGCGACCCTGCCAGCCGCGTTCCTGATGGTGCGCATCGGCCGGCGCGGCGGCTTCTGGACCGGCTGCACGCTCGGCATCGCCGGCGCCGCGACGGCCGGCTTCGCCGTCTGGCAATCATCGTTTCCGGTTTTCTGCCTCGGCACCCTGCTGATCGGCAGCTCCAACGGCTTTGCGCAGCAATACCGGTTTGCCGCCGCCGAATGCGCCGATCAGGAGTTCCGCTCGAAGGCGATCTCGCTGGTGCTGGCCGGTGGCGTGGTTTCCGGCATCTTCGGACCGCAGACCGCGATATGGTCGCGCGATCTGTTCGCGCCGATCCTGTTCGCCGGCTGCTTCGTGATGGTCGCCGCGCTTCAGGCCGGCGCCGCGATATTGCTGCTTTTCGTGCGCCTGCCGCCGGCGCTGTCCCCGGAACTGCGCGCCAGCGGCCGTCCGTTGCGCCGGATCATCGCGCAACCGGCGCTGATCGTGGCGGTGCTGGCGGGCACCGCGGGATATGCGGTGATGTCCCTGCTGATGACCGCGACGCCAATCGCGATGATCGGCTGCGGCTACGGCTTTGCCGACGCCGCTTTCGTGATCCAATGGCATGTGCTGGGCATGTACGCGCCGAGCTTCGTTACGGGCCACCTGATCTCTCGTTTCGGACTCACCCAGATTTTGCTGACCGGGGCCGCTCTGCTGCTGGTCTGCTGCGGCATCAATTTGTCAGGCATCGCCGTGCTCGATTTCTGGTCGGCGCTAACCGTGCTCGGGATCGGCTGGAATTTCCTTTTTATCGGCGCGACGACACTGCTCACTCAGACTTATGCGCCGCACGAAAAGGCAAAGGTGCAGGCGGTCAACGACTTCACCATTTTCGGGGTAACGACGATCGCCGCCTTTCTGTCCGGGGCGCTGTTGACGGGCTTCGGGTGGAACGCGATCCAGTTCGCGGTCATGCCGGTTATCGCGACCGCCGCGATCGCCGTGCTCTGGCTGAGGCTTGCCATGCGGGGCGGCGTGCCGCGCTATGCCGGCGAATAGCGGCGATGGCGACGAAACTGCCGCGAGGGTCCGGTTGCCTCCGGTTTGCTCTTCTGTCATGTTCGGTTGGGTGACCTGCCCCAGCCGCGCCGCGCGCCGCTTCCGGGCGGGTTTTTGTTTCGGCGCCTGACGAGGGGACGTTTAGGGATGTCGTTTTCGGCCTATGTCCTGGTCATCGCCTGCGGCGCTCTGGCGCTGGTTTACGGCCTCATCACGAGCCGTCGGGTGCTGGCCGCGAATGCCGGCTCGGCACGCATGCAGGAGATCTCCGGGGCGGTGCAGGTGGGCGCTGGCGCCTATCTCAACCGCCAGTATCGGACCATTGCAATCGTCGGCGTCGTGATCCTGGTGATTCTGGGGATCACTCTCGGCTTGCGGGTCGCGGTCGGCTTCCTGATCGGGGCGGTGCTGTCGGGCGCCACCGGTTATATCGGCATGAATGTGTCGGTGCGGGCGAATGTGCGCACCGCGCAGGCCTCGCGCAGCGGGCTCGGCGCCGGGCTCGACATCGCCTTCAGGGCCGGCGCGGTTACCGGCATGCTGGTGGTCGGTCTCGCGCTGCTGGGGGTCGGAATCTATTATTTCGTGCTGCGCGCGACGACTCCCGGCGACAATCTGCGCCCGGTGATGGAGGCGATGGTCGCGCTCGGCTTCGGCGCCTCGCTGATTTCGATCTTCGCGCGGCTCGGCGGCGGCATTTTCACCAAAGGCGCCGATGTCGGCGCCGATCTGGTCGGCAAGGTCGAGGCCGGCATTCCCGAAGACGATCCGCGCAACCCGGCGGTCATCGCGGACAATGTCGGCGATAATGTCGGCGACTGCGCCGGCATGGCCGCCGACCTGTTCGAGACCTACGCGGTGACTGTGGTGGCGACGATGCTGCTCGCCGACATCTTCTTCCCGCCGCCGCTGCGCGACACGCTGATGCTGCTGCCGCTGGCGATCGGCTCCGTGTGCATCGCCACCTCGGTCATCGGCACCTTCTTCGTCCGGCTCGGGCGCGACAATGGCATCATGCGAGCACTCTACAAGGGGCTGGTGGCCACCGGTATCCTCTCGGCGATCGCCATCGCGCTTGTCGTCTATTGGCTGCTTGGGTTTACCACTGTGCTCGGGATGCGGACGACCGGCAGCGCGGTGACCGGACTCGATCTATACCTGTGCGCAATCGTCGGGCTGGGCGTGACCGGGCTGATCGTGTGGATCACCGAATATTACACCTCGACCGCCTACCGGCCGGTGCGCAGCGTCGCGCAAAGCTCGACCACTGGGCACGGCACCAACGTCATCCAGGGACTGGCGGTGTCGATGGAAGCGACGGCATTGCCGGTCATCGTGATCTGCCTCGGCATCCTGCTCTCTTATCTGCTGGCCGGGTTGTTCGGCATCGCGGTCGCGGCCACGACGATGCTGGCGCTCGCCGGGATGATCGTTGCGCTCGACGCCTACGGGCCGGTCACGGACAACGCCGGCGGCATCGCCGAGATGGCCGATCTGCCGCGCGAGGTGCGGCGCACCACCGATGCGCTCGACGCGGTCGGCAACACCACCAAGGCGGTTACCAAGGGGTATGCGATCGGCTCGGCCGGGCTCGCCTCACTGGTCCTCTTCGCCGCCTACTCGGAGGATCTGTCCTACTATTTTCCGAACGATCCCGTCAGCTTCGCGCTGCAGAGCCCTTACGTGGTGATCGGGCTGTTCATCGGCGGATTGCTGCCCTACCTGTTCGGAGCGCTCGGCATGCGGGCGGTCGGTCGGGCGGCGGGCTCGGTCGTTGTCGAGGTCCGGCGGCAGTTCCGCGAGATCCCCGGCATCATGCAGGGGACGGCCAAGCCCGATTACGGCCGCGCGGTCGACATGCTGACCCGGGCCGCGATCCGCGAGATGATGGTGCCCTCGCTGTTACCGGTGCTGGCGCCGATCGTCCTCTACCTCGTGATCGCCGCAATTGCCGGTCGCGCCGCCGGTTTCAGCGCGCTCGGAGCGATGCTGCTCGGCACGATCGTGACCGGCCTGTTCGTCGCGATCTCGATGACCTCGGGCGGCGGCGCCTGGGATAACGCCAAGAAATACATCGAGGAGGGCCATCACGGCGGCAAGGGTTCGGAGGCGCACAAGGCCGCCGTGACCGGAGACACCGTCGGCGACCCCTACAAGGACACCGCCGGTCCCGCGGTCAATCCGATGATCAAGATCACCAACATCGTCGCCCTGCTGCTGCTCGCGATCCTCGCGAGCTGGACGCATTGACGCGAAGCGAGCCGCCGCGGCTGCCTGGTTACAGCAACGGGTTCACCTCAGCGATTGTCGGTAGGCTTCGGACCTTGCCCGCCAGTGCCGGTGTCGCTGCCCCCTCCCCCGCCGCCTTTGTTGAACCGTCCGACATTGCCGATGATCTGTTCGAGAAAGGTCAGCTCGCGGCCGGGCGACGGCGTGGCGCCCGGGGCGGGCGTGATGCTGCGCCCGTCATCGAGGCCCTTGTGCTCGACGTCCTTGACGACTCCCTTGTCGTCGAAATCGATGACATAAACCTGCTGATCCAGCGTTTCCGGGGACAGGAACGCGATCTGGCTGGTGCGCTTGCTGATGTAGTACCAGGATTTGTCGTCGAAAACCCCGGTGCTCGAGGGCGTGCCAAGGATCTTGACGACGTCCTCCTTGGTGGTACTGCCGGGCTGTATCTCGGCCATTTTGTCGGGAGTCGGGAGATGACCGCGCTGGTCGACTTCAGCAATACAACCGGCCATCAGCCCGGCTATGGAAAGCGCGATGCAGGCGCGGCTTGCGCTCGACGGGTGTTGGACACGCACGGATCGGTGGCCCCTGGCGTTGACTTCGAGAAGAACGAACCCACCTTCGCGGCAATCTAGCCGAGGTGCGTCTCGTGTCAACGCCTCCAACGGCGGCGAAGGCTGATGGCGCCGTGATTCCACTGCTGCGAGACAAAGCCGCCCGAGATGCTGCCGATCGCGCCTATGCGCGCGTGGTCGAGCAGGCGCGTCATCCCCGCTTCTTCACCGATTGCGGGGTGCCGGATACCCTCGACGGCCGCTTTGAACTGATTTGCCTCCACGCCTTCTTGTATCTTCATCGGCTGAAGGACGCGCGGCCGCGGGCAGAAGTGCTGGGGCAGCGCTTTTTCGATACGATGTTCGACGACATGGACCGTTCGCTGCGCGAGATGGGCACCGGGGATCTTGGCGTCGGGCGGCAGGTGAAGCGCATGGCGCAGGCCTTCTACGGCCGAATCCAAGCCTACGAGAACGGGATCGAGAAGGAGGACGCGCTGCTCACGCCGGCGCTGGCGCGAAACCTGTTCGGAACCGTGTCGGAATCGGAGCCGTTTCTGGACGCTATGGCGACATATGTTCGAGACGAGGTGGTGCGGTTGCGCCATCAGCCAATCTCGGCGCTGCTGGCCGGGGATGTCGCGTTCGGGCCACCGCCGATTGGCCAACGGCGGCCGGTTTCGCCCGCCGCTTCTGCCCTTCTGAAGGGGGGAGCATGAACACGACGGCGCCGGAATTTTCCCGTCCCGTGACGCTAGCCCGCATCGGTTCGGAGCGTTTTACCCAGGTGATTTCGGCAACACCGGCCGAATGCGAGGCACTAGCCCGCCGCTTCGGGCTGCTGTCGCTCGATCGGCTGACCGCCTCGGTCGAGCTGTCGCGGCGTCAGCAAGAGACGATATTGCTGCAGGCGACATTCGAAGCCGAATTCGTCCAATGCAGCGTCGTAACCCTGGATCCGGTTCCCGGCCGGGTCTCCGAGCAATTCTCGTTGCGCTATGGCCCGCCCGCGACGGAGCAGCTTTTCGCCGGCGAGATCGGCGAAGAGAATCAAGCGTTCGAGCCCCTCGACGGTGAAGCGATCGATATCGGGGAAGCTGTGGCTCAAGAATTCTCGCTCGCGCTGCCGCAATTTCCTCGGGAGCCCGACGCCACCGCCGAGTTCGACCCGGAACCGGCGCTCCCCGAGAGCGCGTTTGCCGCCCTCGTTGCGTTACGGCCCAAACCGTGACCGCATTTGCGCGCCAAACAGCCGGGCGAGATCGCACTGCGCGCCTCGCTCCCGCATGCCTGTTGCCGCGGCCCGGGTTTTTGGCTAATTACCGACCCTCCGTCAGCCGCCCGCCCCGATCACGAGTTTCCTATGGCCGTTCCGAAAAAGAAGGTTTCACCCTCCCGCCGCAACATGCGACGTTCGCATCACGCGCTGAAACCAGCGGCTTATGGCGAATGTCCCGATTGCGGGGAGCTGAAACGCCCGCATCACCTCTGCCCCTCCTGCGGTCATTACGACGGTCGCGAAGTCGTGCGACAGCCCTCGGAACCGAGCTGACCCGACGCGCTCGGCCCGGAGCGCGCCAGTCGTGAGCGACGGCATCACCATCGCGCTCGATGCGATGGGCGGTGATCGCGCGCCGGGCATGGTCCTGAAAGGCGCCGATATCGCGCTGCAGCGGTTTCCCTCGGCGCGCTTTCTGCTGTTCGGGGCCGAAGCCCAGGTGGCTCCGCTGCTCGCGAAACTGCCCCGGCTCGCCAAGGCGGCCACTTTGCATCACACTAGCGAAGCGGTACTCGACGACGCGAAGCCGTCGCTGGCCTTGCGCACCGGGCGCAACTCCAGCATGCGGCTCGCCATCGATGCGGTCGCCGACGGCCGCGCCGACGGCGTCGTCTCGGCCGGCAACACTGGTGCCTTGATGGCGATGGCCAAATTCGTGCTGAAGACGCTACCCGGCATAGACCGGCCGGCAATCGCGACCTATTTCCCGACGCGGCGAGGCGAAAGCGTCATGCTCGACCTCGGCGCCAATATCGAATGCGACGCTGAAAATCTGGTGCAGTTCGCGCTGATGGGGGACGCTTTCGCGCGTACCGTGCTGGGGCTTAGTCAGCCCACCATTGGGCTCCTCAACGTCGGTTCAGAGGATCTGAAGGGGAATGACGCGGTAAGGGGCGCCGCGGCTCAGCTGCGCGGGGCAATGACGCCGATCCGTTTCCACGGCTTCGTCGAGGGTGACGATATTCCCGCCGGCACCGTCGATGTCGTGGTCACCGACGGCTTCACCGGCAATGTGGCATTGAAGATCGCCGAGGGCACGGCGAGGCTCTTCGGCGACTCGCTGCGCGCCGCCTTTGCTCATTCCGTGATGGCGCGCATCGGCTATCTGTTTGCCCGCGGCGCCCTGAAAAAGCTGTCGGCGCGCAGCGATCCGCGCCGCTATAACGGCGCGATGCTGCTGGGGCTGGCCGGCATCGCGGTCAAGAGCCACGGCTCGACCGACGCTTTCGGCTTCGCCAATGCGGTCGGGGTGGCGATCGACATGAAGGTCAACGGCTGTCTCGAAAAGATCCGCGACGACCTCGCCGGCGTCAGCGAGACTGCGGCCACGGCGCCGGCGCCGCAGCCCGCGGCGCTCTGAACGCGCGACGGATGAGCTTGCGCTCTCAGGTGGTCGGATGCGGCGGCTACTTGCCCGAGCGTATCGTCAGCAATGACGAGCTCGCCGCGCAGCTCGACACCTCCGATGAATGGATCCGCCAGCGCACCGGAATTTGCGAGCGGCGGGTCGCGGCGCCGTCCGAGCTGACCTCGGATCTTGCGATGCATGCCGCCGAGGCGGCGTTGCGCGGCGCTGGAATGAACGGCAGCGATCTCGACCTGATCGTGCTCGCCACGGCCACCCCGGATCGCACTTTTCCGGCCACCGCGACCAAGGTGCAGGCCCGGCTCGGCATGAAACGAGGGGCCGCCTTCGACGTTCAGGCCGTGTGCTCGGGATTTATCTTCGCGCTTTCGGTGGCAGACAACGCACTGCGACTTGGCCAGGCGCGCACCGCTCTGGTGATCGGAGCGGAGACATTTTCGCGCATTCTCGATTGGCAGGACCGCGGCACCTGCGTGCTGTTCGGCGACGGCGCCGGCGCGGTTGTACTGAACGCCGTCCCGGCCACGGAGAGCCGCGGGATCCTGTCGACTCATCTGCACTCGGATGGGCGGCAGCACGACATCCTCTATGTTGATGGCGGTCCTTCCTCGACCGGACGCGCCGGCTATCTGCGAATGGAAGGGCGCGAGGTATTCCGACAGGCGGTGCAGCATCTGACCGAGGTGGTCGACGAGGCGCTTGCGGCGAACGGGTTGAGCGCCGCCGATATCGACTGGTTGGTCCCGCATCAGGCCAACAGCCGCATCATCGAGGGCATTGCGCGCAAACTGGGTCTGCCGCGCGACAAGGTCGTCGTCACTATCGAGCGGCATGCAAACACCTCCGCGGCCTCGATCCCGCTGGCTCTCGCCGAAGCGGTCGCGCAACAGCGTATCTCTCCCGGAGACCTCGTCCTGATGGAGGCCCTGGGCGGCGGTTTGACGTGGGGCGCGAGCCTCGTGCGGTGGTAGACGGGGCCTGCGCCCGAGCCGCAAAGTTCAACACAACGCTTTGGAATTTGACCGGATTTTTCGGCCGGGCTAACCTCACTCCAATAAGGGGGAGGGCGTCATGGCCGGTTATACGGTTACTCGCGCTCAGCTCAGCGAGGCGGTCTATCAAGAGGTGGGTCTGTCGCGCAACGAATCGGCGGAACTGGTAGAATCGGTCATCGCCGAGATCTCGGATGCGCTCGAACGGGGCGAGATGGTCAAGATCTCGTCTTTCGGCAGCTTTGCGGTCCGCCATAAAGGAGAACGGATCGGGCGCAACCCGAAGACCGGTCAAGAGGTCCCGATCAGCCCGCGGCGGGTCCTCGTTTTCCGCGCATCGCACACCTTGAAGCATCATATCAACATCGGTCTCGCCCAGCACAGCACCGGCGCCCCCCGGGGAGCCGCCGAGAGACCGTCGGGATCGAAGGTGACTTCTGCCTGAAGCAGGCGAAACAGGCGAGCTTGCGGCGGTCCGGCGGGCGAGCAAGTCCGCCTCCGCGTTTCGCACCATCGGCGAGGTCGCCGAAGACCTCGAACTTCCGCCGCATGTGCTCCGCTTTTGGGAATCCAAATTTCCGCAGCTGAAGCCGCTGAAACGCGGCGGCGGACGGCGGTATTACCGGCCCGAAGATGTTCTTCTGCTACGCCACATCCGACAGTGCCTTTATCAGGACGGCTATACGATCAAGGGCGTTCAGAAGCTGCTGCGCGAAGGCGGGCGGCCGGCTGAGGGGGCGCAGCCGGCGGGGCCGCGGACCGGTCAGGCGGCGAAGTCGCCGACCCTGTTCCCGGCCGCGCCTGCGCTGCCGTCCAAGACGGGGCCCGGCCCTGTTCGCGCGCCCGATCGCCACCCGCCGTTGCGCGATCCGACGCAGGCGGCCCTCGAGGAACTGCGTTCCGAGCTACTCGCCATCCGCGCGCTGCTCGGTGAGCTTTACGACATCGCTCCGCGGTCCTCCGAAGACTGAACAGGCCGGCCGCCGCCTTGCCGGGCCGGCGCCGGGATGGCCCGCGGTCTGCATCGCGCCGCCGGCTCGACGCCGAAGATCGGAGCGGCGCTTCAGGGGACCGCCGCCGCGTCGCGCAGCAGGCTCCAGCGCGCCAGCTTCTCGGCAAAAGCGAGGCGCGCATGCGCCGGGCTGGTCGAAGGCAATGGCAGATAAAGCAGACCCGGCCGGCGGGCGAAATGGCGGTCGTAAAGCCGGCGCGCGCCGGTGCCGTTGAATGCCACGGCGCGGATTTTTGGGTGCTCGTCGAGCAGCGCATCGATGGCGTTCGGCGCTTCGCCGCGGATCGTCGCATCGGCGCTCGCGGTGCGCTCGCCGGCGGCGACGACGTCCCATAGCGCGATATGGCGGTCGGCGACAAAGGCAAGCTTTTGGTCATATCGCCAGGAGTGCGCCTGCGGCATCGGCGCTTCGAACAAGGCGAACAGGATCGGCCACAGCAGGTTGCGGGGGTGCGCGTAGTACTCGCCGCGGCGCAGCGACTCCTCGCCCGGCAACGTGCCGAGCACCAGCACCCGCGAGGCGGCATCGACGATCGGGGGAAAGCTGCGCTTCAATGGACGGAGCCCCTCAGCGGCACCATGAGTGGAGGGTTGACGTTTTTATGCAACCCATCGCCTTTGACGCCCCACCGGCGGGTTTCGTTACCTTCGAAGAAATAACGCAGCGATTGACGAATGGTGTGCGTCGATTAACCTATAATAATAAATTTATTAACGAGGAGCGCGAGGGATGTTCACAAGATCGGAGTTTCAGGCGGGCAGCACCCATGTGCCGGCGACGCCCGGTATGGGCTTCGCCGGGGCCCTACACCGGCGACACCGGCTATTGGGCCACCCGGATCGGCTATGCCCAATACACCGCCCCGACGCAGCCCTGATCCAAGCCAGGGTTGCAGCCGTTCAGAACACTTCCTCGATTCGCACAAGTGTGGTGAGTGCGGCTCCCCCCGCGGCAAAACCGCCGGGAGAAGCCGCGCGTCAGTCGACGAAGCGTCCGAGGCGGACCGCCGTTTGTCCCTTCAGCAGCCGTCGCGACGGCATGATCAGCACGCAATCATCATAGGGCGTGCGGATCTCGCGGCCGTCATCATGGCCGATCACCGTACCCTGCTTCGGGATGATTTCGAGCCCGCGGTAATCCTCGACAAAATCGAAGCGGTCGCCGGCGATCGTCACCGCCTCGGTCACCGCGATCACGCGTTGGCGTAAGCGTGCGTCGAAATCGCGGCCGCCGAGGCCGACGACATCCTCGCGTTCGAAGGCGCCGACCGCGGTCAGAAAGCGCAGGGTCACATCCATCGCGACCTCGGCAGCGCGATGTTCCCAATGCTGGCCGCATTCGATCAGCAGCGCCGTCTTTGGCGATCCGGGATCGCCGAAAGCACCGTAATCGCGCATGCGCGGCCCGGCGGCATGCCCCTTGTCGCACATGATCAGTTCGGGAAGGCCGACCCTGCGCGCCAAGATCACCGACTTGTCGAGCGTGCCGGCCAGCATCAGCGGCGCCGTCGCATGCTGCATCGAGTGCAGGTCGAGCAGGAAATCGGCCGCCTCGACCACCGGCCGCAGCGCGCGGGCGCGCGTCAGCTCGACCGATTGGCGCGGGCCGTCGAGCGCGGCGGGATCCCACAGCCGATTGAAATCCTCATCGACATAACGCGACGCGATCGGCATACGCGGGTCGAATTCGGCATAGGCCGCAACGTTGTTGAAGCAGAGTGTCAGCTTGCCGCGGCGCGGGCGAAGGCCGGCGCGGAACAACCGATCGAGGACAATGGCACCGCAGATCTCATTGCCATGGGTCAGGGCCGTAACGAGAACGTGCGGCCCGGCGGCCGGCGCCTCGAAGGTCGTGACATACTCGACCCCTGAATTGCCGGCCCGGTAGGCCCCGATATCGGGGGGTATCAGCTCGACCGGGTATTTGAGATCGGACACGCGCTTCCCCTCGACGGACCGGCGCCCATCTTGCCCGTCTTCCCCGCCCGCGTCACCTCGGCCGTCGACGAGCGGCCGACATCACTCGACGACGATCGTGACGACGTCACGCGCGTAGCGTCCGCCGTGCTTGTCGCCGGGCATCACCATGCGGAAATCGGCGAGCGGCTTGCCGTCACGTTCATAGGCGACGAAAGCGCGTTTGTCGCCGAAATCCGGGGCGATCTCGCCGGTCGAGGTGACGACGACCCAGCCGTCTTTGGCGGTGATGCGGATCGCGTGACGCAGGGCGGCACCTTGCCGCCATCGTCGATCCCGCCGGCCGCCTGGATCAGCGACCATAACAGGACCCCGGTGAAACTCGCCTTCACCGGACCCTGCTCGCCCAGATAGGTCACATCGACATGCTCTGACGGCATGCTCTTCAGCTGGTCGAGAGTCCAGTGCTGCGGCTGCTTGACCTTGCCTTCAAGCGACAATGTCTGAGCCGCCGCAGGCGCCGTGAGCAGCAGTGCGATGGCCAGCGCCGATCCGGCGCGCCGAAACATGGCAGGTCAGCCCTTGGCGACGATCACGTCGGATGCCTTGATCACTGCGAATGCCTCGTCTCCGACCTTCAGCGCGAGATCGTCGATGGCCTCGTTGGTGATCGATGAGGTCACGATGACGCCGCCGCCGATGTCGATCCGCACATGCGCCGTCGTCTGACCTTTGGTCACCGCAACGACTGTTCCTTGCAACTGATTACGCGCGCTGAGCTTCATCTGCTTTCTCCTGCTGGGACTGGGCTATTGCACGGTGCCGCGGGCCGCCGCCGGCGCCGGAGGCGAGGAGGGCGACGCTCTTGATTTGAGCGAACACCCGTCTGCCGGCGGTGAGGCCGAGGGCTTCCTGGGATTTCCGGGTAACGCGGCCAACGATGCGGGCGCCGCCGCCATCATCGCCAAGCCCGACGACGATGTTCATCTGCACCGCGTCGCGGTCGTGCCGGCTGACCGAGTGGATGCGCACCGGCAGGCAGTTCAGGATCGTGGTCTCCTCGGGAGCGGCGCGGCTAAAGCTCACATCCGAGGCGCTGATCCGCAAGCGCCGACGGTCCCCACGACCGCCCTGCCGGCCGGGGACGATCAGAGTTCCGCCAGCGACCGCGAAGGTCGTCAGCGCATAGGTTTCGTCCGCCCCGACGACGGCGCCTTCCAGCGTTACCGCGGCTTCCGGCGCGCGCGCGAGCGGCAGCTCAAGATCGGCCTGAAGCACCGCCAGCTCTCCCGCGGCGGCCACGCGGCCATTCTCGAGCAGCACCAACGTGTCCGCGAGCCGCTCGATCTCGCCGATGTCGTGGCTGACATAGAGGATCGGTATCGCCAGGCTTTCGTGCACCGCTTCAAGATGGGGCAGGATCTCATCCTTGGTCAGCCGGTCGAGCGACGCCAGCGGCTCGTCCATCAGCAACAGGCGCGGCTGCGACAGCAGCGCGCGGCCGATCGCGACACGCTGGCGTTCCCCGCCCGACAAAGCCGCCGGCGCCCGGTCGAGAAGGTGGCCGATGCCGAGCAGCTTGACGATGTCGGCGAAGTCGAGCGCGCCAACACCGTGCTCCGGCAACGCTCGTTTTGCTCCGAAACGCAGATTGTCTCTGACCGACAGATGCGGGAACAGGCTCGCTTCCTGGAAGACATAGCCGATCGGCCGGCGATGGGGCGGGCGGAAAACACCCGCGGCATCGTCCTGCCACACGTCCTCGCCGACCTGTAAGCGGCCCGACAGGCGCTGCAATCCGGCCGCACAGCGTAGAATCGTCGTCTTGCCGCTGCCCGACGGTCCAAACAGGGCGGTGACGCCGCGCATCGGCGCGGCAAACACAACATCGAGCGCAAAATCGCCGAGACGCCCGGCCAGGGTGAACTCGATCGCGCTCTCGCCCGCGCCCGCGCTCATCGGCCCGGTCGCGCGACGCGTTTTTCGAACACCGTCACCGTCAGGATCACCGCGAACGCGAACGCCACCATGAGCCCGGCCAGAAGGCTTGCTTCGGTCCATTGCAGCGACTCGACATAGTCGTAGATCGCGACCGAGAGCACCTTCGTCTGACCCGGTATGTTGCCGCCGATCATCAGCACGACGCCGAACTCGCCGACGGTGTGGGCGAAACCGAGCACCGCACCGGTCAAAAAGCCCGGTCGCGCCAGCGGCACCGCCACCGACCAGAACGCATCCCACGGACCCGCGCGCAAGGTCGCGGCGGCTTCGAGAGGCCGGTTGCCGAACGCCTCGAAGCCATTGCGGATCGGCTGCACGACAAAGGGCAGCGAATAAACCGTCGAGCCAATCACCAGCCCGGGAAAGGTGAACGCAAGCGAGCGCCCGCCCCACAACCCGGCGAGCCAGCCGCCCGGTCCTTGCGGACCAAGCAGGATCAGCAGGTAGAAGCCGAGCACGGTCGGCGGCAACACCAGCGGCAGCGCGACGATTGTCGCCGCCACCTCCTTCCACCGCGCTCGCGAGCGCGCCAGCCACCAGGCGACCGGCGTGCCGATCGAGAGCAGCACAAAGGTCGTGATAAAGGCGAGTTCCAGCGTGAGCCGGATCGGTGTCCAGATATCGTTCATTCGAGCACAGCGCGGGTTACCCGCCCGTCCCGTAGCCGAACTTCTCGATCACCGCATGCGCTTCTGGTCCTTTCAGGAACGTGATGAAAGCCTTGGCCGCCGGGTTGTCGGCGCCGCGCTTCAAGAGTACCGCGTCCTGGGCTATCGGCTTGTAGAGGTTTGGCGGCACAATCCAGCGGGAACCCTTGTCCGGCTCGCGGGCGACCTGGGACAACGCGACAAAGCCCACCTCGGCGTTGCCGGTCGCGACGAATTGGTATGCCTGCGAGATGCTTTCCCCCACGACCAGCTTGTCTTTCAGCGCGTCATAGACGCCGAGCGCCTTCATGGCTTCGACCGAGGCCTCGCCGTAGGGCGCGGTAACAGGGTTGCAGATCGCCAGCTTGGCGAATTTGGCGTCGTGGAGCGTCGCTTCGCCGTGCACGTCCTGCTTGTTCATGCTGAATAGGACGATCTTGCCGGTGGCATAGGTGAAGCGGCTGCCCGGAACCGCATACCCCTCCGTTTCAGCTTTTTCGGGCCGCTCCTGGTCGGCCGACAAGAACACCTCGAACGGCGCGCTTTGGGTGATCTGGGTATAGAACTGGCCGGTCGCGCCGAAACTGAACACGGCCTTGTCGCCGGTCGCCTTCTCAAACAGCGCCCCGATTTCGTTGGCGGCTTCGGTGAAATTCGCCGCCACGGCAACTTTCACCTCCGCCGCTCGGACGCCGTTGATCGCGAGAAAGGTGGCCAGGGCCGCACCGGCAACAGTTGCGAAACGCCGGGCAGATGGCCCAACTTCAAGCATGTGCCTCCCCTTTCGCTATGTCCCTACGCACATAGCGAGTCGTAGTCGATAAGGCGCGGCTGTGACAACCACCCGGCGAACGGATCGATGGCCGACAGGCGCCTGCGAAGGCAGGGGTCTAAGCTTCGTCTGCGGCTTGCCGTTGTCATGGTTGACCGAGCCAGTATCGCTATACCCAATGACATACATCGATGCCGCGCCATATTCGTCGGAATACGTCGCTTAGCAAAAGCAGAACCATGTCCGTCACCGAGATCGTGCGTCCGCACACCGCGGCTGAACCGGCCGCGGGCGAGTTGCGCCCTGCGCATGCTGATCGCGGACGGGGAACGGCGACTTCTCTATCATCTGCCCGACAACGGCTTGACCACCGATGTCGACAGCCGCCGCATCCTGTGGGGCGCCGAGGACATGATCCGCAACCGGCCGGCGCTATCGCGCTGGCACCCGGACTACGCCGACGCGTTCGCCGCGTTCCTGGCGGCGCCATCGGTGTTCCGCCAGGAATAGCCGACGGTGTCGGCGCTCGCGCAGCCGTGATGTGAACCTTTCCGGACCGCCCCCATCTCTCAGCGCAGCCAGGCGAATGGCCGATAGCAGGAGACCAGCCATGCCCCGACCGAAGGCCGCCTCCCGTCGCCGCCGGATATTCCTCTCCGCGCTGCTCGCCCTGCTTGCGGGGGTGTGCTGGCGATCGGGGCTGGCCGCGGAGCAAACGCGGCTGGTGCCGCCGCCGGTTCTGGACGAGCCGGCGTCAGCCGGTTCGGAGGTCGCGATGTTCGCCGGCGGCTGCTTCTGGGGCGTTCAGGGCGTGTTCCAGCATGTCGTCGGCGTTGCCGGCGCGGTGTCCGGGTATGCCGGCGGCAATGAGGACACCGCGCATTACCCGATGGTCAGCTCCGGGACAACCGGACACGCCGAGGCGGTGCGCGTCACGTTCGATCCGCACCGCATCAGCTACGGCCGACTGCTGCAGATCTTCTTCTCGGTCGCGCACGATCCGACCGAGCTGAACCGGCAGGGCCCGGATGTCGGAACGCAGTACCGCTCCGCGATCTTTCCGCAATCCGCGGAGCAGGCGCGTATCGCGCAGGCTTATATCGCCCAGCTCGACGCGGCGCATGTTTTCGCGGCGCCGATTGTCACCCGAATCGAGCCGGGCCGCGCCTTCTTTCCGGCTGAGGCCTACCACCAGGACTACCTGACCCTGCACCCGACCGAGCCGTATATTGCGATCAACGACCTGCCAAAGGTCGACGCGCTGAAACGGCTGTTTCCCGATCTTTACCGCGCCGCGCCGGTACTCGTCGCCGCGGCGCAGCCGGGCCGGTAAGATCAGGGCGGAACCGCGGATGGAGGCATGACATGCAATACACCAAGCTGGGCCGCACCGGCCTCGACGTGTCGCGCATCTGCCTCGGCTGCATGAGCTACGGCGGCGGCAACCGCGGCAACCATGCCTGGAGCCTCGGCGAGGAGGAGAGCCGGCCGTTCATCAAGAAAGCGCTCGAGGCCGGCATCAATTTCTTCGACACCGCCAACCGCTATTCGCTCGGCCGCAGCGAGGAGATTCTCGGCCGCGCGATCCGCGACTTCGTCCGCCGCGACGACGTGGTCATCGCCACCAAGGTCTATGGCCGGATGCGACCCGGCCCCAATGGCGCGGGCCTGTCTCGCAAATCGATCTTCGCCGAGATCGATGCCAGCCTCACCCGCCTGGGCATGGATTATGTCGACCTCTACCAGATCCACCGCTGGGATTACGACACCCCGATCGAGGAAACGCTCGAAGCGCTGCACGATGTCGTCAAGGCCGGCAAGGCGCGCTATCTCGGCGCCTCGTCGATGCATGCGTGGCAGTTCGCGCGCGCCCTCGGCATCGCCGAAAAGCACGGCTGGAGGCGCTTTGTCTGCATGCAGAACCTGGTCAACCTGCTTTACCGCGAGGAAGAGCGCGAGATGCTGCCGCTGTGCGCGGCGGAAGGGATCGGCGTCATCCCGTGGAGCCCGCAGGCGCGCGGCAGGTTGAGCCGCGACTGGGATTACACCAGCATCCGGACCAAGACCGACGAGGCGTTTGGACGGCTGTTTGCCAGGACGGATGAGGCGGACAGAAAGGTCGCCGACCGCGTGGCCGAGGTGGCGGAAGCGCGCGGCGTGCCGCGGGCGCAGATTGCGCTTGCCTGGCTCCTGGCAAAGCCGGTTGTCACGGCGCCGATCGTGGGCGCCACCAGATTGCATCACCTGGATGACGCGATTGCTGCGGTCGAGGTGAAACTGACCGCCGAGGAAATCGCCTCCCTGGAAGAACCGTACATCCCGCACGCGGTGGTCGGCTTCGAGTAGCGGCGTGCGGCTCGCAGCCTTTGTTGCCAGAGATGCCATGACGGTTTCGTTTTCGACCCGTGCTCCCAATTCCGACTATCTCGGCTTCGCGGCTTCGCCCGAGGCCATCATCGCGGCCGCTAAAAAGGCCGAGGAGGTCGGCTTCGACGCGATCTTCGTCAACGACCACATCGTGGTCGGCGACGATGCCCGCTCGGCGCCGTGGACCAACGTCTACGACCCGTTTGTCGCGATGTCGTTCATCGCCGCACACACGTCGCGTATCGGGGTCGGCGTGTCGGTGCTGATCATGCCCTATCGCAACCCGGTCGCGACCGCGAAGGCGCTGGCGACGCTCGACCTGATGTCCGGCGGGCGGCTGACGATCGGCGTCGGCGCCGGGTGGAACGAGGCCGAATTCGCGGCGCTCGGCGTGCCGTTTCACGAGCGCGGCGCCCGCACCAACGAATATCTCCGGCTTTGGCAGAGTTGCTGGGGACCGGGCCGGGTCTCTTTCGCCGGCAAGTTCTTCGCGTTCTCGGACATGCATGTCAGCCCCAAGCCGCTGCAGCAGCCGCACCCGCCGCTGTGGATCGGCGGCTTCAGCGACGCGGCGCTGCGCCGCGCCGCCCGATTCGCCGCGGTATGGCAGCCGACGCCACTGCCGATCGACCAGCTGGTCGGGTGCCAGGCGGCACTGCGCAAAGCCTGCGAGGACATCGGGCGGGCGCCGATCCCGACCCGGATGAGCTTCCGCGTCGAATTCAGCACGGTCACCGGTAATGCCCCGCCCGCCGGCAGGGAGCGGCCGAGCGGCCACGGCACGCCCGCCGAGGTCGCGCAGGACCTGCTGCGTTACCGCAAGGCGGCCGGCCTCGGTGCATTTCAGATCAACTTCCATGGCAACCGCGACCTCGGCCAGCTGCTGCAATCGATGGAGTGTTTCATGCGCGAGGTCGCTCCGATCGTTGCGCCCGACGCGTAGCCATGCCGCGGGAAGTCGTCGGCAAAGGCTTGCGGTTTTCGCTGCGGCATGCGCCCTGCGCCCATGTCTGCCGGTATTGCCTGATCTCGGAATCGCGCAAGCGCAGCGCGCTGCCGTTTGCGCGGTTCGAGCAGCTTGTTCACCGCTTTCACGACTGGCGGCAGACCCAGCGCCCCGACCTGGACCCGATTATCCGGCACTTGTTGCCGTTGTCCTCCGGTTACAGCGGATGACGCTCCTCGAAAAATCCACCTACATGTTGATGCTAAACGGTTCATCAAAGTTACTACACTCGCCCCTGTTCTGCTTACCAGCTCCTACGCCATCTCCGCAGGAGTAGAAGCCCCGAGGATGACAAAACGCGTGTGGACGTATTTTTTGGCGCTGTCGCGATCGATATTGGTTCCCTCAACATCGGTTTGACCGCGGCACCCGGAGGTGCGCAAAAAAGCGGACGCGCTGCTTCCCCATGCTTCCCCGAAAAGCAGAAGGGCTCAGCCGTCTTCGGCTGAGCCCTTCCGGGTATTGGTGGAGCCAACCGGGATCGAACCGGTGACCTCTACAATGCCATTGTAGCGCTCTCCCAGCTGAGCTATGGCCCCGCGCGTTGGTCGCGGCCGAAATTAAGAAGCCGGCCACGCGCCAGCAAGCGGAAAATCGCGCTGGGTCCCTCGGGCCGGACCGCTCAGGGCTCGTCCTCTTCGACATTCTCGATGACTTCGGCCATATCGTCCTCATCCTCGCCGAGTTCCGAGGCGTCCTCGATCAGCTCCTCATCCTCCTCCTCGGCCTCTTCGAGCGGCACCGCCCCCTCTTCCTCGGCGGGTTCGCTCTCGTCGGCCTCGACCTCGGGGTCGATGTCCTCGGCGCTGACCGGTTCCAGTTCCTTCTCGACCGGGGCCGCCGGGCGCGCCCGGCGCGATTTCAGAAACGCCTCGGGGTCGAATGGCGTGCTGCATTTCGGGCAGATCACCGGCTCTCGCTGCAAATCATAGTAGCGCGTGCCGCAGCTTGGGCAGATCCGCTTTGCGCCCCATTCGGGTTTGGCCACAAATCGCTCCTGTCGGGTTGGTTGGATCGGGTTCGACGGCCGTCTCGCGAGCGCCATTGCCACAGGCTCCGCGGCCTGTCAAAAGCAACCGGACCGAGCAACGCCGTCGCGCGGCGGGCCGCCATATGGGCCGTCGCGAGCCCCACGGCAAGAGCGGTACGCAATTTCCAGGATGGTCAGCGTCAGCATGTCCGATGAGGCTACCCGTTCTGCCGGCGCACGACTCCGATCGGAGGTCTCGGGTGGGGCTGCCCTGACCGCGGCGCGTGCGGCCGGCCCGCTGCGCGGGAGGGTCCGCAGTCCCGGGGACAAGTCGATCTCGCATCGCGCGCTGATGCTCGGCGCGCTGGCTGTCGGGCGCACCGAGATCGCCGGCCTGCTCGAGGGCGAGGACGTGATCGCGACCGCGGCGGCGCTACGTGCTCTCGGGGCGCATATCGCCCGGGGCTCCGACGGGCGATGGATCGTGGACGGGGTCGGCATCGGCGGCCTTTCGGAGCCGGAACAGCTGCTCGATCTCGGCAATTCCGGTACTTCGGCGCGTCTGCTGCTCGGGATTCTGGCGACCCATCGGCTGACCGCGTTCGTCACCGGCGATGCTTCGTTGCGGCGCCGCCCGATGGCACGAGTGATCGAACCGCTGACTCGGTTCGGCGCCCAATTCGTCGCCCGCGCCGGCGGTCGGCTGCCGCTCGCCGTGACCGGCGCCGCCGATCCGGTGCCGATCGCCTATCGCCTGCCGGTGCCATCCGCGCAGGTCAAATCGGCGGTGCTGCTCGCCGGTCTCAACACCCCGGGCGCGACCAGCGTGATCGAGCCGTCGCCGACCCGCGATCACACCGAGCGCATGCTCGCCCATTTCGGCGCAAGCGTGGCGAGCGAACCGGTCGAGGCCGGCGGCCAATTGATCACGGTCGAGGGCTTCCCCGAACTCGCCGCGGCACCGATCGTCGTGCCGGGCGACCCGTCTTCTGCTGCGTTTCCGCTGGTCGCCGCGCTGCTCGTTCCGGGTTCGGAGGTCATTGTCGAGGGGGTCGGCCTGAACCCGCTGCGCGCCGGGCTTATCGACAGCCTGCGCGAGATGGGCGCGGACATTGCCGCGCTCGGCGAGCGGGAAGCCGGCGGCGAGCCGATAGCCGACCTGCAGGTGCGTGCCGGGGCGTTGCACGGCGCGGACATCCCGGCCGAGCGGGCGCCGACGATGATCGACGAGTATCCGATCCTCGCGGTCGCGGCCGCCTGCGCCCGGGGTCGCACCGTGATGCGCGGTTTGGCTGAGCTGCGGGTCAAGGAAAGCGACCGGCTGACCGGCATCGCCGAGGGCCTGGCGCGCTGCGGCGTAAAGGTCGCGATCGAAGGCGACACGCTGATCGTCGAGGGCGATGGCGGCCCGCCCCCCGGCGGCGCATTGATCGAGACCCGGCTCGATCACCGCATCGCGATGGCCTTCCTCGTGCTCGGGCTTGCCGCGCGACAGCCGGTGCGGATCGACGATGCCGGGCCGATCGCGACCAGCTTCCCCGATTTCCTGGCGCTGATGAACCGGCTCGGCGCCGGGCTGGCGGAGCCGCTGTGATCGGCCAATGCGCCTCGGGTCAGCAATGTCTTGATCCGACTTCCGTACGGTAAGGTTCCTTGTCGGCGGGGAATAGGCCCCGCCGACAAGGAGGAGATCAGCATGCGTCTGCGTCTCCTCCTGGCTCTACGCTTCGGCCGGACCAAGATCGCAATCAAGATTCGACTGTAGCAGAGCCAGGGCGCCGGGGAGGGGGTCACAGCCCTCTCCGGTTGCCCTTGATATAACCCTTGTGGGGGCGGATGTCACCGCAGCAATCTGACGAAGGCTCGCTCGCACCGCTCGTCGTCGCGATCGACGGGCCGGCGGCTTCGGGGAAGGGTACGCTCGCCCGGCGCATCGCCCGCGCGTTCGATCTCGCCTATCTCGATACCGGCCTGCTCTACCGCGCGACCGCCTTTCTGGTGCTTGAGGCCGGCGCCGATCCGGCCGACCCGGCCGCAGCCGAAGCCGCGGCACGGGGCATCGAGCCGAGGCTGTTCGTCGAACCCGGCCTGCGCGGCGAGGCGGTCAGCCAGGCCGCCTCGGTCGTGGCCGCTATCCCGGCGGTGCGGCAGGCGCTGCTGGGGTTTCAGCGGGCCTTCGCGCAGCACCCCCCTGCCCCCGCCGCCTCCGGACAGCCCTGCTTGGGTGCCGTGCTCGACGGGCGCGACATCGGCACCGTGGTATGCCCCGAGGCGGCCGTGAAGCTGTTCGTCACCGCGAGCCCGCAAGAGCGCGCACGGCGCCGGGCCGAAGAGTTGCGGCAGGGCGACGCGGCCGCTATATACGAGGATGTCCTGCAGGACATGAAGGAACGGGACGCGCGCGACAGCGGGCGTCGGGAGGCGCCGCTCGCGGCAGCGCCCGACGCGTTGATTATCGATACGACCGCGATGGACGCCGATCAGGTGTTCGCGCAGGCTGCCGAACGCATTACGCGCGTGCTCGCCGCCCGGCATTGAGATGCCGGTTTCCCGATTTCTGCGCAGGGTCCGGTCTCGCGGCCGCCCCGGATCTCCGACGGCCGCCCGCTCCGCTCCGATCCCGGCGGAGCCGATTTGATAGCGGGATCGAGGAGAAGGAATGGCTTTAGCAACCCAAACCCTGGACGCCCCGCCAAAGGAAAGCTTTGCCGCGCTGCTCGATGAATCGCTCGGAATGGCGAGCGGTCTTGAGGGCACCGTCGTCAAGGGCCGCGTCATCGCGGTCGAGAACGACGTCGCGCTGATCGATGTCGGCCTTAAATCCGAGGGCCGGGTGCCGCTCAAGGAATTCGCCGCCGGCGACAATGAACCCGAGATCCAGGTCGGCGATACCGTCGAGGTCTACCTCGAACGCATGGAGGACAAGAACGGCGAGGCGCAGCTGTCGCGCGAGAAGGCGCGCCGCGAGGAAGCCTGGACCCAGCTCGAAAAGAATTTCCAGGCCAACGAACGCGTCACCGGCGTGATCTTCGGGCGGGTCAAGGGCGGGTTTACGGTCGACCTTAACGGCGCCGTCGCCTTCCTGCCCGGCAGCCAGGTCGACATCCGCCCGGTGCGCGACATCAACCCGCTGCTGGGCTCGCCGCAACCCTTCCAGATCCTGAAGATGGACCGCTCGCGCGGCAACATCGTCGTGTCGCGCCGCGCCGTGCTCGAAGAGAGCCGCGCCGAACAGCGCTCCGAACTGGTGGCCAGCCTCAAGGAAGGCCAGATCCTGACCGGGGTCGTCAAGAACATCACCGATTATGGCGCCTTTGTCGATCTCGGCGGCGTCGATGGCCTGCTGCATGTGACCGACATCGCCTGGAGGCGCATCAACCACCCGTCCGAGGCGCTGAACATCGGCCAGACCGTCAACGTGCAGGTCATCCGCTTCAACCCGGAGACGCAGCGCATATCGCTCGGCATGAAGCAGCTCGAAGCCGATCCGTGGGAAGGGGTCGAGCTGAAATACCCGGCCGGCGCCAAGTTCCGCGGCCGCGTCACCAACATCACAGACTACGGCGCCTTCGTCGAACTGGAGCCGGGGGTCGAGGGACTGGTGCATGTCTCCGAGATGAGCTGGACCAAGAAAAACGTGCACCCGGGCAAGATCGTCTCGACCTCTCAGGAGGTCGAAGTAATGGTGCTTGACGTCGATCCGCAGAAGCGGCGCATCAGCCTGGGCCTGAAGCAGACCCTGGCCAATCCGTGGGAGGCGTTTGTCGAGGAGCATCCCGTCGGCAGCGAGATCGAAGGCGAGGTCCGCAACATTACCGAGTTCGGATTGTTCGTCGGCCTGCCCGGCGATATCGACGGCATGGTGCATCTGTCCGACATCGACTGGAACCGCCCGGGCGAAGAGGCAATGCACGACTACCGCAAGGGCGAGACCACGCGCGTCAAGGTGCTCGACGTCGATGTCGAGAAGGAGCGCATCAGCCTCGGCATCAAGCAGCTCGAATCCGATCCGTTCGAGGAAGGCCTGCAGAAGCTCAGAAAAGGCGAGGTCGTCACCGGCACGATTTCCGGCATTACCGAGGGCGGCGTCGAGGTGATGCTGGCCGACGGCGTGCCCGGCTTCATCCGCAAATCGGAGTTGTCGCGCGATCGCAGCGAGCAGCGGCCGGACCGCTTCGCTGTCGGCGAGAAGGTGGATGCCAAGGTGACGACGATGGACCGGGCCACGCGCAAGGTCACCCTGTCGATCAAGGCGCGCGAGGTCGACGAGGAGAAGCGGGCGATGCAGGAATTCGGGTCATCCGATTCCGGCGCCAGCCTCGGCGACATCCTCGGCGCCGCGATTCGTCGGCGGCAGAACGAGACGGAAGACCGAAGCTGAGGTCGATTGAGGGCGGCCCCGGCGCGGTTCGGATACGCGCCGGAGCCGTCACTCTCGATATCGGAGGTGGCAATTTCCGCAGTTCGGGTCGGCGTCGTTTTTTGGCTTGTTCCGGAGAACCTGCGCAGGCGTTCTGTTTGCTGATCCGGCTCAGTTGAGCGAATTGATGATTTCGCGGTAGGCCGCCTCGGGAAAGGCTTTCAGCGTTTTGGTTCTGACGGCCCCTGCCCTGCCCAGCAGCAACGTGAAGCGGGCCGCCACGGCATCATCGGGCGCTTCATAGACCGCCGCCACATCGTATTCCCCCATGGTCATGTAGAACGATTTGAATTCGCCGCCCATCTCGGCCAGCTCCTTCTTTGCCGTCTCGAACCGCTTTGGCGACTCCTTGATCTGTCGCGCTCCTTGATCGGTCCAGTTGGCGAGCATGATGTAGGTGGCCACGATGCTGCTCCCTGCGGGCAAGCGGGTGAAAACGCATTCGCAGACGACGGCGATGCTCCCGGTCTCGACGGTCTGCCCATCGATCATGGCGAAGCTGTTGTCAGGCGACAAGCCGCCCGACACGACTGGTGCGGCGACCGGTCGCAATGATTGCCCGATAAATCTTCGCGAAAGATGCGCATAGTCCGCTGGTGGCGAGTGAGCGGCGGCGGGTCCGAAGATGCGCGATTGGGTGGCCGACTGGAAGAAATGGAGCCCGGTCGAGCGGGTAGTCGCAATCGCGCTGTTGCTGCTCATCTCTCTCGGCGTGCCGCTCGGGCTGATGATCACCGGCGGCAAAATCGGTGTCTGATCCGATCTCGTGCGGCTGAATCTCACGAAGGATCTGTACGGGTTTCGCACCCGGTGATGCGGCCGCTTGACGCCGGGCCGGGGGTTTGCCGATAATCTATGCGTCCAAGGGGTGCCCCGGCCACGGGGCTGAGACGTCGCTGGCCAATTTGTCCATCTCGGACAAATTGGGGCGCGCGAACCCTTCGAACCTGATCCGGGTCGTGCCGGCGTAGGGACAGGAACGCTTCGGCCAGCGCCGAATTTCTTGCTTTCGCTGCCGCCTCGGATCTCTGCTCACCCTGCGAGGGAGATCATCATGCCCGATTCCGCGCCGCTTCCCTCCGTGAAGCCCCCCTCGACGGTCGAGGAGCTGCGGGTCACCACCGGCCCGTTTCCGGCCTCGCGCAAGATCCATGCGACGGGGCGCCTGCACCCCGAACTGCAGGTGGCGATGCGCGAGATCGATCTTACCGAGGGCGCGGGCGAACCGCCAATCCGCGCCTACGACACCTCCGGACCCTATTCCGACCCTGCGGTCGCGACCGACATCCGCCTCGGCCTCGCCGAGCTGCGCAAACCGTGGATTCTCGCTCGCGGCGATGTCGAGAGCTACGGCGGTCGCGCGATCAAGCCCGAGGATAACGGCTTGCGCCGCGGCGAAGCCGGCACTGTGCCGGAATTCGATCGCGGCGGGCGGCGCGTGCTGCGCGCCAAGGCGGGGGCCGCGGTGACGCAGCTCGCTTACGCCCGCCGCGGCATCGTTACGCCCGAGATGGAATATGTCGCGATCCGCGAGAACCTCGGGCGCGAACGGGCCTTGCAGCAGGCCGCGCAGGACGGCGAGTCCTTCGGCGCCGCGATCCCGGACCATGTGACGCCGGAATTCGTGCGCGACGAGATCGCACGCGGCCGCGCGATCATCCCGAACAACATCAACCACCCGGAAACCGAGCCGATGATCATCGGCCGCAACTTCCTGGTGAAGGTCAACGCCAATATCGGCAACTCGATCGTCACCTCCTCGGTCGCCGAGGAGGTCGACAAGCTGGTCTGGGCGACGCGGTGGGGCGCCGATACGGTCATGGACCTGTCAACCGGGCGCAACATCCACACGATCCGCGAATGGATCGTGCGCAACTCGCCAGTGCCGATCGGCACCGTGCCGATCTACCAGGCGCTGGAAAAGGTCGGCGGCAAGGCCGAGGAGCTGACCTGGGAACTGTTCCGCGACACCTTGATCGAGCAGGCCGAGCAGGGGGTCGATTACTTCACGATCCACGCCGGGGTCAGGCTCGCCTATATCCCGCTGACTGCCTCCCGCGTCACCGGCATCGTGTCGCGCGGCGGCTCGATCATGGCGAAGTGGTGCCTGGCGCATCACCAGGAGAATTTCCTCTACACGCATATCCGCGAAATCAACGAGATCATGCGGGCCTATGACGTGTCCTATTCCTTCGGCGACGGGCTGCGCCCGGGCTCGAATGCCGACGCCAACGACCGCGCCCAGTTCGCCGAGCTGGAGACCCTTGGCGAATTGACCAAGCTGGCCTGGGAAGACGACGTCCAGGTCATGATCGAAGGCCCGGGGCATGTCCCGATGCACAAGATCAAGATCAACATGGACAAGCAGCTCGAGGAGTGCGGCGAAGCACCGTTCTACACCTTGGGGCCGCTCGTCACCGATATCGCGCCGGGCTACGACCACATCACCAGCGGCATCGGCGCCGCGATGATTGGCTGGTTCGGCACCGCGCTGCTGTGCTACGTGACGCCGAAGGAACACCTGGGCCTGCCCGACCGCGACGACGTCAAGACAGGGGTCATCACCTACAAGATCGCGGCGCACGCTGCCGATCTTGCCAAAGGCCACCCGGCGGCGCGCGAGCGCGACGACGCCCTGTCGCGGGCGCGGTTCGAGTTCCGCTGGCGCGACCAGTTCAACCTGTCCCTCGACCCGGACACGGCCGAGAAGTTCCACGACCAGACGATGCCGGCCGAGGGCGCCAAGCTCGCGCATTTCTGCTCGATGTGCGGCCCGAAATTCTGCTCGATGCAGATATCGCAGGAGGTCCGCGACTACGCCCGCTCCGGCATGGCCGAGAAATCGCAGGAATTCCTGCAGCAGGGCGCCGAAATCTACACCGACGAGCACGGCCAGCCCCGCGCCGCGGCGGACTAGAACATGATTCTTTGAATTGAACCGTTATTCGTCGCCCCCGCGCAAGCGGGGGCCCAGGACAAGCGACGGAGCTGTTGTCCTGGGTTCCCGCTTTCGCGGGAACGACGATTGAACGTGAAACGATCATGCTCCAAAGCGGCTTTCGGTCACGCCCATCGCGTGGTCACCCACGCGAAAACGGGGGTTCACGGCGAGCGTTGGAAGCGGCGACCGTCATTTCCGCTTTCGCGGAAAATGACGGTTCGACTTGAACCGAAGTTGCGCGATCGGCATGCGATTTGGAGGTCACATTCGATCCAGCTAAGAACGAACGCGATATTCGGGAACGCGGATTATCCTTTGAACGAGCGGCCGATTTCGACCTCGACACTGCGCTCTTGTGGATTGATGGGCGGCGCGATTATGCAGCGACACTATACGTTGCGCTGGGACGCCTCGATGGCCGCATGCACGTCTTGTGCTTCACGGAAACCTCATCTGGTATTCGAGTCATCAGTTTCAGGCGGGCGAACGCGAGAGAGATGAGACGCTATGAAAAACTCCAAGCCGCTCGTCGGTAGCAATGGAGAAGTATGCGAGCTTTTGATCGAGGACATTAAAAAGTTCCGACCGATCGCCGAGGTCGTCAGCTCTTCGTTAGCCTTGAAGCTGGGCATCCGAACTGGGGACACAGCCGCTTCAACGCCGGCTGATACGCTGCTTCTGACAAGGAGACAAGGAGAGGCCCGGAAAGTTGCCGCCGAGCATTACCCGTTCCGTTGCTGCGTCGTCTGCGGATTGCAGCTACCAGCGTCACTGACGGTGGCTCATCTTGATCATAATGCCGGAAACAATGAGCCCGACAATATAGCCTACCTCTGCGGCACTCATCACTGGATGTACGATACAGGGTTGTATCCTATCGAAGCGATCAAGCTGCTTCGGTCTCATTGGCAGCAGACATCAGGCAAACCGGACCACAAGCCAAGGATGAAGGATGCCGGCATCAAAGCCGCGCGCGCCCGCAAAAGAAGCGCCGCTGCTCGCAAAGCGTGGGATACCCGCCGTCAATCGGGCGACTAGCTGTGCGGCAGTTGATAGGACTCCGATGCGCCGGCCGGCGAGGGCGTTGGCCCGGCGCTTTCACGTAATCGCCGTCAGCCGGAGAACCGCGTGAAAAAGGCCCTTCCAATCGTCCTGCTGGCGGTTGTCTGCATGATCGGAGGCATCGCTTATTTCGTCTACGGGGTGGTCGACAAGGCCATCGCTTCGAGCTGCGTCGCCGACTGCGTCCAGGTCAACAATGGCGGCCCGACGACCAGCGGCTCCGGTACCGTCAAGACGGAGACGAGAACAGTCGGGGCCTTCACCGGGATCGACATCGCCGTGCCCGGCAAGGTGGTCATCGAGCGCACCGGGGCAGCCGGCCTGTCGGTGACCGCCGACGACAATCTGCTGCCGCTGTTCACCTCGGAGGTAAAGGACGGCACGCTTTACCTGGCGGTGGCGAAGGACAAGAGCTTTCAGGGAAGGCTGCCTGTCTACCAGATCGGCGTCGCCGCTCTGGGCGACGTTCGGGTCAGGGGTTCCGGCGATGTGACCGCGACCCAGCTCGATGGCGCAGCGTTGTCGGTCATTTCCTCGGGCTCCAGCGAAGTCCGGCTTGCTGGCCGGGCCGACAGCCTGACGCTCTCGGTCGCCGGCTCCGGCGGTGTCGATGCCTCCCAACTGCTGGCCAATCAGGCGAAGGTCGTCGTGAGCGGTTCGGGCAACGCGACCGTGAATGCGAGCGACTCGCTCGACGCGCAGGTAAGCGGGTCGGGAGAGGTGCGTTACCTCGGCTCCCCGAAGCTGACGAAGGACATCAAAGGCTCGGGATCGGTCAAGCAGAAGACCTCCTGATCGCCAAGCGCTGTACGAGCAAATGAGCGAGCAGCCCGCCGATCCCGCAAGGGCCGATCTCGAAGCGCGCCGCGCGGCGCGGCACTACCCGGACCGGCCGATGGTCGGGGTGCTGGCGGTGGTGCTGCGCGGCGAACGTGCGCTGGTCGTGCAGCGCGCGCAGGCCCCGAATGCCGGCCGCTGGGGTTTCCCGGGCGGCGTTCTCGAACTCGGCGAAACGGTCGCCGAAGGGGCGATGCGCGAACTGCGCGAGGAGACCGGCGTCATCGCCGAACCGGCCGGCACGCTTACCGTGCTCGACGCGATCGACCGCGACCGCGACGGGCGCATCCGCTACCACTACACGCTGATTGCGGTGCGCGGCATCTGGCAGGCGGGCGACGGCGTTCCCGGCGATGACGCCGGCGCTGTCGCCTGGCTCAGCCGCGCCGAGATCGTCGCGCGCGACCTGCCGGTGCTCCCCGCCCTGCTCCCGCTGATCGATCTGGCACTCGCCAAGCGGGACTGAAGGCGCGGGACTGAAGGTGCGAGCCTGAGGCGCCGGCCTTCTTAGCCCCGGCGATCGAGGCAGGGCGCGGAGCTGTTTGCCGGTGGTTGTTGCCGGTCTGGCCCGGCCGACCCTCGCCGCCGACCCGGAGGCGGACGCCAATCGCCGCCCGTCTCACAGGCCCAGCCGCCCGGGCTTAGTGAACGGGCAGCGGTGGCGGGTACGGGGTCGGGCTCATCTGCCCCGGATTTCCGTAGCCTGAACTGCTATAGCCTGGATTGCCATAGCCCGGATTGCCATAGTTGGGGCTCGACGCGCCCGGCGCCGTGCCTGTCGGCGGAGCCGAATTCATCATGCCCGGGTTGCTGTAGCCCGGGGCCGAATAGCTCTGCATTCCAGAGCCCGGCGGGCCATAGCCCGGGGGCGGCGGCGGATAGGCACCGCCCGGCATCCCGTAATCGGGACCCGTCGCATGACCGGGGCCCGGACGCGGGCTCTCGGTCGGTGGTGGGGTCACCGGCGAATAGGGCATGCTCGGCGCGGTTCCGATCGCCGGCGCCGGCTGCGCCAGCGGTGGCGGAGCCGGGGTGGCAGCGACCGGCGGCGGTGGTGGAGGCGGCATGTAACAGCCGGCAAGGGTGGCTGCACCGATCGCGATCGCGACGATGCCGGCTGCACGATTGAGGTGCTGCATTCTTCGTTCTCCCAGGCATACACGGTGCAAAACGGCTCAGTTCTGCTACCTCGCGGCGCTAACGCCTTTCGGCCGCACTCATTCCCGGTCGATGCCGCAATTCGGATTCCGAAGCGCGCTGATCGAGGTCCGAGCCGCCATCGCCCGACCGGGCCGATAATGGCGCCATAAACCAATTGGCGGATCAGATAACGCTAATACGGGCGTTGCGCCGGCGTCTCGGTTGGGAAGACCGTCATCAGCTGCTCCGCCGGATCGATCCAGAAATAGCTACCAGTAACGCCGCCCCAAGAATATTCGCCGATCGAACCTGGCTCGCGGCCCTAGCCCGCCGGCGCTTCTTCGAGCAGCCGGCCGAGACCGCGAAACCGCTCGCCGGGCGCCAGCTGGCGCAGCATCGCCCACAGCGCCGCCTGGTTGGTCGTGACCACGGGCTTGCCGAATTCGCGCTCCCAGCCGGCAATCGACGCCATGGTCGGGAAATTGCCGCCGGGCACGGCAAAGGCATCGATCTCGGGCCGGTCGATGCGGGCAAAGGCGTCGCGGGCGTTTTCCGGCCCGAGCTGGCCGATCATGTAGGAATCTGTGGCTGCGAAGCCTTCCAGCGCGACGATCTCGAGCCCGTGCTGTGCCTCGAAATAGCGCCGGGCGCGGCCGTTGACCTCTTCCGAATAGGGCGAGATCAGCGCCACCCGCCGCGCCCCCAGCGCGCGCAACGAGCGGCCGACCGCCTGTGCCGAAGTCAATGCGGGCACGCCGGCCGCCTTGCTCATGCGCCCGGTGACATCGGAATCGTAATGGTCGGCGAACAGGCTCGCCGAGGTCTGGATCAGCATCACCAATTCGACTTTGGCGGTGCCCAGCAGGCGCGACTGGTAATCGATGTCCTCGTCGCGGCTCGGCGCGAACGGGTGACCGGGGGTGGCGCTCAACAAGCGCCCGTAATGCGCCTGCCACCCTTCCGGCAACAGCCGGCTGAATTCGGTTTCGACGGTCGTATTGGTCGAGGGGATCAGCACCCCGAAATGCCGGGTCATGATATCGCCCTTTCGTTCGCGCACTGCTTATTCCGACGGTCCTGTCCTGGCAGGATGCGGGAAAACTGACGCCGTCGGTCGAAATACACTCTCAACCCCTTCAATCCGTCATTCCCGCAAAAGCGGGAATCCAGCTGCACCCGCGGGTCCTGGGTTCCGGCTCTTCGCTTCACTACGGCCGGAATGACAGGGTGGGAACGTCCGGCGCATATTTCGCAGCTAAACCGGGCGGGTGCCTTTGAGCTGGGTACGGTGCATCAGCCGCCGGCTCGCCGGGTCGAAGGCGTCGCGGCGATGCATCGCGCAGCGATTGTCCCACCAGATGAGATCGCCGACCTGCCACTCCTGGGTCCAGGTGAATTTGTCCTGGACCATGTGCGCCCATAGGTCGTCGAGCAATGCCTCGCTCTCGGCGACCGGCAGCCCGATCACGTAAGCGTTGATGCGGCGCCCGAGAAACAGCGACTTCTTGCCGGTCTCCGGATGGGTACGCACCATCGGCTGGCGCGCGCCCGGCACCTTCGACACGTCCTCCACGGTCTCGAAACCCTTATGGGCCTTGCCGCCGCTGGAATGGGTCGCGGCGTGGATCATCGTCAGCCCGGCGATCCGTTTCTTAGTTTCCTCGGGCAGCGCGTCATAGGCGGCGTAACAATTGAGGAAGCTGGTGGCCCCGCCGGCGCTCGGCGGCGGGCATTCCAGCGAGCGCAGAAGGCTCGCAGCCGGCGGCACATCCACAAACGAGCTGTCGGTATGCCAGAACGCCTCGCCGTCGCCGAGGCCGCCAATGGCCTGACCGTTTTCGAGGATGTTCGAGATGACCGAGATCTCCGGCGGGATTTCGCGCTGGCGCCCGGAGGTCTGGGTCGCGACGCCGTACTGCTTCTCGATCAGCTTGGCTGGATTGAATTCAAGCTCGCCGAATTGGCGCGTGAAGGCCATGTGCTGCGCGTCGGTCATCGGCTGGCCCCGAAACCGCAGGACCAAATTGGCGAGCCACGCCTCGCGGATCGCGTCGCGGTCGGCGGTGCTGAGCGGCTCGCGAATGTCGACCCCAGAGATGTCGGCGCCGAGCCCCGCCGCGAACGGGCTTACCTGAACGGTCATGGCTGTTACTCCGCTGCTTCTTCGAAGGCCTCGACGCCGTAATCGTTGATCGACACCCGCCAGTGGATGCGTTCTTCCTGCGGCGGGTAGTCACCCGCTGCCTTGTGATAGGAGCAGCGGTTGTCCCAGATCACGATATCGCCCTTCTTCCAGACATGGTGGTATTCGGCATCGGGGACGACCATGCGCTCGGTCAGCTCAGCGATTAGTTCGTTGCCCTCGCCTTCGTCGATCCCGACGAAATAGCAGATCTTGCCGGGATCGAAGTACAATGACCGGCGACCGGTCTCGGGGTGGGTGCGCACGATCGGGTGGAACACCGGGGTCCAGTCCTGGTCTTCCGGGTTCAGCAATTTGGCCTTGCCGCGCCGCCCGCCATAGGCGAACGCGCCGGTCACTCCTTCGAGCCGGTCCTTGAGCCGCTGCGGCAGCGCGTCATAAGCGGCATAGGCATTGGCGAACAGCGTGTTGCCGCCGCGGCTCGGCACCGCCAGCGCATAAAGCTGCGTCGCCTTGAACGGCATCTGGTTGTAAGCGCCGTCGGTGTGCCAGCCCTCGGCGCCGCGGCGGTAGATCTCGTCGCGCAATTTGCCCTGCGCGTCGTATTTGTTGATGCCGAGCATCGTGATCTTGGGATGCTCCGGATGGCGCGTCGATTTCGACGGGTGCGGAGTCACCGGCCCGAAGCGCTCGCTGTAGCGGATGAAATCGGGGATCGTCAGATCCTGGTCGCGCACGCACATGACGTTGTGGTCGAGCCAGGCCTGGTAGATCCGGTTCCACTCGCCTTCCGACATCGTCTTGACGTCGATCCCGCTGACCTCGACCCCGATCTGCGGGCCCATTTTCCGGATCTGCAGCATCGCGCACCTCCTTTAAGGCTGGCTTATTGTCGCGCCGCAGCGCCGCTCCCTGTCAACCGACAGTTCGCGTTGGCTGCAATTCGACATCGCAATGCCCCGACCCGACGCGCTCACCGCCTTCCCGGCGGCACTTCTCGCGCTCGCTCTGCCATCGCGCCAGCGACGGCCGGCTTCACCAAAAACCGGACAATCAGCACCAGCGTCACGACGAGAATTGCCCCGGGCACATGTACCAGCACGAGCGAGTGTGCAATCCCGAAGCTGAAGACGATCGCCACTCTCGCCGCCGCCTCGGCCAGCATCAGCACGCCGGCAAACAGGCATGCCACCCGTATGCTGCGGCGCAGAGACGGCTGCTCGTGCCACGCCTGCCTCCAGCGCTCAGCGCGTCCCGCAGAGCCGCGCGCGATCAGCCGCTCAAGCGCCGCGTACAGAACCGACTGCCGCGCGGACAATGTCAGAAGATAGATCGCCAGGGCGGTGGTGATGACCGAGGGCTTCAGCAGGATGATGCGCGCATCGTGAATCGCCAGAGCCAAGCCCCCGGTCAAGGCGAACATCGCGCAGACGACAATCGGCAGCAATCGTATCCGCCGCTCAATCGCGAGCGACACCAGGCCATCCGCGGCTACAATGCCAGCGCCGGCGAGGAGAGCTGGCATATCGGCGATGCCGAGGCTTCGCAGGCCGTAATAGGCGGCGAGCGGCGCGACCGCGTCGGCCAGCAAAGGCCTCAGCTTGAAAAAGGTGCGGCGATGCGGCGTATCGCTCTCGTGCCGCTCCGGCACTCCCAAAGGGGTAGGCGTTCGGGCCTCCATCCGCAGAGGCGGCTCAGCCTACCGCCGCATAAGAGATGCTGATTACTTCGAGGCGTTCCGGGCCGCGCGGGGTGCGCAGTTCCACGACGTCGCCTTCGCGTGCCTTGAGCAGGGCGCGGGCGATTGGCGAGATCCAGCTGACTTGGCCCTTGTCGAGATCAGCCTCGTCGATGCCGACGATCGTGACCGTGCGCACGATGCCGGCGCTCGTCTCGTAGGTCACCGTGGCGCCGAAGAACGCCTGGTCGCGATTCGTCTGCTGCGCCGGATCGACCACCACAGCGCTTTCCAGCCGCTTCGCCAAAAAGCGCATGCGCCGGTCGATCTCGCGCAGCCGCTTCTTGCCGTAGATGTAATCACCGTTCTCGGAGCGATCGCCATTGCCGGCGGCCCAGGCGACGGTTTCGACCACCTGCGGGCGCTCGACGCGGGCGAGCCGGTTCAATTCGTCCTGCAGCGCGCGGAAGCCTTGCGGGGTCATGTAGTTCTTGACCCCGGCCGGGATCGCCGGCGCGTCCTCCGGTAACTCCTCGTCGGTCTCGCTTTCCTTGACGAACGCCTTGCTCATCGCCCGCTCTCCCTGGGCACGATGGTATCGCAATCAACGGCATGCGGCGAGGAGTGGCGACGACGGTACGGACCGGTTAGGGTCTGAGCAACGCCGATGGGGAGGGTGCGCGAATGCGGCTGGTGCTGTTTCAGGCGGGCGGCGAACCCGAGCCGGGGCTGCTGACCGAACGCGGCATTGTCAGCATCGCAAGCGCGGTCGAGCCCTCCTACACGCCGCAATTGACGATGCAGCGGCTGATCGACGAGTTCGACCGGCTGCGCCCGGCGCTCGAAAAGCTCGCGGCCGAAGGCGCGGCGGTTCCAGAGGACTCCGTGCGACTGCTGCCGCCGCTGCCGCGTCCGGGCAAGATCCTGTGCTGCATTGCCAATTACTGGGAGCATGCGCAGCGCGAGGCGCGCCCCTTGAACATGTTCCTGAAGAACCCGGAGGCGGTGGTCGGCCCCGGCGGCACAATCCGGCTTCCGGAATTCACCGAGCCCTGGATCTTCATGCACGAGGCCGAACTGGCATTGGTCATCAAGGGCCCGGCCAAGATGGTGCGGCAGGCCGATTGGCGCTCGGCGGTGTTCGGCTATACCGGCCTCATCGACGTGTCGGCGCGCGGCGAAGGCCGGCGCACCTGGAAGGCGGGCAGCTGGCTCGGCAAGTCCTTCGACACCTTCGCGCCGATCGGCCCGTGCATCGCAACTGCCGACGAAATCCCCGAGCCCAACGATGTCGTCGTGCGCTTCTGGAACGACGGGCAGCTGCGCCACAACTACAACACCGACGACATGGAGCACCGAGTGCCGGAACTGGTCGAGTTCGCCTCGACGATCATGACCCTCAACACCGGCGACCTGATCGCCTGCGGCACCAACCATGAGGGCCTCGGCGCGCTGCAGGACGGCGAGACCGTCGAGATCGAGGTTCAGCATGTCGGCAAGATGGCGCTGAAGGTCGAGGACCCGCTGAAGCGGAACTGGGAGCGCGGCATCTACATGGGCGCGGACTCGACCAATCCCGAGGCGGTCAAGCGGCATCGGCCGCAAACCGCGTAAGCCGGGGCCGATCCGTTCGTCGTGCCGGCTGCAATGGACAGGCTCCTGTCCTAGCCGCCCGTTGCGGGCCCGATCCGAGTATGGGAGGGAAGCGATGCTTAGGCCAAGAACAGTGTTGGGCGCTTTGGCAGCGGCATTATGGAGTGCCGCGATGATCTCCCAGCTGACCCCGGCGCAAAGCCAGGAGCTGATCATCTGCGCCGACGAGGGCCAAACCTGCGTCGTACCCGACGTCCACACGCCGGTTTTCTATGGCAAGAACGGCGCCCTCGCCAGTGTCGGCGGCGTGACCCAGACCAAATGCGACAGCGCCGTCTTTCAGCGCGACCCGCTGGTCGGGATCCACAAGACCTGCTTCTATCAATTCGATATAGCCACCCTCAACTGGAGCCAGTGCGCCAACGAGGGCGGGCGCTGCAACTTTCAGGGCCAGGGCCCGCGGATGGTGCGCTTTGGATTGCCCGCGAGGTGGGTGTACGGCACCTTCATCGATGGCGTCGATTGCAACCGCGGTACGTTCGGCGACCCGGATTTGGGGCAAGTCAAGCGCTGCGAAATGGGAACCGAGTGATGCGGTCCTCCCGGTTCCTGCGAGGCATCGCGTCCAAGGGCCCGACCCTGCGACCCCGGCTTGGTCTGGCTCTTCTCGTATTGCTCGGGTTCGGCGCTTTGCCAGCCCTCGCGCAGACCCCCGCTCCGGCGCCGCCGACCCCCTCGCCTGCCCCATCGCCGACGGCCGGAGTCATGGCCGGAGCAGCCTATCTTGTGACCTATTTCGAGATCGCCCCGGCCGAGGGCGCGAAGGCGGTCGCGGCGCTGCGCCTCTATGCCGGAGAGGCGCGCCACGCGGACGGCAATATTGGGTTGCTCGCCTTGCGCGAGCGCGACCGCCCGGGCCGGTTCGCGATGATCGAGGGCTGGCGCGATCAGGCGGCGCTGGATGCGCATATGGCCGCGGCGAAAGCTCTCGCCGACCAGTTGCGCCCCGACCTCGTCAGCCCGTTCGACAGCCGGCAGAGCATCCCGCTCGACATTGCCGATCGCTCCCTCGATGCCGGGCCGGAATTGCAGGCCGCCGTTTTTGTCCTGACCCATGTCGACGTCCTGCCGACGGGCAAGGATACGGCGGTTGAATTGGTCAGGGCCCTGGCCGCCGCCTCGCGCCGGCAGAACGGGAACCTGGTGCTCGACGTGTTGCAGCAGGCCAACCGCGCCAACCATATGACCCTGTTCGAGGGCTGGCGCGACCGCGCCGCGTACGAGGCCTATATCGTCGCCGATCCGACCAAGGATTTCCGCGCCAAGCTGACGCCGTTGGCCGGCGCGCTCTATGACGAGCGGCTTTACGAGCCGATCCTCTGACTGTTTGCCGAGGCCGCGAGCCTTCGGGAAACGGCTCGCAGGTGCACGGTGGTTACGGAAAGGACCCGCGATGATCGATATTCGCAAGATCGTCACCTTGCGCGAGGTGGTTCTGGCCGAACTCGGCGCGGCGGCGGCGCGGCCGATCGTGCGCGCGGTCGGCATGGCGGTATTCCGCAACCCGTTCGCCGGCCGCCGGGTCGAGGATTTGCGGCCGTTGTTCGAGGCCGGCGCCGCGCTTGGCGAAAGGCTGATGCCGGAGCTGGTGCGGCTGCTCGACGGGCCGGCGGTGTCCTACGGCAAGGGCGCGCTGGTCGGGGTCGAGGGCGAGATGGAGCATGGCGGCGCCTGCGTGCATCCGATGCTGGGGCGGCCGATGCGTGCCGCGGTCGGCGGCGGTCAGGCGGTGATCTCGTCCAATGTCAAGGTCGCCGCGGCCGGAGCCATCCTCGACGTGCCGCTCGGTCATAAGGATGATTCCTGGTCCTTTGCGCATTTCGACACGATCACGGTATCGATCGCCGATGCGCCGCGGCCGGCCGAGATCGTCGTCATCATGGCGATCGCCGATGGCGGCCGCCTCGACAACCGCTGCGGCGCGGCGCCGATCCGCTGACCCTGTCGAACAATCATGCGATCGGGCGAGGCCGTGAAATTCGGGGTGCTGCAGTTCTTCAGCTGGCCGGAGCGGCGGGTTGCGCTCGATACCGTGTTCGACCGCGCCCTGCAGCGGATCGAGATCATGGACCGCACCGGCTACGACGCGGTGTGGCTGGCGGAGCATCACTTTTCGAGTTTCAGCGTGTGCCCGTCGGTGCACATCGTCGGCACGATGGCCGCGGCGCGCACGACACGGCTGCGCATCGGCACCGGTGTGTCATTGGCGCCGTTCTATCACCCGCTGCGGCTCGCCGAGGAAGTGGCCTTGCTCGATGTCCTGTCGGGCGGGCGGGTCAATTGGGGCGCCGGACGCGGCTTCGCGCGGGTCGAATTCGAGGCGTTCGGCGTGCCGCCTGAGGAAAGCGCCTCGCGCTTCCGCGAGACCGTCGAGATCGTGCTGCGGGCCTGGACCGAGGAAAGGCTCAGCTTCGCCGGCAAGCATTTCCGCTTCGACGAGATCGAGGTATTACCGAAGCCGTTGCAGCAGCCGCACCCGCCGGTGTGGATGGCGGCCAGCTCGGAAGAGGCGATCGGCTGGGCCGCCGGGCGCGGCTTTTCGATCCTGATGGACCCGCATTCGGAGCATGGCGAAATCGGCCGCAAGCGCCGCCTCTATGCCGAGAAGCTCGCCGCAGCCGGGTATTCCGATACCGGCCGCGACATCCCGATGGCGCGATTGGTTGCGCTCGGCGACACCGCCGCCGAAGCTGCCGAGGTGGCGCGGCGCGGCGCGCGGTGGATCGTCGATTCCTATTTCGGCGCGCAGCACAATCCGGTGATGACCCGGTTTACGCCCGCTGCGGCCGATCCGGTGCAGCGCTACCTTGACGAGGTCATCCTGCACGGGACGCCGGAAGCGGTCACAGACCAGATCCGGCGGCTGCGCGAGGAGATCGGCCTCGACTACCTGATGGCCGCTCCGCTCAGCCACAAAACCTTCATGCTGCTGACCGACAAGATCCTGCCGCAACTCGGTTAGGGCGTGATCCCTTTAGGTCGGAACCTCCACAGTCACCCCCGCGCAGGCGGGGTCCAGAGGCTGCGCCGGGCTAAATCGGGCTCGCGCGCATCTGGATTCCCGCTTTCGCGGGAATGACGATTAATTTGAACGAACAGAGCTCCAACGACGGAGGAAACGATGCAGGAGAACCGGGTGAAGCGCATTCTGCGCGAAGGCGGGCTCGCGCTCGGAACCCATGTCGGCGGCATTCCCGACCCGCAGATCGTCGAAATCATCGGCCTCGCCGGCTTTGATGCCGCCTTTATCGACATGGAGCATACCAGCTTCGACCTGCGCGACGTGCAGCTGATGGTGATGGCGGCGGAGCGGGTCGGCATCACCCCGATCGTGCGCACCCCCGGCTTCGACCCGGCGGTGATCCTGCGCCTCCTCGATATGGGCGTGCAGGGCATCCAGGTGCCGCATGTCGATAGCGCCGAGCGGGCGCGGGAAGCGGTGCGCGCGGTACGGTACGCGCCGCTCGGGGATCGCGGCATGGCGGCGGGCAGCCGCGCCGCCGATTACGGCAAGACTCCGCTGCTCGAGCACATGGCGCGCTCCAACCGCGAGATCATCCTGGCGGCGATGATCGAGGACATGGCGGCGGTCGAGCAGATCGAGGCGATTGCGGCCGTCGAGGGCGTCGACCTGCTCGCGGTCGGGCCGTCGGATTTGTCGCGCTCGCTGGGCGTCAGCGGCCAGCCCGATCACCCGAAGCTGGTCGCGGCGATCGACCGGGTGCGCGCGGCGGTGCGCGGCGGCAAGGGCTGCCGGCTCGCGATCCCGCTCAATCACGCCGCCTTCCCGCGTAACGCGGCGCAGCTGAAGGATCTCGGCGTCGGCTACACCAATTGCGCCCCGACCCCTGAGGCCCGCCTGCTGCGTTCGATGTCCGAGCAGGCCGCCGAAGCCCGCCGCCTTCTGGGGTAGTTGCACCTTTCCGACACCGACAAAGCTGCACGCTCGCCCCCTTGTGCAAATCGGGCCATCTTGATATCGTGATATCGAACGGGGGGCGGCTTTGTGGCCCAGCTGGTAGTCCGTAACATCGAGGATGACGTGAAGGCGCGTCTGCGGCGGCGTGCGGTCCGACACCGCCGCAGTCTCGAGGAAGAGGTGCGCGAAATCCTGCGCAATGCCGCCAAGGATGAGGACCGCATTGCTGGCGGGCTCGGCAGCGAGATCGCTGCCTTGTTCGGCGAGCGCGGCTTGGATCAGGATATCCCCGAACTTCGCGGGTACGACATCGCGCCGCCCGATTTCGACCCGTGATCATCCTCGACACGAATGTGTTGTCCGCGCTGATGCGGAGAAAGCCCGATCAGCAGGTGGTGACATGGTTGGACCAGCAACCGCGCCTTTCGGTCTGGACCACAGCCGTAACCCTGTTCGAAATTCGATTCGGTCTCGCCGTGATGCCGATCGGACGACGCCAAACCGAGCTACAGGAAGCTTTTGCCCGGCTTACCGCCGAAATTCTCGAAAACCGAATCCTCGCCTTCGACACACCCGCCGCCCGCGAAACCGCAATTTTGGCGGCGGCTCGGCAACGCGCCGGGCGGACAGGCGATTTGCGCGACAGCATGATTGCCGGAATTGTCGTCGCGGCCCGGGCGAGGTTGGCCACCCGCAATACGCAACATTTCGACGACATCGGAGCGTCGATCGTCGATCCATGGTCCACAACTGAGGCGCCATGATGACCCGACGCAGCTATCGAGCGATTACCGTTCGGCGACGAGGGGCAGACCCTCCTCGCGGCGGATATCGTTGATGATCTGCAACACGCGTTCGCGGTAGGGGCGGTACTGGACGCCGAATTCCTGCACCAGGCGCGTATTGTCGATCAGGTAGTTGCCGCTGAGTTCCTTGCCGCCCTCCTCCTTGTCGAAGGTGATCTGCGCATCGGGCAGGTATTCGCGTACGATATCGGCCAGTTCGCCGAGGCTGATCGGCACGCCGCCGGTGTTGTAGACCATGTGCTGCGGCTTGTCGGCCATGATCACGCGGGCGAAGATCTCGGCGATTTCGTCGACATGGACCGGGCAGCGCATCGCGTCCTTGTACGGGAACTTGACCGGCTTGCCGCGCGCCGGGTCGGTGATGCAGAAGACGTGATCGACCGAGCCGACGATCTTGTCCGGCCCCGTGACGTTGGCCGGGCGGATCGCGGTGATGTCGAGGCCATACTTTTCGCGGTAGTCCTGCGCCTGCCATTCATTGAAGATCTTGTGCATCGCGTATTGCACATGGCCGTGGCGGAAATCGTCTTCGGTCACCAGGCGGTCGCCATAGTGCTTCTGCTCGCCCGAGACCGCCAATGAGCTGGCGTAGGCGACCCGCTTGACGCCGAGCAACCGCGCCGCCTCGAAGCAATTGTCCATGCCGATGATGTTGAGCTTCAACGCCGCATGCGGCGGGTGCTCGCTGCCGAGATAGTAGGCGAGATTGATGACCCGTTCGGGCTTCGCAGCGGTCATCTGCGCCATCACATCGTCGAACTGGCTGACGTCGCCGCGCACCACCCGGACCTGCTTGCCGAGCGCGGAGAAATCCGCGGTCTGCGGATTGAGGTCCATGCACACGACCTCTTCCCCGCGCTGCGCCAAAAGCGGCACAAGCCGCCGCCCGATAAACCCGGTCCCGCCGGCGATAAACGTCGTCATGGCCAATCCCTCCCGAAAATCCGCGGAAGGTTAGACTTACCGGATGGATCGGCGCAATCGCCGTCCCGCTTTGCCGCGAAACGCCAGCCGCGGGTAATTGCGTTTGCTTCGGTCATTCCCGCGAGAGCGGGAATGCATGGGGGTTATTTCTTCCCCGCGACGGCGCTTTTCGGGTTGAGGCTCTGGATGTGGCCGCTTTCGGTGCCGGCAGTCGGGTCGATCACGGCGTTGATCAGCGCCGGCTTGCCCGAGGCGAGCGCCTCGGTCAGGGCCTTGGTCAGAGCCGGGGTATCGGTCACGTGATAGCCCGCGCCACCGAACGCCTCGATGATTTTCTCGTAATGCGCATCGCGGATCAGGCCGGTTGGCGAATACGGCTTGCCTTCCGGGTCGCCGCGATAGACGCCGTTGTTGTTGAATACGATCGTCGTGACCGGCAGCCCATAACGGCAGATCGTCTCGATCTCCATGCCGCTGAACCCGAAGGCGCTGTCGCCTTCGATCGCGACGACGGGCTTGCCGGTTTCCACCGCGGCGCCGACCGCATAGCCCATGCCGATGCCCATGACCCCCCAGGTGCCGCTGTCGAGGCGGTGACGCGGCTTGTCCATGTCGATGATGTTGCGGCCGAAATCGAGCGTGTTGGCCCCCTCGTTGACGACATAGACATCGGGCTGGGTCGCCAGCGCGTTACGCACGGCGCGCAACGCGGAGGAAAAATTCATCGGGCTGGGATCGGCGTTGAGCCGCGCCGCCATGCGTTCGATGTTCTGCTGCTTGCGCTTGCCGATCTCGTCGGCCCAGGCCGCCTGGCGCTTGATCTGCCCCGGCTTCAGCGTCGCATTGAAGGCGGCAAACACCGATTTGATGTCGCCGACGACCGGAGCGGCGATGGCGCGGTTGCTGTCGATTTCGGTCGGTTCGATGTCGATTTGGACAAACCGCGTCGCGGTCGACCACAAGGGTGCCCGCCCGTGCGACAGCAGCCAGTTCAGCCGCGCTCCGGCCAGCAGCACGACATCGGCGTTGCCGATCGCATAGGAGCGGGCGGCGGCGGCGGATTGCGGATGCTCGTCCGGCAGCAGGCCCTTCGCCATCGACATCGGCAGGAACGGGATGCCGGTCGTTTCAAGGAACGAGCGGATCTCCCGATCGGCCCGGGAATATGCCGCCCCCTTCCCGAGGATCGCAAGCGGGCGCTCAGCCCCGGCCAGCAAATCGAGTGCGCGCGCGACCGCCTCCGGCGACGGCGGCTGCGGCGGGGCCGGATCGACCACCTTGACCAGCGATTTCTCGCCGGTCTCCGCGTCAAGCGCCGAGCCGAGCACCTCGGCGGTCAGGTCGAGATAGACCCCGCCCGGGCGGCCCGACACCGCCGCACGGATCGCCCGCGCGATGCCGATGCCGATATCCTGCGGCCGGTTGATGCGATAGGCCGCCTTCGCATAGGGTCGCGCCGCGGCGAGCTGGTCCATCTCCTCGTAATCGCCCTGTTCGAGATCAACGATGGCGCGGTCGGAGGAACCGCTGATCATGACCATTGGGAAGCAGTTGGTGGTGGCGTTGGCGAGCGCCACCAGCCCGTTCAGGAAACCGGGCGCCGACACCGTCATGCAGATGCCCGGCTTCTGCGCCAGATAGCCGGCGATCGCGGCGGCGTTGCCGGCCGACTGCTCGTGGCGGAAGCCGATGTAGCGGATGCCCTCCGCCTGCGCCAGGCGCAGCAGGTCGGTGATCGGGATGCCGGCCACGCCGTAGATCGTATCGACGCCGTTCAGTTTCAGCGCCTCCACTACCAGGTGGAAGCCGTCGGTCATCTCGCCAGACATTTCCTGTGCCTTATCCGCTGCGCTCATCTCGTCCACCATTTCCCCGAATTCTGGCATTTCCCGATTTCTGGCCACGGCGACGCTCCCGGCAGGCCCTGCACGACCGGTGCTCGCCGTTTTTCGACCTATAACATCAATACCCCTGCCGAGTCGCATCGGCGAGCACGGGGATGACACCGCCGAGAGCGCCTGGGCAGACCTGAGGACTGCGATCCGGGTCTTAAAGGAACTGCGATCATACCCCCCTCGTTACGGCCCGGCGCCAAGGATGCGCTGGGCTGTTTCCAGGCCGCTCGCCAACGCTGCCTCCACCGTGCCCATGTCCGGGCCTGCGTAGAGCGCTTCGCCGGCGAAGAATATCGCCGCATCACCCGGCCTTTTGAGCAACGCCTGCGCTGCCCGCGTTTCAGGGGTCGCATAGGAATAGGCGCCGCGCGCGAATGGGTCGTTGCCCCAGTTGATCGCCCGTGAGGCAATTACATCCGCGCTGATTCGATCCCGGCACAGGGGGAAAATTTCCGCAAGCGCGGCGAGCCCCATCGCGACGAGATCGGTCTCGCCGAGCGAGTGTACTTTGTCCGCTTTCGGGCCGGCGAACCACCCGGTCAGCACCGCATGCGGGGCCGGATACTGCGTCCACCAGGTCGGAACCGTGGCGTCGGAAACCAGGAAAGAGAGGTCAGCCAGGTCTCGTTCGCGATGATCGGCCCACCATGCGGTGGGAAAGCGCAACAGGATCTTGACGACATTGCCAAACCCGATATCGCCGGCCGCTGCCGCCTGCGCGCGGGCCGCCGGCGGCAGCGCTAGCTCGGACAGCAGCGGCAGCGGCACGGCAAGGATCGCGGCATCGGCCGCGAACACGGCGCCATCGCGACAGCGGGCGACGACCGCGCCCGAGCTCTCGTCGAGGGCGGCTACCGCAGCGCCGAGATGGATGGCGGCGCCGTGCCCGCGGCATTGGGCCATGAGCCAGGCGATCAGCGCGCCATAGCCTTCGGCGACGCGCCCATGCTCACCCTCATCCCGGGCCATCCATTCGTCGCGCAGCGCCAGGGTGCTGAGCCGGTGCGGGTCGGCCGCGTCGTAGCCCTCGACCGTTCGCGTGATCGACCGCCGCAGCGGCTCGTATTGCGGTCCGCCAAAACGGCTGTTCAAAAAATCCGCGATCGACAGATCGCCTTCGACCGCCAGCAGGGCGCGGTAGAAGCGATCTGCGCGCGGAACCGGCGACTGGTCCGGCATTAAGCCGCCATTGCGCGTGCTCCATCGCGTCCCGACGCGCCGCGCCAGCGAGAGCCCGGCTTCACGCAGCAAGCCGCGCGTCACCGGCGCGGCGCCGTGAACGAATTCGGCGCCCCCTTCGGCGGGATAACCGAATTCCGCGACCGGCAGCGGGCAAATCCGCCCGCCGCCGCGATCTCGCGCCTCGAGGACGGTCACCTTCTTGCCGGCGCGTGCGAGTTCGCGGGCGGTCATCAAGCCCGCCGCGCCAGCACCGACGACCAGAAAATTTGTCAGACGAAGCGGTACGACCATGCTGGCGATGTCGGGCTGGCTAGGGTGCTGACGGGACTACGGCGAAACACCAGCCACGGGCCCGGGCAGGTGTTGCCCAGGCCTGAATCGGCCCCGGCTGTCGTCGCGATCGGGCCGCCGCTTTCCTGGTCGCGGCGGCACCGAAGGCTCGGGATCTGGCCCGATCGTCCTTGCCTCGGGTCGCGACCGTCACTGAAGAGCGTAAAAGCCCATCGCGCCGCCGGCCATAACCTGGTGTTTCGCCTCGGCGGACAGCGGGCCGAGACGATCGCGCAGCATGTCGGGCGCGCCCGGGAAAAACCCGTCCTGGTGCGGATAATCGGTCGCCCACATGATCTTGTGGGGGCCGATGTAATCGGCCAACGCAGCGATGCTGCCCTCGACCGGCTCGAACGAGATCCAGCAGTTGCGCCGGAACAATTCGCTCGGCCGCATCTTCGGGGCGGTTTCGTTGAAACCGTCATCATCGAAATGCCGGTCCATGCGGTCGAGCCAGGGCGCGATCCAGCCGCCGCCCGATTCGAGAAACGCGACCCGCAGCCGCGGGTGGCGATCGACGACGCCGCCCCAGATCACGGCCATGGCCGCCAGCATCATCTCCATCGTATGCGAGATCATGTGGCGCGCCGCGCGGTCGCCCTCGAAGCGGTCGACGCCGACGGTCGGCATCGCATTGGTCGAGCCCTCGTGAAAGCCGACCGAGAAATCCAATTCCTCGGCCATCGTCCAGAACGGCTCGTAGATTGGGTCGCTGATCATCTTGTTGCCGTGATACGGGTTTGGCCGCAGGAAGCCGCCGCGCATGCCGAGCACTTGGCGCGCGTAGCGCATTTCCTCGATCGCGAGCTCGACCGACTGCATCGGCAGCATCGCGACCCCGAACAGGCGGTCGGGATACGGCTTGCAATAGTCGGCAAGCCAGCGGTTGTAGGCGCGGCACATCGCGGCGGCCAGCCCCGGTTCCTCGACGGCGCCGGCGAACAGCCCGAGGCTGGGATAGAGGAAAGCAGCGTCGATCCCGTCGGCATCCATGTCGACCATGCGGGCGTGCGGGTCGAAGCCGCCCTTCTTCCCATCGGCGTATTTGAGAGCGTCGAGCTTGACCGCACCTTGCCGCACGCCGACCGCGCCGAGGCTGCCGATCCCGCGCGGATTACCCAGCAGTTTGCCCTCGACGCTGAGGCGTTCTTTGCCGTTCCCGTCAATGACCATCCGCGGCCGGCGCTCGCGGAATTCGGGATCGATATACTCCTCCCACAGCGAAAAGGGCTCGAGAACGTGACCGTCGGCGTCAATGACGTTGTAGGCGCGAGCCATGACCCGTCTCCTTTCGGATGCATGCAACCCCACGATCCTAGCCGCCGCGCGGGACCGGCGCGAGGCCGAACTCTCGACCAAGGGGTCGGCCAAGGCGGCTGGCGAACCTCGCCGGCGCGTGTTAGTGCAAGGACCCCGGAGGTCCGATGTCACCGTCCCCAGCCGCCGACGATTTCAAGACGATCCGCACCCGCATGGAGGAGTTGCGGCGGGAGCGTCTGCCGGAGCAAACCGCCCCGACGGCCGGCCCCGTCCCTGCGGGTCATCGCGGCCGCTGCGCCTGCGGCATGAGCCTGTTTCCCGACGAGTGCGACGGCTCCTGCAAGACGTTATAGCAGCCCGCCGGTTAGAAGCGCGTCGGCCGGCCGGTCAGCGCAGGAGAGGGGGCCCGGCCAGATGCGGTCATTCTATCGATCGAGACGCATCGCCAAACCCGCTGCCCGCGTCGAGCGGTTGCAAGGGGGGTCTCGGATGACCCGCGGCCGGGGCTGAAGCCGGCGACAAGGGAGGCCACCGCCGTCGCGCATCGTGTCGTCGCGCATCGTTGACAGCAGGGCGCGATGCCTCAATTCTAGGACGGTTCGAGCGGAAGCCGACGCAATTCCGGCACGGTCGCGCCACTGTAAAGTCAGACCCGCGCCCGAACTCTTTTCGACTCTAGGGACGCACGATCCCGAGGAGAACCCATGATGGTCACGATCCCTTCCTTACCCGCCGCAGTGCCGGTAGCGATCCCGGTCAGGGAAATCCTGCCATGGGCGATCTTTGGAGGATTGATCTGCCTGCTGGCACTGTATTTCGTAGGGGCCGAACAGGGTGCGACCGCGCTTTTCCCGGGCATGTATATCCACGAGTTCGTGCATGACGGGAGACACCTGCTCGGCTTCCCCTGCCATTAGACGAGAAGCCGTAACGCTGCTGTGGTGAGGGCGCTCCTGATCCGGGGGATGCTCGCCGGCGTGCTGGCCGGCGTGCTGGCCTTTGCTTTTGCCTGGCTGTTTGGCGAACCCCAAGTCGATCTCGCGATCGGCTTTGAGGAACACATGCACAAGATGGCGGGCGAGAGCCCGGAACCGGAACTCGTCAGCCGCTCGGTGCAAAGCACGATCGGGTTGCTGACCGGCGTGGTCGTCTACGGCGCGGCCATCGGCGGCATCTTTGCTCTGACGTTTGCTTATGTTTATGGCCGGATCGGACGGCTCGGCCCGCGGGGTATGGCGGGGTTGCTCGCGCTCGCGGGATTTGTGGCTCTGATCGTGGTGCCGCAAATCAAGTACCCGGCCAACCCTCCCGCGATCGGAGAGCCCGACACCATTGGAACGCGGACCGCGCTGTACTTCGCGATGATGGCCCTTTCGGTGATTGCCGCCGTCACCGCCGCCTCGACCGGCCGGCAGCTCGCTCGCCGCCTGGGGGAATGGAATTCCGCGCTGATCGCCATTGCAGCCTACCTGGCGGTGGTTGCCGCCGCGATGGCCATGCTGCCGCCGGTCAATGAGGTGCCCGACGGTTTCTCTGCCGTCACGCTATGGAACTTTCGGGTTGCTTCACTTGGCATGCAGGCGGTGCTGTGGGTGACGCTCGGGCTGGCGTTCGGCCTTTTTGCCCATTACCGGCTTTCGCCGGCGCACCGGGTCGAAAATCGCGCCGCCCGAAGCCTCCGCTGATCGTCAAAACGCAACATGCGCCCGTAAGCCGAAAACGGACACCGGACCGCGATCGCGGTTGTAGGCGGGTTTGTCGACGAACTGATAATCCGCGGTGAGATGCGCGATGCCGAATACCGGGAGGCTGTAATACACCTCCAGGATTTGTTCCGGGCCGGCATTCGGCAACGCGCCGTCCCCGATGATGCCGCCAAGACCGCCCGCGGCGAAATAGAGCTTGCCCTCGTGCGAGATGCGGTTGACGGCCCCCGCCAGGCCGAACGTGTCGTCGGGCCGATCCCAGCGTGCGCCGGCGAGCGCAAACCCGGCCGACAGCGAATGGTTGATATCGGTGAAAGCGTCCTCCTCGACACCGCCCTGCGACAGGCTGGCGCGGGCAAAGAAGCCGAGATCGGGCGCGAGCTGCTGCTCGAGATTGAGGCCACCGCCGCTTTTTGTCCGGAAGCTGCGAACAGCGGCGGTGGACGGCGCGGTGGCGGTAGCCTGCCCGAAGGCGATCGCCGCGGCATAAGTTCCGAGGTTCCCCTCGATTACCCAAGAGAGCAATTTGAGCTTGCCCGGCTGATCCCAAAGCTTGTGACGCTCCTCCAGTTCAGCCACCCATTGCCGCTGGTGAAAGAAGCCGGGCGACAGATTTACGCCGTTCGGCACCGTCGAAAGGTCGAATACTCCGCCCCTGACCGTCCACCAGTCCTGATACCATTCCGCACTGGCGCCGTAGGTGAAGCCCCAGGAATTTGCCGCGTAGTCGAACGCGCCCTGATCGATGATCGACCAATTGAGGAAATCTCCCCGCGGGTCATGCGCGTATTTGTTGGTGTCGAAGACATCGACGATCGAGAACTTGCCGGCCGTGAACACCAGCCGGTCGGCGGTCTGCGTGCCGCCGAGCTGATTGAGATCGGGATCGAGCTTCTCGGTGTCGCCGCCAAGGTCGATGGTCTGGCGCAAGAACGTGCGCTGAACCAGGAAGTACGGATCGGACTTGCCGATCTTGTAAGCCTCGCCGCTGAGATAACCGGCAACGCCGAACGTATTCGAGAGACCAAATCCCTGATCAAGCTCCGGGTTGAACCAGAACTCGGCACCCGACCAGGGCCGCACGCCGGCGTACAGCGTCGCGTCCCATGTCTCGCGCGCCTGCTCGTGCGCATCGAGGCTCTGCGGCCCCTTGAAGGCCGAGGGAAAACCGGGGTGATACATCGTTGTGAAGGTCGATTGTCCGTGGATCGCCCAGGTTTCCGTTTCCACCTGTGCCGCTTCCTGCGGGCTTGCAGGCACACCGGAGGGTTGCGGCGTCGGCCCGACCATCTGGGCTCCGGAACTCCACGGCCAGCACACCGTCCCAGCAAGTAAGGCGCCGCAAAAACCTATGACATTCGCTCGCATGGTTGCCTCGACCCCGAAGCGGCCAATGCGAACGCAAGAAGCGAAGGGCAACGCGGCGCGCCGACGCGGACACGAAACCTGCTTCCCATCGGCACACCCCGTCCGACGCGCCCGCGTTTGACCACGGTGATGGCAGGTCTCCTGGCTCGCGGGTCCTTGCCTTGCGCCGCCTTCCCAGAAACCAAAAGGCTTCCAGTGGCCTAGATGGCGCAAGCCTCGCCGCTTACAGTTGCGGGGGCAGCCGCGGCTTCAGCCTTCCGGCCTCACCGTGTTCCCTTTTGATCCTCGAAGAGGAACCATCCCCTCTGAGAATAAAAGGCCGATGCGTCGCGGTCTACGCGAAAATCTCCTTGCGGCAGCGTATTATCGCGCGTTGAAGGGGTGCATCGGTCATGCAGTCGCAGCAGCCCGATTTGGGCCGCGGGTCGAGCTGCGCGTGAGCGGCACCACAGGGGGTGTCGCGTCGAGTCACAAGGGATGCACAGGCAGCTTTGCGGCGAGGCACCGCGGGGTTAAGGTGCGCGGTATGGCCCTGGAAGGAAAAGCCATGATGATCGACATGCATACCCATTGGCGGCCCGCCGAAGTCGCCGATGCGCTGCGCGCCCGGACCCGGGAGCCGCGCATCCTGCGGAACTCGGAGGGTGTCGAGGTGCTGAAGGCGCCGCGGATGGGCGAGGAGCCGCTCGCCACCGCCTTCGACGACGTCGGGTTCCATCTCGGCCGGATGGACCGCCAGGGAGTTGAAGTCAGCGTGCTGTCCCTGTTGGGTTCGTTCTGCTGGGTCGAGGCGCAGCCGCTGGACGTGTCCGGGCCGCTGTGCCGGACCATCAACGACCGGCTTGCCGCGATCTGCGCGGAGCATCCCGGCCGTTTCGCCGCCTTTGCCGCGCTGCCGCTGGTCGATATTGCCGCCGCCGCCGCTGAACTCGAGCGGGTGCTTGCACTGCCCGGCATGATCGGCGCGCAGCTGCCCGGCAACGCTTTCCTGACGCGCAATCACGCCGAGGCGATGCGCCCGCTGCTGGAGGTCGCGAACCGGCACCATGCGGTGCTTTTCATTCATCACGGCCCGCGGCCGGGCGATGCTTTCCCCAAGGTCGCCGGCGACACCGACAATGCCCGGCGCCGCAACGGCACGCTCGACATGCAGGCGAGCCTGTCATCGGTGATGGTGACCTTGTGCCTGACCGATTGCCTCGCCGCCTATCCCGAGGTGACGGTCGTCGTCCATAATCTGGGCGGCAACATCCCCTACGAGGTCGAGCGCATGGACCACCGCTGCCTGCTCGACACGCCGAGCGAGGAGCTGCCGTCGTCGCGCTTCCGCAAGGCGAAGGTCTACGTCGATTGCAATTCGTTCGGCCCGCATGCGATCGAGGCGGCTGTCAGATTGTACGGCGCCGAGCGCATCGTGTGCGGCACCGACGGCACCGAGTTTGGCGTCGACTGGACCCGCAAGGCGCTCGCGGAAGCGCAGATCGGCGAGGAAGCGCGCGAGCGGATCCTGCACCGCAATGCCGCCGCGTTGCTCGCCCGCGTTGCCAGGGCGGCGCAAGGCGAACGGGCCGCGGCGTAGATCCGCTGCTCCGGCGGCGGACGCGGCTGCGATGCCCGAACCCGAACGCATCGACCGGCGCCGGGCGGCATTGATCGCCTACGACGTTTGCCGGCGCGCGCTGACCCCGGCGGACCCGGCGCGCCGAATCGCCATGCGCCCGGTGCTCGAGGCATGGGTCCAGGTGATTGCGGCGGCGCGGGCCGCGGGCATACCGGTGATCTACACGACGCCGGTCAGCCGCGCCGACCGTGCCGATGTCGTCATGCTGCCGACCGATCTTTCCGCGGAAACCGGCGTACCGCCGCTCACCAACGCCGTCGAGGGCACGGCAGAGGCCGGCTTCCCCGACGAAATCGCCCCGCGGCCCGAGGACTATGTTTTCCTGAAGCGCCGGCCGAGCGCTTTCTACGGGACCGGCGTCGCCGAACTCCTGCACATGTTGCGGCGGGACATCATCATCATCGGCGGCGGCGCGACCAACCGCGGCGTCGAGACGAGCGTGCGCGAGGCCTTCAACCTCGACCTTGCCTCGATCGTGGTGCGCGAATGCTGCTGGAGCGGCGATGCCGCTGCGCACGCCTACAGCCTCGACAAGGCGATGAAGATGTATGCGCGAATCCGCGGCCTCGACGAGGTCGCGGCGATGCTGCAGGATTGAGCGTGGGCGCGGCGCCCGAGGGCGGTCCGCCGAACGACGGCGAAAGGAAGCGGCATGGCTGATAACAAGCTGAAGGAACGCTGGAAGGCCGGCAAGGCGGCGGTCAACGGCTGGTTGGCCATACCGTCCGGGTTTTCCGCCGAGGTCATGGCGCAGTGCGGCTGGGACAGCGTCACCGTCGACATGCAGCACGGGGTGCAGGATTACCACTCGATGGTGCAATGCTTCCAGGCGATGGACCGTCTGCCGGTGACCAAACTGGTGCGGGTGCCGTGGAACGAGCCCGGGATTGTCGGGAAGGTCCTGGACGGCGGCGCCTACGGCGTTATTTGTCCGATGGTGAACACGCGCGAAGAGGCGCAGGCGCTGGTCTCCTACTGCCGTTACCCGCCGAAGGGGCAGCGCAGCAACGGGCCGATCCGCGCGGCCATGTATGGGGTGGCGGGCAATTACCAGAAAACCGCCAATGACGAGATCCTCGTCATTCCGATGATCGAAACCCGGCAGGCGGTCGAGAACATCGATGCGATCCTGGATGTGCCTGGAATCGATGCGATCTATGTCGGCCCCGCCGATCTCGCCTTCTCGCTGGGCAAGACGCCCAGGCTCGACACCGAGGATTCCGAGCAGCTCGGCATGTATGAAAACGTGCTGGCAGCCTGCCGCAAGCGACATATCTACCCCGGCATTCACTGCGCCGAGCCGGCCTATGCGGCGCGCATGATCCGGATGGGCTTCCGGCTGACCACGATTGCGAATGACAGCGGGCTGATGGCCAAGGCCGCCCGCGACGCGGTCGCCGGCGTCTGGCAGGAGGTCGGCGAGTTTCGGTAACACCAGCCGCACCCCCGCGAGGACAGCGGCACGGCGATTGTCGGGCCGCCCCGCCGCCCCGGGCTGAGGGCGTCTCGACCAGCCGTACAAGGTGGATTGGGGCGCATCTTGCCTTTGATGGCAGTTAGACCGCCGCCGTTGGCGTGAGCGGAACGGCTCGGGCATAGTGGCGCCATGCAGCCGCGCCTCCCAATCGCCCAGGATCTTGTCCTCGTCGGCGGCGGCCATGCCCATGTGCATGTGCTGAAGCGCTTCGGCATGAGGCCCGCTGCCGGGGTGCGGCTGACCCTGATCGCGCGCGAGATCGAGACGCCGTATTCGGGGATGCTGCCCGGCTATGTCGCCGGGCTTTACGGTCTTGCCGAATGCCATATCGATCTCGGCCGCCTTGCCCGCTTCGCCGGCGCGCGCCTGATTCATGACGAGGCGGTCGCGCTCGACCGCAGGGCCCTTCATGTGCTGTGCCGCCGCCACCCGCCGATCCGCTACGACGTGCTTTCGCTCGATATCGGTTCGACCCCGAAGCTCGACGACGTTCCCGGCGCGGCGGCGCACACAGTACCGGTCAAGCCGATCGCGCATTTCGCCGAGCGCTGGGAGGCATTGCTGGCGCGCGCTCGGGGCGCTCCGGGACTGCGCCTGGCGGTGGTTGGCGGCGGCGCCGGGGGAGTCGAACTGGCGTTGGCAGCGCAACACCGTCTAAAGGGCATCGTCGCGGGGCCGCTTGCGGTCACTCTGGTGACGCGCGACGATCTGCTGCCCCGGCACAATGCCCGAGTGCGGGCACGGTTCGTGCGCCTGCTGGCGCGGCGCGGCGTCCGGGTGGTTACCGGCAACCCTGTGGCACGGGTTGAGCCCGGCCTGCTCGTCGCTGCCGATGACGACGAGATCGGCTTCGACGAGGCCTTGTGGGTGACCGAGGCGGTGGGCGCCCCGTGGCTCGCCGCGACCGGCTTGCCGCTGACCGATCACGGCTTTGTCGCGATCGACGAGACCCTGCGCTCGGTCGGCGATACCGTGATTTTCGCGGCGGGCGATATCGCGATGATGCCGGCGCACCCGCGCGAGAAGGCAGGCGTCTACGCCGTGCGGGCCGGCCCGCCGCTGGCGGCGAATTTGCGGCGCGCGCTCGCCGGCAGGAGGTTGCGCCGGGCGGTGCCGCAGCGCCGGGCGCTGGCGCTGATCGGGACCGGCGATGGCCGTGCCATGGCATCGCGCGGCGGCCTTGCGGCCGAGGGCGCATGGTTGTGGCGGCTCAAGGATTGGATCGATCGCCGCTGGATGCGGCGGTACACGGAATTGCCGGCAATGGCGGCCGAGGGTCCGGAAACGGCAATGCGTTGCGGCGGCTGTGCCGCCAAGGTGCCGGCCGATATTCTCGGGCGGGTCGTGAGCAGGCTCCAGCCGGCGACCAGCGACCGCGTCGCGATCGGGCTCGACAGCCCGGATGATGCCGCCTTGTTGTCCTTCCCCGGGGCGCCGCCGCTGCTGCAGACCGTCGATTTCTTTCGGGCGATGGTCGAGGACCCATACTTGTTCGGGCGCATCGCCGCGACCCATGCGCTCGGCGACATCTACGCCATGGGCGGGGTGCCGGAGACGGCGCTGGCGATCGCCGCCCTGCCCCCGGCGCGGCCGGCGATCGTCGAGCACGACCTCTATCACATGCTGCGCGGCGGGCTTGATGTGCTCGAAGCCGCCGGGGCGGTGCTGGTCGGCGGCCACAGCGCCGAGGGCGCGGAAGCGGCGCTCGGCTTTGCCGTGACCGGCCGGCCCCGGCCGGGCCGGCTGCTGCGCAAGGGCGGACTGCGGCCGGGCGACCGGCTGATCCTGACCAAGCCGCTCGGCACCGGGGTGATCCTCGCCGCCGAGATGCGCGGGCTCGCAGCGGCCCGAATCGTCGCGGCCGCGATTTCGACGATGCTGCAATCGGCTGGTCCGGCGGCGGCGTGCATCGCCGCCCATGGCGCCATGGCCTGCACCGACGTGACCGGGTTCGGTCTGCTCGGCCATCTGCTGGAGATGCTGCGCGCCTCCGAGGCCGATGCCCGCCTCGATCCGCCGTCGATTCCGGCGCTTGACGGCGCGCTCGCGCTGCTCGCCGACGGGATTGCCAGCTCGCTGCACGCCGACAATCGGGCCTTGCTGGCCGAGCTTGACGGGACCGACCCGGCGGCGCCGCTGGCGGCCCTGTTGATCGATCCGCAGACCGCCGGCGGGCTGCTCGCCGGCGTGCCGGCCGAGCGCGCCGGCAACTGCCTCGGCGAATTGCGGCAGCTGGGCTATCGCTCGGCCGAGATCGGTGTCGTCGGACCTCGGCTCGCTGCCGGTGCGCCGCGGGTGCGCCTTGAAAGCGGCTGCCTGGACAGCCTGCAGCCCGCGCCGCTGCCGGCTATCGCTTCGTGAGCATGCCGCGGCGGCCGGACCGGTTGCGCGAGGGCCGCGCCGCCCTTCCCTCGGTCGATCGCGTCCTGCAGGATTGCGGCACGGCGGCGCTTATCGGGCAGCACGGTCGGCCGCTGGTTGTCGAGGCGGTGCGCGCCGCGCTCGCCGACCTGCGGCAGCGCGGTGAGCCGGCCGCGACAGCGACGATCATAGCCACGGTCGCTGCCGCCGTGACGGAATCGATGCGCCCGGGACAGCGTCGGGTGTTCAACCTGACCGGGACGGTGCTGCACACCAATCTCGGGCGCGCAGTCTTGCCGGAAGAGGCGATAGCCGCCGCCGCCGAGGCCATGCGCTCGCCGACGAGCCTCGAATACGACCTCGCGAACGGCCGGCGCGGCGAACGCGACGAGCCGGTGGCGCGCTGGCTGACGCGGCTTACCGGCGCCGAGGCGGCGCTCGCGGTCAACAACAACGCCGGCGCGCTGGTGCTGGTGCTCAACGAGTTCGCGGCCGGGCGTCAGACCCTGGTCTCGCGCGGCGAATTGATCGAGATCGGCGGCGCCTTTCGCCTCCCCGACATCATGGCGCGCGCCGGCACCCGGCTGCACGAGGTGGGCACGACCAACCGCACCCATCTGCGCGATTTTGCCGCTGCGATCGGGCCGGAGACCGCGCTGATCCTGAAGGTCCATACGAGCAATTACGCGATCGAGGGCTTCACCGCCGCCGCCCCCGTCGCAAGGCTGGCCGCGCTCGCACGCGAGCACCGGCTGCCATTTGTCGAGGATCTCGGCAGCGGCACCCTGGTCGACCTCGAAATCTGGGGGCTGCCGCACGAGCCGACCGTCGCCGAGGCGTTGAAGCACGGTGCCGATCTCGTGACCTTCAGCGGCGACAAACTGCTCGGGGGGCCGCAGGCCGGATTTGTGGTCGGCCGCGCCGACCTCGTCGCGCGGCTTGCCGCCAACCCGCTGAAGCGCGCGCTGCGTCTCGACAAGGTCCGCCTCGCGGCGCTGGAGGCGGTATTGCGGCTCTACGCCGATCCCGAGCGGCTGGCTTCGCGGCTGCCGACCTTGCGACAGCTGGCCCGGCCGCGTTCCGAGATCGACGCCTTGGCCCGCCGGCTGTTGCCGGCGCTGGAAACGGCTCTGGCGGGCATCGCGACGATTCTCGTCGTCGAAACCCGCAGCCAGATCGGGAGCGGCGCCCTGCCGGTGTCGCTGTTGCCGAGCGCGGCGCTGGCGCTGGCCCCGGCAGCAGGGTCGGGCCGGTCGGCCGAAGAGCTGGCCCGCCGGTTCCGCCGGTTGCCGATCCCGGTTATCGGCAGGATCGAACGCGATCGCCTGCTCCTCGACCTGCGCTGCCTCGAGGACGAGCCCGCCTTCGCGGCGCAGCTCGGCGCGATTGCGGCTATGTCTTGAGGTGGTTCGCGCGGTCATCCCCGCCCCGGTCAGGCGTGTTCGCGAAACGGAGCCGACCTAGCATAGGACGGTGCCGTTGCATCGGGTCAATTGACGAAGCCGCTGCGGGGTGACGCGAAACCGGGCAAAAAGACGTGGGTGGCCGGGACAAGCCCGGCCACGGGGCCGCGAGAACCGGTTCGATTTGAGTGGATGCTGCTTTCTAAAATCGCTTCGTCATCCCCGCGAGGATCGTGCGGCGCGGGCCGTATTGCGGTGCGCCTACACCCACACCGGTACCGGTGCGGATCTCGTAAATGCTGTCGAACAGGTTGATAATGTCCAACCGGGCTTCGAGGCCCTTGAGAAAACCCGTATCGATCTTCTGCACCAGGCTGACATTGACCTGGGCGTAGTCGGGCAGGCTGTTGCCGTTCGGGTGGTCGCTGTCGGCGCGCAGCCCGCTGCCGTAGATCAGATCGGCGGAGGCGCGCATCTTCCACGGGAAGGTGTAGGCGACACCGGCCGAGCCGGTGTAGGTCTGGTCGTGGTCGAGATGGATGTAATGGCCGGCGATATAGGCGAGATCATCAGGCGAGAAGTTGAATTGGCCGGAAATGATGTTTTTGCCCAAAGCTTCGGAGACCGCGAAATTGCCGTACAATGACCAGTTGTCGATATCGTAGCTGGTGGTGAACTCGGCGCCCTTGACGATACCGTTCTGGTAATTGAACGGGGTCAGGATGATCGGGGCACCGAACTGTCCTTCGTCGATAAGGTCATGAGCGCGCTTGTAATAGGCATCCAACCCGACCTTGAGCCCGGGTATCACGATCTGGGTGCCGCCAACATCGAAATAGTTGTCGCGCTCCGATTTGACGGTCGAATCCTGGGTTGTCGCCGGCTCGGCACTGGTGTTGGCAAATAGCGCAATCGTCGTCGGCGCGACGAGCTCGAAAGGCGGCGGCGTGAAATACCTGGCATAGCCGACATGGAGCGTCGTCGCATCGGTGGGCTGCCAGACGACATTGGCCCGCGGGCTGCCCTGCTGCTCGTGCGCGTACTCGTCGACCAAGTCGAAACGGCCGCCGAAATTGACGGTCACGGTGGGCACGATCTTCCATTCGTCTTGCAGATAGACGCCGTAGAGCCACCCCGTCTTGCCGCCCTGATCGGTGATCGAGATCGGCTGTTCGGAGGTTTGATTGCCGCTGGCGTCGATCGGCAGAACGTCGGAAACGGTCGAGGCGGTCGAGCGCTCGCCCTGCACCAGGTAGCCGGCGCGCAATGTGTGGTCGGCCGATACGCGCCAGCTGGCGTCGAGCTGCGACCCGGTCGCGATGCTGCGGCGATAGGCGTTCTGGGCGATGCCGTTGAACAGGATATCGCCGAGCGGGTCGGGGCTGAAATACACGCTGCTGTAGCGGTTGAAGACCGAGAGCTGGGCATCGATGTCGTCGACATGCTTCTGCAATGCGAGGATCGAGTAGTCGGTGATCTCGCGCTGGTTTTCGTTGAGGTTGCGCGAGTCGAAATTGCTGACCGCGTTGACGGTCAGCCCGTTGGTGCTCTGGTTCGGGTTGTTGGGTATCTGGAACTGGCTGCGCGAGGTGCCGATTATCGCGCTGAGCCGTGTAGTCGGATCGATGATCCCGGACAGATAGGCAAAGCCCCTCCCCTGCTCCGTCGCGTCGTGAAGCGGCGCAAAGCTGCTGGTCGGGTTTTCGACCCCGATGCCGTCGGTCAGATACTCGCCGGTCACGTAATAGTCGAGCTGGCCGACCCGGCCGCCCCATTCGGCGCTCGGCTGCAACGTGCCCTGAGAGCCGCCATACATCGTCATCGAACCGCCGGGATCGAGCGTACCGGTCTTGGTTTGAATATCGATGATGCCGGCAGTGCGGAAGCCGTATTGCGCCGGCAATGCGCCGGTGATCAGCGCCACCGAATTGGCAAGGCGGGTCTCCAATGCCTGGCCGAAGACGTTGATGCCTTCGGGCAGTTCGACGCCGTTCAGGCGGAATTGCAGGTTGGCGTGATCGCCGCGCACATGAAGCTGGCCGAATGAATCCTGCGCCACCCCAGGGGCCTGCAGCAGCAGCTGGTTGAACGGGGTGTTGTCGCCCTGCGGCTGGTTTTCGATCGACGGGCGACTGAACTCATAGGTCGTCGCGCCGAGGCTCGGCTGGATTTGCGTTCGCGCCTGATCGAGCCTCTGGGCGATCACGTCGATGTCGAGGGACAGGCTTCCCTGGAAGGGCGGCGCACCGCCGCCACTTGCGTCTGCAGTATCGGGGCTGGCCGCACCGGGGCTGGCATTGCCGGTGCTGGCCGTCGTTGCGCCGGTCGAAACCGGCGGAGCTGTGGTTTGGGCGCTTGCGGCCCGGGCAAATGGCAAGGCGAGCAGGCACAGGCCGGCCAAAGGCAGGCTGGCAAAGCGGGGAAGCGCGGGAGCGACTCTGCGCCCCGCGGCGAGTGCGGATGTCATCGAACCCTCGTCTGAGATTGAGCCGCGCCGAGGCGGCCGTCGTCGCGAACCGAAACCGGATCTCAGACCAAGGGGGGCGGGGCGCGCGGTTGAAACAGGCGGAAGCCGGTGCCGACGACGGCGGCAGCGATGTCGTCGGGCGAGGGCCTCTGCACCGGCCCGGGCGGCACAAAGACACCGGGCTCGACCGCCGCTGCGCCATGGTGGTGCAGGGTGAAGCAGATCTCGCACTGATCATCCGAGTCCGCGGGTGCGGAAGACCCGTGATGATCGGGCGCAGAGAGCACAACGCCGACCCGCGGCCCGATGGCAAATTGAAGCGGGTGCGTGTGCCAGCCGAACAGCAACGCCTGGAACAGGATGGCAAAGACGCCGAGCCGCGCGACCGCGCTCGCGCGCCGCTCGGGAGATCGTATGCGAATCAGCGCCCCGCGCCGCATCGCAACTCGCTGTTCTGGCCGGCCTCCACTATTGCGCGCCGCCGCAGGCGTTTGCAATCGGCCCGGTCGAGCAACACCGACGGCGGTCGCCCGGCCCGGCCCGACGGGCTGTACGGCTTGTCAGAAAATCGAGCGGTCCGCTAACATACCGTTGGAGCAGCGCGGCACGAGCGCCTGGCCCAGCGCAAAAGGAGAGCGTCATGCCGAAAATCCTGATCCTTCATGGCGCCGGCATGAACATGCGCGGCAAGGTGCAGACCGAGATTTTCGGCCCGATGACCTTGCCGGAATATGACGAGCGCATTCGCGGCTATGCTGCGGAACTCGGCGTTGAGATCGAGATCTTTCACTCGAACCTGGAGGGAGAGATCGTCAACAAAATCTACGACGCGAGCGACAAAGGGTTCGATGCCGCGATCTTCAACCCGGCGGCGTTCGGCTCAGGCTACCCGGCGCTGGTTGCGGCGCTGTCGCAAGTCAAGTTTCCGACGATCGAGGTCCACATCTCGAACCCGATCCGCCGCGGCCCGGCCTCGCAGACCGCGGCGGTCAGCCATGGCATCGTCGCAGGCTTTGGAATCGCCGGCTATGCTCTCGCGCTGCGCGGGCTGCGCGAAACCCTGGGCGCGAAAAAATAGTAGCGCCGAACCGACTGCTTTCGCGTGGCCCTCAGCCCCCGATCGGCCGCGGGGCTACGATTTGGGTGTGTTCGGCCGGGGTGATGACCCGGACATCAACGGGCGCGTAGAGCTTCAGGGTGCCCGCCGCCAACTCGACCTCCTGCTCCGAGCGCGCCTGCACCAGCACGACGGTCTCGCCGTTGGCGATGTGATCGACATAATTGTCGCGGATGTTGCCGATCATCAGCGGGTCGACGTTCAACGCCTCCAGTTCGGGCGCCAATCCAGGCGGCACCGGCGCCGCCTCGCTGAGCACCTGCAAAAAAACGTCTGCGGCCGGCACGCCTTCCGTTTTCAGGCGGTGAAAGGCGTCGAGCGCAATGCCCTTCGACCGAAACAGACCGACCACGATCCACCCCGCCATTCCGCCCTCCCGCTGCATGCCGCGTCACTGCGCCAACGATCGCGCCGAGGCAGGAGTTGCGGTAGCGTCTCGGTTTGGGCGGACATCCCCGATGTTGTTGGATGGGCGTTGTGCGTCCTTCGAGCCGCGCCCTGCCGGGGCGCTTCTCACGATGAGAGATAGGAACACACCAGAATGATGCAGGCAGGCGGAAGTTCGATCCTCGAAGAGACGATCGCAGCGGCAGCGGCAATTCTCGGCCCGGAACTCGATGAAATCACAGTCGCCAGGGTCGTGGTCGGGCTGTTCTTCACCGGCGTAAAGCTCAGCAACGGAATCGCCGGAAGTTGTGCGACGCCGATCAAGACCATTCCCGAGGCGGTCTGCTGCCCAAGCTCGGCGATGGCTATGCCCTTCCCCGGCAAGCTTGCCGGAAAGAAGGCGGCCGATCTGGCGCGCGAGGCGCTGTCGGATCACGGCATTCGCCGCGCCGTCGGCATCGCCGCCCTCAATGCTCTCGCCGATTGCTGCTGGCGCCGCCGGCCGCATCCCGAGGTCGAGCTGTGCCCCGGACTGGATGCTTTCGAGGGGACCGAGATCCGTGCCGGGGACAACGTCGTCGTGGTCGGAGCGTTCGTGCCGTTCTTGAAGGAATTGAAACGGCGCCGGCAATCGTTTCTGGTTCTCGAACAGGATCCGGGCACACTGAAGCCCGACGAATTGCCGTTTTTCCGTTCCTCCGAACAGGCTGCCTCGGTCGTGCCGGAAGCGGATGTCGTGCTGATCACCGGTTCGACGCTGGTCAACAACACGCTCGAAGGCCTGCTCTCGCTGGCGCGGCCGTCGGCGCGCGTGACGATCGTGGGCCCCACCGTCGGGATGCTGCCCGATGCCTTCATGGCCCGCGGCGCCGACGTTCTCGGCTGCACCCGGATCACCGCACCCGATGCCTTCCTCGATCTGTTGGCGGAAGGAGGCTCGGGTTATCACTTCTTCGGGCGCTCGGCACAGAAATTGGTGCTGGCGCGGCGGGCTCGGCGCGCCGCCAGGGTGGCATAATCGAAAAAGGCAGAGCATCGCCTCGGGGCTAGCCGGTTCTCTGGGGCAAACGGTGCTGTTTCTTTGCCGTGCGGTCGGGAACTGAAACCTTCGCGGTGCCGGCGAGCGAGGCGACCAGCGCTTCCATATCTGCGGCGGCCGCGGCATGGGCCGCCGCTTCGAGCGCCCGGTAGTGACGCACCACCGCCCGGCCAAGCGGGGTCAGAGCAGCCCCGCCGCCATGCGCGCCCCCGACCTGCGAGGTGATCACCGGTTCACGGAAGCAGCGGTTCAGGCTGTCCGCGAGCAGCCACGCCCGACGGTAGGACATTCCCATCTGGCGGCCCGCCGCGGAAATAGAACCGAGCGCGTCGATCAGCTCCAGCAGCCTGATCTTGCCTGGCCCTATCGCGCGCTCATTATCGAAGTCGATGCGCAGGGTCAGTCGTGGCATAGCTTCAGCACCGATCTAAGTGGCAGACTGCCGGCGCAGGGTCCGAGCCGGTGCCCCGCCGCGCGTGACCCTGCGGTCTTGATCCCAAACCGTCCGAAGATTCCA
>Ga0213875_10000154_pt1 | contig 72534 bp, 57 predicted proteins | sample BarmaccomBMRX_R8_FD_160105 | JGI IMG/M metagenome (GOLD analysis project Ga0213875, IMG submission 160105) | Root-associated microbial communities from Barbacenia macrantha in rupestrian grasslands, the National Park of Serra do Cipo, Brazil - RX_R8 | ecosystem: Host-associated > Plants > Roots...
GACGATCTGCCGCCCGGCGTCAACGAGCTCGTCCGCGTGTTCGTGGCCAAGAAGCGCAAGATCGCCGAGGGCGACAAGCTCGCCGGCCGCCACGGCAACAAGGGCGTGATCTCGAAGATCGTCGACATCCAGGATATGCCGTTCCTCGAGGACGGCACCCCAGTCGACGTCATCCTCAACCCGCTCGGCGTGCCGAGCCGCATGAACCTCGGGCAGATCCTCGAGACCCACCTTGGGTGGGTGGCCGCCAACGGCTGGTACGAGGACGGCTCGGAGGCGCGCCGGCACGCCACCAACGGTGGGTCCCGGGGTGGGCCGGGCTCCGATTCTCGTCCCGGCAAGGTCTACGTCTCGACGCCGGTGTTCGACGGCGCCACCGTGGCCGACGTCGACGAGGCGCTCGTGCGCTGGCAGGAGGAGCACACCGAGTGGGGCGGCCTGATCAAGATGGACGTCGACCGGCGCCGTCGCGACGGCGAGCAGGCGTCGGGCAAGACGAGGCTCTACAACGGGCGCACCGGCGAGCCGTTCGAGGAGCAGGTGACGGTCGGCTACATGTACATCCTGAAGCTGCTGCACCTCGTCGACGACAAGATCCACGCTCGGTCCACCGGTCCCTACTCGCTCGTCACCCAGCAGCCCCTGGGTGGCAAGGCGCAGTTCGGCGGCCAGCGCTTCGGCGAGATGGAGGTGTGGGCGCTCGAGGCCTACGGCGCCGCCTACACGCTGCAGGAGATGCTGACGATCAAGTCCGACGACACGGTCGGGCGGGTCAAGGCCTACGAGGCGATCGTCAAGGGCGAGAACATCGCCGAGCCGTCGATCCCCGAGTCGTTCAAGGTCCTGCTCAAGGAGATGCAGTCGCTGGCGCTCGACGTCAACGTCGTCTCCGAGGAGGGCGAGCGCGCCGAGATGCGCGAGGAGGACGACGACCTGCTGCGCGCCGCCGAGGAGCTCGGCATCGACCTCTCGGGCGTGCGCTCGACCGACGGCAACGCCGGCGCTGCCGACGAGGCCGAGGAGCACGAGGGCGAGACCGTCGAGGCGTCCGCGGTGGAGGCCGAGACCGAGGATCCGGCCCTGGAGTCCGGCGAGGAACTGGAGGCCGAGGACCTCGGCACCGACGATGACCCGATGCTCGAGGCCGGCATCCCCGGCGGCGAGGCCGAGGGCGTCCTGGAGGAGGACGAGGCGTAGTACCGGTCCCGCCCACCCCGCCGCCCCCCGCCCGCCGTCCCGCGCCCCCGAGCCCCCCGTCTTCGTCCGCCGTCTTTCAAATCATGAGGATTCACTGTGATCGACATCAATAACTTCGACGCCATCGAGATCGGCCTCGCTTCCTCCAAGCAGATCCGCTCGTGGAGCTCCGGTGAGGTCACCAAGCCCGAGACCATCAACTACCGCACGCTGAAGCCCGAGAAGGACGGGCTCTTCTGCGAGCGCATCTTCGGCCCGACCAAGGACTGGGAGTGCTACTGCGGCAAGTACAAGCGCGTGCGCTACAAGGGCATCGTCTGCGAGCGCTGCGGCGTGGAGGTGACGCGGTCCAAGGTGCGCCGCGAGCGCATGGGCCACATCGACCTGGCCGCCCCCGTCTCGCACATCTGGTTCTTCAAGGGCGTGCCGAGCCGGATCGGCTACCTGCTCGACATGGCTCCCAAGGAGCTCGAGAAGGTCCTGTACTTCGCCGCCTCGATGGTCACGTGGGTCGACGAGGAGGCCCGCGAGCGCGACGTGGAGTCGCTCGAGGGCGAGGTCAACCGGGTGCTGGACAGCTACGCCGCCGAGAAGGAGGAGCGCGTGCTGGAGCTCCGGGAGTCGCTCGCGCGCCGCGAGGAGTACCTGAACTCGGCCAAGACCGGGCGGGACTTCTCCGACGACGACCACCTGTGGGCCGAGAGCCTCGACGTCAACGTCGCCAAGCTCTCCGACGACGAGCGCGAGAAGATGCTCAAGGACCTGCGCAAGAGCTTCAGCGCCGACATCGACGACACCGAGGCCTACATCGAGGACGCCGCCGAGCGCATGCGCCAGGTGTGGGAGCTGTTCAAGACGATGAAGCCCAAGGACGTCGTCAACGACGAGACGACCTTCCGCGAGCTGCGCGATCGGTTCGGCTCCCCGTACGGCTTCGGCGAGTACTTCCGCGGCGGCATGGGCGCCGAGGCGGTGCGCGACCTGCTCCAGCAGGTCGACCTCGACGCCGAGTCCGAGGATCTCCAGGAGCAGGTCAAGAGCGCCAAGGGCCAGAAGCAGGCGCGCGCGGTCAAGCGCCTGAAGGTCGTCTCGGCCTTCCTGCAGTCGGGCAACAAGCCCGAGATGATGGTGCTGGAGGCCGTGCCGGTCATCCCGCCGGAGCTGCGCCCGATGGTCCAGCTCGACGGCGGCCGCTTCGCCACCTCCGATCTCAACGACCTCTACCGCCGCGTCATCAACCGCAACAACCGCCTGAAGCGTCTGCTCGACCTCGGCGCGCCCGAGATCATCGTCAACAACGAGAAGCGCATGCTGCAGGAGTCCGTCGATGCGCTGTTTGACAACGGCCGCCGGGGACGTCCGGTCACCGGGCCGGGCAACCGGCCGCTGAAGTCGCTGTCGGACATGCTCAAGGGCAAGCAGGGCCGGTTCCGCCAGAACCTGCTCGGCAAGCGCGTGGACTATTCCGGTCGCTCGGTGATCGTGTCGGGCCCGTCGCTGCGCCTGCACCAGTGCGGGCTGCCGAAGCTCATGGCGCTCGAGCTGTTCAAGCCGTTCATCATGGCCCGCCTCGTCGAGCGTAAGTCCGCGCAGAACATCAAGGCGGCCAAGAAGATGGTCGACTCGATGATCCCCGAGGTGTGGGACGTGCTCGAGGAGGTCATCCACGAGCATCCGGTGCTGCTCAACCGCGCGCCGACGCTGCACCGCCTGGGCATCCAGGCGTTTGAGCCGGTGCTGGTCGAGGGCAAGGCGATCCAGGTCCACCCGCTCGTCTGCTCGGCGTTCAACGCCGACTTCGACGGCGACCAGATGGCGGTCCACCTGCCGCTGTCGGCCGAGGCTCAGGCCGAGGCGCGGATCCTGATGCTGTCGGCGAACAACATCCTGTCCCCCGCGCACGGCGCACCGCTGGCGACCCCGTCGCAGGACATGGTGCTCGGCGCCTACTACCTGACCTACGGCCCGGACGAGCGCGATCTCGCCGTCATGGACCCGGCGAAGGTCGAGCCGCGACCGCACGTGTTCCGTACCGCGCAGGAGGCGGAGTGGTCCTACGAGCACCGGATCGTGCGGCTGCACGACCTCGCCGAGTACCGGCCGATCGGGCGCGAGGGCCATCTGCTGACCACGGTCGGGCGGATCATCTACAACGACAAGATCGAGCGCGCGCTGCTCGAGGCGCTCGGCGACGAGTTCGACCCGAGCACGTACGAGTTCGTCAACCGCTCGATGCGCAAGAAGGACACGACGAAGATGGTCGACGACCTCGTCCAGCTCCACGGCGCCTCCTCGATCTCGCAGGTGCTCGACGCGTTCAAGGACGTCGGCTTCCAGTACGCGACGCGCGCCGGCGTGACGTTCTCCAAGAACGACGTGCAGACCCCGCCGACGAAGGCCGAGATCCTCGATCGCTACGAGCGCGAGCTGCAGACGATCGACGGTCAGTACGAGGACGGGGAGATCACCCAGGAGGAGCGCCACGAGGCCGTCACCGGGCTCTGGGACCGCGCCACCAACGAGGTCGGGGAGGCGCTGACCGCCCACCTCGACCAGCTCAACCCGATCGCCATGATGGCCAACTCCGGCGCCCGCGGCTCGTTCTCCCAGATCCGCCAGCTCGCCGGGATGCGCGGCCTGATGGCCAATCCGAAGGGCGAGATCATCGAGCGTCCGATCAAGGCCAACTTCATGGAGGGCCTGACCGTGCTCGAGTACTTCATCTCGACGCACGGCGCGCGCAAGGGTCTCGCCGACACGGCCCTGCGGACCGCGGACTCGGGCTATCTGACCCGGCGGCTCGTCGACGTCTCCCAGGACGTGATCATCCGCCAGGAGGACTGCGGCACCGAGGAGTTCATCGAGATGCCGGTGTCGGTGCTCGAGATCGACCCCGAGACCCGCGGCCTGCGGCCCACGGGAGCTCCCAACGCCGACCTCGTCGGCCGCTTTGCGGCGCGCGATCTGACGACCAAGCGCGGGCGCGTGATCGTCGAGGCCGGTCAGCAGATCGACCGGGCCGAGCTCGCCGATCTCGCCGAGTCCTGGCAGGACGACACCGACAAGGGCACCGTGATCACCGTGCAGGTCCGCTCGGTGCTCAAGTGCGAGGCCCCGACCGGGGTCTGCCAGGCGTGCTACGGCCGCTCGATGGCGACCGGTAAGGTCGCCCAGATCGGGGACGCGGTCGGCATCGTCGCCGCGCAATCGATCGGCGAGCCCGGCACCCAGCTGACCATGCGCACGTTCCACACGGGCGGCGTCGCCGGGGCGGACATCACCCACGGCCTGCCGCGCGTCGTCGAGCTGTTCGAGGCGCGCAAGCCCAAGGGCCTGGCGAAGATCTCCGAGGTCGGCGGCACGGTGTCGATCGAGGACTCCGACAAGGCGATCACGGTGGTGATCACCGACGACGGCGGGGAGGAGCATCGCCACACGTTCCCGCGGCGGACGCTGCTCTACGTCGAGTCGGGCCAGACGATCCAGGCCGGCACCCAGCTCAACGAGGGGTCCCTGTATCCCCATGAGCTGCTGGCGATCCGCGGTCGGACCGAGACCGAGCTCTACCTCGTCCGCGAGGTGCAGGAGGTCTACAAGTCCCAGGGCGTGGACATCAACGACAAGCACATCGAGCTGATCGTGCGCCAGATGATGAAGAAGGTGCGAGTCGACCAGAAGGGCGACACCGACCTGCTCCCGGGCCAGTTCGTCGATCGCTACGAGTACGCCAAGATCAACCAGGCGGTGCTCGACGCCGGCGGCGAGGCCGCCCAGGCCGAGGAGATCATCCTCGGGATCACCAAGGCGTCGCTCAACACCGACTCGTTCCTGTCGGCCGCCTCCTTCCAGGAGACGACGAAGGTCCTGACCGACGCCGCCCTGGAGGGCAAGATCGATCGGCTGAACGGCCTCAAGGAGAACGTGATCATCGGCAAGCTGATCCCGGCCGCCACGGGGCTCAAGCGCTACCGCCGGATCGAGATCGAGCCGTCGGAGCCGCTGCCGCGCGGGATCGACGAGGTCGGGCTGCTCGACCACGACGACCTGGCGGCCGAGCTCGGGCTGACCGACGGCGAGTCGCTGACCGGGTTCGCGCCCGGCATCGAGCCCGATCTCTCCGACCTGGAGAACATCGGCAACGGCGGCTCGACGCTCGGCTTCGCCGAGGAGCTCGCCGATCTCGACCTCCCCTCGGGCAACGGAGACTCCGAAGAGGATTAGCGCGTGGGGTCCGGGGCGGCATGTGCGCGCCCGGGACCCTCGCCTCTTCGGGCCTAGTACCGGCTCGCGTCAGTTCGCTCAGGCGACCGGCGCGAGCCGGTCGCGCTGCTCAAGTCGGTTGAGGAGGGTTCGCCAGGCTCAGCTCGATCACGTACGTGCTGGCCACCATCACCAAGATTCGACAGCGGCGTTATGACTCCTCCAACCGCCCGGAACAGAAGGCGTAAGCCCGTACTAGTTGCAGCCGACGCCGGGACGCGAGCTGTTGACCGCCAGGCACGACTCGACGATCCGCGGCTTGTGGCCGGCGCGCATCATGAACGAGTAGTACTTGCCGAGCCAGTGGGGGTGCGACAACCGGATCTGGAGCGTGGCCCCCGCGAATAGCCGGTGATCCTTGAACGCCGAGGTCAGGTTGGCCGTCCTGGGCGCGCTGCACGTGCGCTTGCCCGAATGCTTCACGCAGGTGGTCTTGATCGACTTGGTCAGGCGCTTCATCGGGCAGCCCCGTCCGGTGCAGGTGAGCGAGATCTGCATTCCCCCGGTCAGCTGCGAGAAGACGAGTGAGCGCACGCTCGTCGAGGTCGGGCCGAAGCCGAAGGACCAGGACAGGTAGGACGCAACCTGACCCGTCGGCATCGCCGGGCGCACCGTGACGAGTTTGGGGCCGAGGGCCGCGCCGTTGAAGTTGGCGTTTCCGCCGTAGAGGGCGCTGATGTGGTGCTTGCCCAATTGCGTGTACGTGACCCGGCACGTGGCCGCGCCGTTGACGAGCGGTCGGCTGGCGCAGCCGTGGATCGCCTTGGTGCCGTCGAGGAACTCGATCGACCCCGTCGGGATGATGGCTCCGGTCGAGTCCGCCGCCGGGTAGAGGTGGGCCGTGTAGGTGGTCCGGAAGCCGAGCGAGGCGCGCGCAGGGGCCCCGAGCGCGTATCTCGGCAGGGCCTTGGATACAGACAGGGACATCGCGCTGCTCAGCGAGCCGGTGAGGCCGGACCCCGCGGCCGGGGCGAACTCGGCGTCGATGCTCGGCGTCGAGGTGGCGAACGTGGTCACGCAGGTCACCGTCGCGCTCTGACCGGTCGACTGGACGGGGAGGTTCTGACAGCCGGAGATCGGCGCGCCGCCGTTGGTGAACGTCAGCGTGCCGTTGGGAGGCGTCGTAGCCGAGGACGAGGTGACGTTCGCGATCAGCGTGATCGCCTGGCCCGCGACGATCGTCGACGGGCTCGTCGAGATCGACACCGTCGTACCGACGGTCGGCACGACGCCGGTCGCGTCGGCGATCGGGCCCTTGGGCTGCGAGTCGGCCGACGCGCTGCCGCCCGAGTTGGTCGCGGTCTCGGTGACGACGACGGTCAACCCGGCGTCGTCGGCGGTCAGCGGGAACGTCGTGCCGGTCCTGCCCAGCACCGGCGAGCAGTTGTTGCCGGAGCTGTCGCAGAGGTACCACTGGCGCGAGATCGACGGCGATCCGGTCCAGCTGCCGGGCGTCTCGGTCAGCGTCTGGCCGACGCTCGCGGTCCCGGTGATGCCCGGCGGGGCCAGATTCGTCGGCGCGTTGGGGGGTGCCGCCTGGATCGTGGGGGTCGCCGCCGAGAAGACCGGACCGGTCGTGCCGGCGCTGTTCGTCGCGGTCTCGGCGACCTCGATCGAGTGGCCGACGTCGGCGGCGCCGAGCGAGTAGGTGGTCCCGGTCGCGCCCGCGACCGCGTTGCAACCGCCGCCACCGCTGGTGCAGCGATACCACTGTCGGGTGATGCTCATGGCGCCGCTCCAGCCGGCCGCTCCCTCGTAGAGCGTTCCGCCCTGGACGAAGCTGCCGCCGATCGTCGGGGGGCTGGTGTTCGTGGGCGGAACCGGCGCCGGATCGGTGACCGCCGAGGTCGGGGCCGAGGTCGCCGGTCCGCCGGCCTGCGGCTTCAGCGGATTGGAATCGGTCTCCTTCTCGGTGACCTCGATCGCGTACCCGATGTCGGCCGGCGTGGCCGCGTAGGTGAGGCCGCTGCCCTGTACCTCGGTGCAGATGCCCGCCTGGCAGTGCGACCAGACGTCGGTATAGGCGACCGGGCCGACCGGGGCCGCGATCAGCGGGGCGTTGGTGACCGTCAGCGTGGTGCCGGGGGTGATCCCCGTCGTCGGCGAGATCGTGGGCGCCGCCGTCGCCGCCGGGGCCCCCGGGGCATCGGCGAGCGTGCTGCCGGCGAACGGGCCGAGGGCGCAGAGCGCGACCCCGATGACGAGCAGGCAGGTGCGCGGCCGTCGGGCGATCCGCAACAGGGCACTATGTTTCCTCAGAACCCGCACGGGCACATAAATAACGGGCGGGACACGCGAAATTTGCGCGACCGCGACCGTTGGTTTTTGTGCCGGCCCGACGTTGCCCTTCCGAGGCGCTCTGAGATGCCCAACCAGATGAAGAACGCATTGCGCGAAGCGCCCCCGCGCTCGGAGTCGGCCGACCGGCTGTTCCGGCTCGGCGCCCGCCTCGAGCTCGCCGGGGACCTTCCCGCGGCCGAGAGCGCCTACGCGGGCGCCGACCGCAAGGGCCATCCCGCCGCCGCGTGCAACCTCGGCGTGCTGTGCGAGGGGCGCGGTGACCTCGAGGCCGCCGAGCAGGCCTACCGCCGGGCCGACAAGCGTGGCGAGGGCAACGGCACCTTCAACCTCGGGGTGCTGCTCGAGCGCCGGGGGGACCTGCGCGGCGCCGAGCGCGCCTACGAGCGCGCCGATCGCCTCGGGCATGCCGCCGCGGCGTGCAATCTCGGCGCGCTGCTCGGCGAGCGCGGCGACCTGCTCGGCGCCCGCGCCGCCTTTCAGCGGGCCGACGAGCGGGGCGACCCCAATGCCGCCGCGAACCTCGCGCTCGCGCGCGAGCAGCTACCGAAGGCGTCGTCCTTGCGCCGCCCGCGCACCGGCGCGGCCGCCGACGGTGCTGCGGCCGGTCAGGCCGGCGCCGCTGCGGCCGGTCAGGGCGGCGCGCCGGATAAGGCCGCTGCGACGCGCCCCGGGTCGAGCTCGAGCACCTCGAGCACGGGCTCTCGCGCGCGGAACGGGTCGGCGGCCGAGCGCCCGCCGCGCCGCGCGAAGACAACGGCCGACGGGCCCGCCCCCGGCGCCGCGGCTGCCGCGGGCGCCGCCGCCGGGGCTGCGGCCGCTGCCGCCGCTTCCCCCGTGCGCGGGAAAGCCCCGATCGCGACCGGCATCGAGGCCGGGTCGTCCGCGCCGGCCGCTCCCGCGCCGCGGTTGCGTCCCAAGCCGACCCCCGCGCCGGCGTCCAAGCCGGTCTCAGCTCCGGCGCCCAAGCCGGTCGCCGCGCCGGCGTCCAAGCCGGTCTCGGCTCCTGCGTCCAAGCCGGTCTCGGCTCCGGCGTCCAAGCCGGTCGTCGCTTCTGCGTCCGAGCCGGTCTCGGCTCCGGCGTCCAAGCCGGTCGCCGCTTCTGCGTCCAAACCGGTCCAGGGCGCCTCGCGGCGCTCGCCCCTGACGCGGCGGTCGCGCGTGGGCGCCGCCGCCGCAGCGGGCGGCGCCGCGGCGACCGGCGCCGCCGTCGGCGTAGCCGCGACCCGGGTCGACGTCCGGGATCGTCTGTTTGACGGCTCGGCGTCGACGAAGCCGAGGATGCCGGGCAAGCCGCCGGTGCCCGCTGCACTCCTCGTCGGGGCGGCGCTCGCGGTGCTCGTCGCGATCCTCGCCTTCGCGATCGGCGGCATGGGCTCTTCGGGTCATAAGGCGAGGTCGTCGAAGGCCGCGGCGATCGCCCCCCACACCGTCTCCACGCCCGCGCCCGTCACTGCCCCCCAGTCCCACCCCGCGCGCAGGCCCGCGACGGGTACGCGGACCCGCGTGCACCGGGTCGCGCGACCCGCCCCGCGTCGGGCGGTGAGCCGTGCCCGACGCCGCAGCTCGACGCCGACCCAGAGCCCGCCGGCCCAGACCACGCCCACGCAGACCGCGCCGACGCAGACCGCGCCGAAGCGCACGACGGCGACGCCGCGCGCCAACCCGCCCGCGGCGACTCCGACTCCGATTCCGAAGCCGACACCGACACCGACACCGACTCCGACGCCGCCGACGGGCGGCGGCACCAGCTCGGGCGGCGGAACCTCCTCGGGCGGCGGCGGCACGTCATCGGGCGGCGGCGGTACGAGCTCTGGCGGCAGCGGTTCCTCCTCCGGCGGCGGCGGATCGTCGTCCGGCGGCGGCAGCGGGACCTCGAGCGGCGGCGGCAGCGGGACCTCGAGCGGCGGCGGCTGAGTCGGGCCGCGCCCCCGCCCGGGTCGCGGATACGCCGACAGCGCGGGCCCGGATAAGCTGGCAGCGCCGATCACGGCGGAACAGCCAGCCCGTGGACCTCAACGACACCCCCGAACAGGCCGACTACCGAGCCACAGCGCGCGACTGGCTGGCGCGTCACCGCGGCGGCGCGCCACCGCGCGCGGGCTCCAACGACGATCCCGACTACGTCGCCCGGCGGCGCGCGTGGCAGCGCGAGCTCGCCGAGGCCGGACTGGCGGCGGTGACGTGGCCGACCGAGTTCGGTGGACGCGGGCTCGGTCCCGTCGAGCAGGTCATCGTCAACCAGGAGATCGCGCGCGCACACGTGCCCGGCGTGCTCGACGTGATCGGCATCGGCATGCTCGGTCCGACCCTGATCGCCCACGGATCCGCCCAGCAGAAGAGCCGTCACCTGGGGCCGCTGCTCCACGCCGACGAGGTCTGGTGCCAGATGTTCTCCGAGCCGGGCGCCGGCTCGGACCTGGCCGCGATCCAGTGCCGGGCCCGGCCGTTGCCCGATGGCGGCTGGACGCTCAGCGGCCAGAAGGTCTGGACCACCAACGCCCAGTTCGCGTCCTACGCGATGACCCTCGCGCGCACCGATCCCGACGTCCCCAAGCACCAGGGGCTGACGATGCTCATCGTCCCGATGGACGCCGCGGGCGTGACCGTGCGCGGTCTGCGTCAGATCTCGGGGGAGGCCGAGTTCAACGAGGTGTTCCTCGACGACGTCCACCTCGACGACGACGCGGTCGTCGGCGGGGTCGGCAACGGCTGGGCGACCGCGCTGACCGTGCTGATGTTCGAGCGGCTCACGATCGGCTTCGGCGCGGAGTCCTACGGCTCGCCGGATCGGCTGGCGAGCACGATCGCCTCCGACCCCGCGGCCGCCGCCGACGCCGACGTCCGCCGGCGGCTCGGCGAGATGATGACTGACCTGTTGGCGGTGCGCTTCAACGGCTACCGCGCGCTGACCGCGCTCGCGCGCGGGCAGGTGCCGGGTCCCGAGGCCGGCCTGGCCAAGGTCACGCTCGTCAACTCCGCGGTCCGGGCCACCGAGCTCGCCGCCGACGTGATCGGGCCCGAGGCGCTCGCCGACGAGGAGTGGAGCTATCTGATCTCGTTCATCCCGGGTCTGAAGTCGGCGGGGGGAACCGAGCAGATCCTGCGCAACACGATCGGCGAGCGCGTCCTCGGGTTGCCCGCAGAGCCGCGGGTCGACAAGCGGGTGGCGTTCAGCGAGCTGCGCGCGATCGAGCGCCAGGCCGCGACCGGGTGAACTTCGCGCTCTCCGACGAGCAGGTGATGCTCCGCGAGGCGGCGCGGTCGGCGCTGTCGCGGGTCGACACGATCGCCGGGGCGCGGGCCGCGCTCACCGACCCCGCGGCGCTCCCCGGTCTGTGGCCGACGGTCGTCGAGGCCGGGTGGGCGGGCCTGCTCGTCGACGAGGACCACGGCGGAGCCGGCCTCGGCGGCCTCGAAGCGCTGCTCGTCGCCGAGGAATGCGGGCGCGTGCTCGCGGCGACATCGTTGCTCGGTCTGCTGCCGGCGGTCGCGATCCTCGTCGCCGCCGGGGACGAGGCGCTCGAGGCGATCGCCGACGGGCGGCTGCGGCCCGCCGTCGTCCCCGCGCGCCCGCCGGACGGTCGCGTCGGCGCCTGGACCGTGGACCCCGTCTCGGGGCACGCGCGCGCGCCGGCGCCACGGGCGGTCGTGCAAGGGCGGTCGGTGGCGCTGAGCGGAACCGTCGCACATGTTCCCGACGCGCCGGGAGCCGATCTGCTCGTGGCGATCGGGGTCGACGGAGACGGACGTCCGGTCGCCGCGGCGCTGCCGACCGGCAGCGACGGGGTCAAGCTCGAGCCGGTCGTGCGCTACGACCCGACGCGGTCGCTGGCCCACGTCCATCTCGAGGGCGCGCGCGGCCGCCACCTCGACGTCTGCCCCACCACGCTCGAGAACGCCTGGTATCTCGGGCACGCTGTGATCGCCGCCGAGGCGCTGGGCGGCGTGCAGGCGTGTCTGGAGATGAGCGTCGCCTATGCCCGCGAGCGCTTCACCTTCGGCCGCCCGATCGGCTCCTACCAATCGATCAAGCACGAGCTCACCGAGGTCCTGCGCCTGCAGGAGAACGCTCGCGGCCTGCAGTACTACTCCGGCTGGGCGCTCGAGAGTCAGCCCGATGAGTTTGCTCTGGCGGCGAGCGCGGCGCGCGCCGCCGCGGGAACGGCGTTCGATTTCGCGACCCGCTCGGCGATCAACGTTCACGGTGGGATCGGAGCGACCTGGGAGCACGATGCGCCGCTGTTCTTCCGCCGTGCTCAGCTCTCGCGACGCCTGCTCGGCGGATCGGGGGACGCGACCGACCGAGTCGCCGACCTCATCTTGAGCTCCGCCGCCTGACGCCGAGCCCGAGGTTCTCCGCATCGTGCGGACGAATCACTCCGACCGCCCGTCAAGGTCTAATGCCAAGCATTGTGGCGTATTGCGGGGATCGGTAGGTTTGTGTATTATGGAAACGCGATCGAAAGGGATCGCCAGGGGACAACGGCGCCGGCCACGAAGGCCAGCGTCGAAACAGAGGACAAGCGGTGGGGCACTCACTTCCTCGGAATAAGCTGGATCTCATAACGGGCGGGCGACGCGACCCCGTGCGACGCGGACTCGTCGTCGCGGCGATGCTCGTCGGTCTCGCCCTCGTCACGGTCGGGGGTCGCCCGAGCCATCCGCGCCATCTCGTCGATCCCGCGTTCCTCGGCGCCGTGGCGATGCTCGTCGCGCTCATGCAGTTCGCCAGCGCGATGCTCCTGCGCTCGGCGCTCGGGCGCACGCGGAGCCTGCTCGACCACCTCGGGTTCATGGTGCTGCTCGGCGCCTCCTTCTCCGATCTCGTCGTCTCGGCCGCGCCGATGCTCATCGGGCATGAGACCATCCACTTCGGAGCCGGCGTCCGCGCGGCGGCTTCGCTGCTGATCGCGCTCGCCTTCGCCCTGACCGCCTGGTCACCGCGCGGCGGCTTCGGGTGGCGACCGGCTCATCCGGCCCGGATCGGTGCGGGGATCGTCGTCGGCGCCCTGATCGTCGGCGAGGGAGTGGACCTCGTCGCCCAGTCGCAGGGAGCGATGAGCCCGTTCGCCACCGACGCCGGCGCGACGATGGTCGCGATCGTCTCGGCGACGCTGCTCATCGCCGCCGGAATCGGGCTCGGCTGGCGGACCGCGAGCTTCGGGCGCGGCAACGGCGCGCTCGCGATGTCGGCGTTCGCGCTCGCCGGGGTCCGGCTCCAGGCGGCGTTCGCGCCGATGGTTCCCGTCAACTGGCTGACCACTGCCGAGGCGCTCCAAGTCGTGGCCTACGGGCTGCTCCTGCTCGTCGCGATGGAGGCCTACCGACTCATGCAGGCGCGCGTGGCCGAGGCTCAGGTCGAGGCCGAGCGGCTGCGCATCGCCCAGGATCTCCACGACGGCCTTGCCCAAGATCTCGCGTTCATCGCGATCCACGGGGATCGCCTTGCGACCGAGCACGGCGAGCAGCATCCGCTGGCGATCGCCGCCCGCCGGGCGCTCGAGGCGTCCCGTGGCGCGATCGTCGATCTGTCGGAGTCGGGCGCGCCGAGCACGCTGCAGGCGCTGCGCCGGACCGCCGAGGAGGTCGAGAGCCGCTACGAGGTCGAGATCACGGTGTCGCGGATCGACCGCGAGTGGGGTCTTGAGGCCGAACTCGACGCCGATGACCGCAACGAGGTCGTCCGGATCGCTCGCGAGGCGATGGTCAACTCGGTCCGCCACGGCCGGGCGCGTCACGTGTCGGTCGAGCTCGGATCCAAGACGTCGGGCGGCGTCCTGCTTCGCGTGTCCGACGACGGCTGCGGGCTCGGCGAGGAGTCGGCCGCCTCGACGGCCGGCGTCGGGCTCGGTCTGCCGACGATGCGCCTGCGTGCTCGACGCGTCGGCGGCTGGCTGTCGGCGCAGCGCGGCGGCGAGGGCGGAACCGAGATCGAACTGCGCACCTAGGCCGTCGCCCGACGGGCGCAAATCGCGCGCAGGTTTGGCCGCCGCTTTGGGCGGACAACCGCTACAAAAGCCCCCGCGTCGAGCACTTCGCTTGCCAGTCAGCTAGTTTGACGCGTCCCACCCCCGCTGGCTGTGCGGGTGCTCTCGCAGGTGGCGTCAGGAATTCGCCGAACCTCGGAGCAAGGCAGCGCCCGGACCACACGTTGGATGGCCGAGATGCTGACCTGCGATCGCAGCGGATGGAATTCGCCATGCTCCACCCAACCGGCAACGACGCCATCTCACCTCGGGTTCATCGGGACCGGATGATCGAGCGTCATGAACTCGGTTACGGGGCGATTGAGCATGGCAGCGTAGCCGCCTTGCCTCCCGGGAAGCCGGGGGCGAGCGCCGCCGAGGTCTCGGAGACCGCGGAGGCGCTCGAGCGCGCTCTGACCTGGCTGCTGGCGATGGAAGCGAGCGTGCGCCGGGGCGAGCACTGCGCGATCGGCGCCGCCACCGAGATCCGTGCCGCAGACGTGCGCGTCGAGATCGACCGCGTCCGCTCCGAGCTCGAGTTCCTGCGTGCGTCGGACCCGCCCGAGACCCGCCCGTGGCCCGGCGCCGGGTTCGGGTTCGTCCTGCCGCGCTGAGCGCGGCTCCCGCGGCGGAGACTCGGCGGGCTGGATTCGGATAATTCTCCGCCGCCTCGGAAGTGACCGGCCGGTGAGCCACGTTAAATGGCCGTGGAGGTCATCTCCCTCACGGATGGCGGGGTAAGGGGCAGGCAGTCTCGTTCCAACGGCTCCCTTGCGGAGGCGCTCGACGAGCAGGAGCTCCAGGAGGTGCTGCTCGACACGGCGCCCGGCCCCGACCTTAACGAGGATCGCGCCTCCCGCCGGCTGCAGTGGCGAGACGCCGTCAAGCGCCGGCTGCTCGGCGTGTTCGACATCCTCGCGGTGACGGTCACGATGCTGATCGTCCAGGGCAGCGTCGGCAAGCACCACGCGCTGCTGCTCGCCTCGGCGCTGCCGCTCGTCGTCGTGCTGTTCAAGATCGCCGGCCTCTACGACCGCGACGATCTGCGCCTCGTCCAGTCGACTCTCGACGAGGTTCCGACGATGATCCAGCTGACCGCGCTGTTCGCGCTCGGCGTCGCGATCCTGAAGTGGCTGTTCGGCGGCACGCTCGGCGGCGAGCGGATCGCCGAGCTGTGGCTCTGTGCCTTCGTGGCGATCGTCGCCGGCCGGATCGCGGCGCGCACGCTCGCCAGCCGCATCGCCCGGCCCGAGCGCTGCCTTGTCATCGGCGATCCGGGACGCGCCCATCGCATCCGCGAGCGCGTCGCGGCCAGCCCGGCGTGGGCGGAGGTCGTGGCCTCCGTCGAGTTGACCACCGAGGACCTCGAGAGCGCCGAAAGCTCGACCGCCATCCTTCAGATCGTCTCCGAGCTCGAGGTCGACCGCATCGTCGTCGCCCCCGCCACCGGCGATGACGGCGCCGACATCGTCGCGCTCATTCGCTGGGCCAAGGCGGTGGGGGTGCGCGTCAGCGTGCTGCCGCGGATGTTCGAGGTCGTCGGCTCCGCCGTCGTCATCGACGTCATCGACGGGATGACGATGCTCGGCGTGCGGCGCTTCGGCCTGTCGGACTCCTCGCGTCTGCTCAAGCGCGCGTTCGATCTCTGCGGCGCCGCACTCGGGCTGCTCCTCGTCGGACCGCTGATGGCGCTGATCGCCCTCGCCATCCGTCTCGACTCGCCGGGACCGGTGTTCTTCCGCCAGACCCGCGTCGGACGCGACGGCCGACACTTCTCGATCCTGAAGTTCCGCTCGATGCGGACCGATGCCGAGTCGCTCAAGCACGCGCTGCTGGCCCAGAACGAGGCCGGGCCGGGGCTGTTCAAGATCGCCGCCGATCCTCGGGTCACGCGGGTCGGGCGCATCCTGCGCCGCACCTCGCTCGACGAGCTGCCGCAACTGCTCAACGTGCTGCGGGGCGAGATGAGTCTCGTCGGCCCCCGTCCCCTGGTGATCGACGAGGACGCGCTGGTGATGGGCATGGATCGCCAGCGGCTACACCTGACGCCTGGGATGACCGGACCGTGGCAGGTGCTCGGCACGCGCGTGCCGATGCAGGAGATGGTCGGGATCGACTACCTCTACGTGACGAGCTGGTCGCTGTGGATGGACTTCAAGATCCTCCTGCGCACCCTCCGTCACGTCGTCAATCGCGGCAACACCTGACGCGGAACCCCTGGCGTGCGGGCGCAAGTGCGTCGATCGGCGACGCGTTGCATGAGCATGACGCCCGTGCGGCCGAGAGCGGATTGATGCGCTTGGGTGCGATCGACACAATGAACGACGTGACGACCCTCCCGATGTCGGTCAAAAGCTGAGCGATGCGGGTGCTGAACCGCATCCTGCGACGGGCCGAGATCGACCCCGCCGCCCATCCACCGGCCACCGACACCCCCGAGACCGACCCGACCCTCGCCAGCCCACTCGATGGCGCCGACTCGGGCCCGAAGGAGTGGTGCGCGGTCATGTTCACCCGCACCGACCAGGCCGGCGAGTTCCAGGCGATCTTTCGCCGCCCGGGCCGCCGCAGTGAGCTCGTGGCCCGCTCCCGCCCGATCCGTGTCGGCCGCTCCAGCGATGCGCCCGACAACGCCCAGACGCGTGCCGAGCACGCCTCGCTGCTCGAGTCGCTCGCCTCGACCGGCTGGATCCGCCTGCCCGGCCGGGGGCGCTGGTACGAGACCGTGTTCTTTCGCTCGGTTCCCGAGCCCGCCGCCCCGCGCGTCGAGTCGCCGGCCGCCCCGGAACCCGCCGCCGTCGAGCCACCGGTCGTCGCCGAGCCGCTCGCCCCCGAGGCGCCCGTCCCTGAGCCGCCCGTCCCCGAGGCGCCCGTGGTCGAGGAGCCGTCGGTCGCTGCGGAGCCCGTGGTCGAGGAGCCGTCGGTCGCTGCGGAGCCCGTGGTCGAGGAGCCGTCGGTCGCTGCGGAGCCCGTGGTCGAGGAGCCCGTGCCCGAGCCCGCGGTCTCCAAGGAGTCAGAGCCCGCGCTCGCCGAGCCCGCGGTCGACGAGGCCGCCGAACCCGAACCTGTCGGCGTCCCGCGCCGCGTCCCCGGCGCCGTGGAACTCGCCCAAGAGCTTGCCGGCATCCTCGCCGAGCTCAAGCGTGCCGACAACGACGGGCACGCCGAGCCCGCCGCGAGCCCCGAACCCGCCGCGAGCCCCGAACCCGCCGCGAGGCGCGGGTCCGCGGCACGGCCCGAGCCCGTCGCGAGGCGCGGGTCCGCGGCACGGCCCGAGCCCGTCGCGAGGCGCGGGTCCGCGGCACCGCCCGAGCCCGCCGCCACTCCCGAGCCCGCCGCCACTCCCGAGCCCGCCGCCACTCCCGAGCCCGCCGCCGAGCCAGCCGAACCCGCGGGCCCCGGCGACGTCACCGAGTCGCACCCGATCGAGGTCGTCGCCGAGGTCGACCCCAGCGACCGCAGCGACCGCAGCGACCGTGGCGACCGCAACGACCGCGGCGACCGCAACGACCGTGGCGACCGCAACGACCGCGGCGACCGCGGCGGGCGCGGGCGGCACGGCGCGGCGTCGTGGCTGGGCAAGCGCGCGGCCTCGTGGCGCGCGGACGATCGTGCCGACCGGCCGGACCCGAAGGTCTCCCGCTCCGCGCTCGGCTCCGGCGACGGGCCTGCGCAGCATGACGAGCCCGAGGCGCCGCCGGCGACCTCCGGCCCGCAGTACGCCCGCTCCTGGTCGCGCGCGTCGGTCCGACCCCAGGCCGCCGACGCGCCAGCGCAGGACTCGGCCCGGGATTCGGGATCGCCGACGAGCTCGGGATCGCCAACGAGCTCGGGATCGCCGAAGGGCTCGGGATCGCCGAAGGGCTCGGGATCGCCGAAGGGCTCGGGATCGCCGAAGGGCTCGGGATCGCCGAAGGGCTCGGGATCGCCGAAGGGCTCGGGATCGCCGACGAGCTCGGGACCGTCCAAGGGCTCGGGATCGCCGAAGCGCTTGGGATCGCCGAGGGGCGCGAGACCACTCAAGGGCTCGAGATCGTCCAAGGGCTCGGGATCGCCGAAGGGATCGCCAAAGGCTTCGGGATCGTCGAAACGCCAGCCCCGCACGGGGGACACCTCCCCGCGCGAGCCCCCCACAGACGACACCGAGTCCCCGCGCCAGCCCCCCACAGACGACACCGAGTCCCAGCGCCAGCCCCCCACGGACGACGCCGAGTCGCCGCGCCAGCCCCCCACGAACGACACCGAGTCGCCGGGCCAACCCCCCATGGGCGACACCGAGTCGCCCACGGCGGACGCCGAGCCCACGGGAGCCACCGGCGCCTCGCCCCGCGCCGACCGCGAGGAGCGGGGGTCGGATCCCGACCCGAGCCGCGCCCCGGGGGAGAAGACCGGGTCCTCGAAACGGTCGGGCTCGCGCCAGGGTTCGCGGACCAAGAAGCGTCCGCAGACGACGAACTCGCGCTCCGGTCGCTGATCGCGACCGGCGCCGACCGCGTGGTCGCGCGCCTCCGACGCCGCGTGAGCAGCCCGCGACGCGGCGCGTTGATTGGATGTGAAAACGGATCGTTCGTCGACGGGGGACGGGGGCGTCGTCCTCGTCCATGATTATCTGCTCGTCCTGCGCGGCGCCGAGCGCGTCTTCGAAGCGATGCTCGGCTGCTTCCCCGACGCGCCGGTGGCGACGCTGCTCTACGACCGCGGCGGCACGCAGGGGCGCTTCGCCGATCGGGAGGTGCGCACGTCGTTCCTGCAGCGCCTCGCCGCCGATCAGAAGCGCTTCCGCGGCTTCCTTCCCCTCCTGCCGATGGCCGCCGAGCGCCTGGCCATCCGCGACGCGCGCACCGTCATCTCGTCGAGCAGCGCGTTCGCGCTCGGGGTGCGGCCCGCGCCCGATGCGGTGCACGTCTGCTACTGCCATTCGCCCTTTCGCTACGTGTGGCACGAGCGCGCTCGGATCGAGCGCGAGATGCCGAGCTCGGCCCGGGGCGCGATGCGCCACGTGCTCGACGCGCTCCGCCGCTGGGACTCCGCGGCCGCGGCTCGCGTCAACGGCTTCATCGCCAACTCGGAGCTGACCCGCCAGCGCATCGGCGACTTCTACGGCCGCGACTCGGTCGTCGTCCACCCGCCGGTCCAGCTCGATCGCTTCACCGCCGATCCCGATCCCGGCGACTACTTCCTGACGGTCGGCCAGGTGACCAGCCACAAGCGGACGGAGACCGCGCTCGCCGCCGCCGAGCAGGCCGGCGTGACGCTGAAGATCGTCGGCGAGGGGCCGCACCTCGACGCGCTGCGCGCGCGGTATCCCCGCGCCCAGTTCGTCGGCCGCGTCGACGACCGGGAGCTGAGCCGGATCTACGCCGGCGCGCGGGCGCTCGTCGTGCCGGCGATCGAGGAGTTCGGGATCACGATGGTCGAGGCGCTCGCCGCCGGCCGACCCGTGCTCGCCGCCGCCGCCGGGGGCGCGTTGGAGATCGTCTCCCACGGCGAGACCGGCGTGCTCGTCGACCCGGGTGACGCCGCCGCGATGGCCGAGGCCATGCGCACCGTGGACTGGGAGTCCTTCGATCCCGACCGGCTGCGCGCGAGCGCTCGGCGGTTCTCGCCGGAGCAGTTCCGCCAGCGTTTTGCCAGCGCTTTGGCCGCGCTCGTGTCCGAGGCGGTCCTGGAACCCGCTTTCGAGGACGCCGGCGTCCTCGCCGGGGCGAGGCGTCGTGCGCCCGCCCTCACCGCTACCGCAACGACTGGAGTCTGAATGCACGTTCTCGTCACCGGCCACAACGGCTACATCGGCTCGGTCCTGACCCCGATGCTGCTCGAGGCGGGCCACGAGGTCACCGGGATGGACACCGACCTGTTCGCCTCCTGCACGATGGGCGAGCCGCCCGCCGAGGTGCGGTCGATCAACCGCGACGTGCGCGACGTGACCGTCGAGGACTTCGCCGGCATCGATGCGGTGCTGCATCTGGCCGCGGTGTGCAACGACCCGATCGGCGAGCTCAACCCCCAGACGACGTACGACATCAACCACCTCGCGTCGGTCCGGGTCGCCGAGCAGGCCAAGGCCGCCGGCGTCAGCCGCTACGTCTTCTTCTCCTCCTGCAGCCTCTACGGCAAGGCCGGCAACGACGCGATCGACGAGACTGCGGAGATGGCGCCGGTGACCGCCTACGGCCGCTCGAAGGTGCTCGCCGAGCGCGACATCGCGCAGCTCGCCGACGACGCGTTCAGCCCCACCTACCTGCGCAACGCGACCGCGTTCGGCTTCTCGCCCCGGCTGCGCGCCGACGTCGTGGTCAACAACCTGACCGCCTACGCGATGACCACCGGCGAGATCCTCATGCAGAGCGACGGCACACCGTGGCGGCCGCTCGTCCACATCCGGGACATCAGCCGGGCGGCGATCGCGGCGCTGCAGGCGCCGCGCGAGCTCGTCCACGACGTGGCCTTCAACGTCGGCGCCACCGCGGAGAATTATCGCATCCGAGAGGTCGCCGAGATCGTCGGGGAGGTGCTCCCGGGCACCCACATCTCATTCGCCGAGGGCTCAGGGCCCGACAAGCGCTCGTATCGCGTCGACTGCTCCAGGCTGAGCGACGTGCTGCCGGCGGCCGCGCCCCAGTGGACGGTCCGCCAGGGCGTCGAGGAGCTCGCCGAGGCCTATCGCCGCTACGGCCTGACCCGTGACGAGTTCCTCGGCACCCGCTACCTGCGCGTCAAGCGCGTGACCGAGCTCGAGTCCGAGGGCCGCCTCGACGATCAGCTGCGGTGGCGGGAGACGGTGGCCGTCTGATGCGATTCGTCGCGCTCAAGCTCGCCGACGCCCGTCTCATCGAACTGGAGCGCCATGCCGACGAGCGTGGTTACCTGGCCCGCGTGTTCTGCGAGGACGAGTTTGCGGAGGCGGGGCTGACCACGCGCTTCGTCCAGGCCAGCACCGTCCACACCGACCGCGCGGGCACGCTGCGCGGGCTGCACTACCAGCTCCCGCCGCACGCCGAGGTCAAGCTGGTGCGCTGCACGGCGGGCGCCGCCCACGTGGTGATCGTCGACCTGCGGCCCGACTCGCCGAGCTACCTGCAGTGGCTCGGGATGGCGCTGACGCCGACGAGCGGGCGCATGCTGTACGTGCCCGAGGGGTACGCGCAGGGCTATCAGACCCTCGCCGACGGGACCGAGATGCTCTACCAGATGTCCACGGCCTACGAGCCGAGCGCCGCGCGGGGCGTGCGCTACAACGATCCCGCGTTCGGGATCCGCTGGCCACCGGCCCGCGAGCGCCTCATCTCCGACCGCGACCGCGCCTGGCCCGACTACCAGCCGATCGCGGCCGCCCAGCCTCTGACCGGGGTCGTCGTCGCCACGCCCGCGATTGACTAGGCCGATGAACGACGTCAGCCGCCGCCTCTTCATCACCGGTGCCGCCGCGGTCGCCGCCGGCGGGGCCACCGCCGGCGCAACCGGCCTGCTCAGCTCGCCGCCGAACTCGGCGGGCGCCCACAGCGACACCGCCGCGACGCACACCTACGTGGCCACGCATGGCTCCGACGAGAACACCGGTCACAACTGGGACAACGCCGTCGCCACGATCCACACCGCCCTGAAGCGCTCCAACTACGGCACGGTCCACGTCGGGCCCGGCAACTACGAGGGCGGCTTCACGATCGGGCGTCAGGCCATCAGGGGCGCCGGCCGGGATGCCACGTTCATCGCCAACACGAGCAACTCGCAGTCGATCGTCACGATGACCGACGGGGCGCTGTTGTCCGACCTGAACATCGTCGGCTCGCCGAACTTCGCCGGGAGCGGCATCCTCATCACCGGCACGCTCGTCCACGTCCAGGATGTCGACGTCAAGACCGACGCCGATCCCCATCACAACTTCCAGGGCACCGGCATCGTCACCCGCGACGGCGAGGGGTGCCTGTTCACGCGCGTGGCCTGCACCCGCCAGCGTCTCGCCTGGCACATCGGCGGCGCCAACCACGTGTTCGTCGACATGCGCGGCGATTCCAACTACCAGGACATTCTCATCGGCGAGAACGAGGCATCGGATCCGGCGACCTTCAAGGAGTCGGGCGCCCACCTCATCCTCGGCTCCAAGTTCGTCGAGGGCGGCAACACCGGGATCCAGGGGGCGCCCGGCGTGGCCTGCATCCGGATCCACGGCTCCGGCGAGAACACCCTGATCGACTGCGACTGGGAAGAGGCCGATAAGGCCTACTGGGAGCTGACCTCCGACAACAACGTGCTGACCCGCTGCGCCGTCGCCCCGGGCACGTTCCTGACGGTGTCGGGCGCGTTCAACACGATCTCGGGCCTGAAGATCCTCGGCGCCGCGACGATCACCGGCTCGGACAACACGATCTGGAACACGTTCGCGCCCTACGCCGGCGGCCTGACGGTCAACGGCGCCCGCAACCTCGTCTACGGCGAGAACGGGTCGGCGGCCACGGGGAGCGGCATCCGGCGGCTGAGCTTCAGTTGAGATGAGCGCGCCGATCGAGATCTACGTCGCGAGCTTCAACACGCGGCTCTACACCGAGCTGTGCGTGCGCTCGCTGCACGCGTCCGCCGACCATCCGTTCCGCCTGACCGTCGGCGACAGCGGCTCGCGCGACGGCTCGGCGGAGTTGCTCGCGCAGCTCGCCACCGACGGCTGGCTCGAGCTCGAGCTCTCGCGGGGGCCCCGGCGCCATTCGGCCTGGCTCGACGGCTGGCTCGCGGGCGCCACCGCGCGCCGCGTGCTCTTCTGCGACTCCGACATCGAGTTTCGCCGGCCCGGCCTGCTCGGCGAGATCGCCTCGCTGGCGGAGCGCACGGGCGCCGCGATCGTCACCTCCGAGGTCCTTCCGGCCGACCACTACGAGGACGCCGACGAGGGGATCACCACCCACCTCATGTCGCGGCCCGCCCCGTGGCTGATGATGGTCGACGCCGACGCGCTGCGCCCGCTGCAGATCTCCTTCGAGAAGCACACCGAGCCCTGCGACGACTACCCCGAGGGCTCACGCACCTTCGACGTCGGCGCCCGCCTCTACCACGAGGCGCTCGCCCGCGGACTCGGCCACGCGGTCCTCCCCCGGCGCGCCCGGCGATCGTTTCGTCACTACGTCGGCGCCTCGTGGCGGACCGTGCGGCCGGTCGGCCGCCTGCGCCGCCGAACCCCACTCGACGTCGTGCAGCGCTCGCTGACCCGGCTGCGGGAGGCCCAGCCGGCGCCGAGCCGCCACGTGGTCGCCGTCGCCGGACCGGACGCCGTGCGGGTGCTCGACGCCGCCGGGGACACCGCGCTCGCGAGCCGCTGAATGCACGCGTCCGCGAGTTCTGCGGACGATCGAGAGGGATGACGGCGGGCGCGCGGAATGCGTGTCGTGCCGCGGACCAGCCGGCACGTGATCGAGCTCGCTGAGCACGAGCGTGCCGAGTTTGAGCGGCGGGTCATTCTCACCGACCCCCGCCCGCGGTCTCGAGCGGTGGCGGATTTCATCCATCCACCCGGCCTCTTTCCGCCAACCCTCGAGCACGCGGCGGGGGTTCGGTCGTTTCTATCCACTGGATCGTCTGAGACCAGCGGAGTCGACCTTCACCCGCGCCAAGCGCGAGACCGCCGGCGTGACCGAGCCGGCCGAGATTGGCGTGACCGAGCCGGCCGAGATCGCCAGCGTGACGACGGGAGCTGCGGCTACGCGAGCTCGGCGAGCAGCTCGGCGTCGCGGAGCCGCTGCGCCGCGCGCTGCACGGTCGCGAACGGCAGCTGCGAGCGCCGCGCGATCTCGAGCAGCGAGCGGGTGCCGTCGCTCTGGTTGAGCACCCACAGCAGCGCGCGCTCGTCGCCGCGGCCGACCTTGCCGCCGGCGCTGTCGTAGAGGCCGCGCCGGCCGAGCTGGGGCTCGCCGAACGGCGACAGGTTGCGCCAGGTGCCGTTGCCCTCGAGCGCGTCGACGAGCCCCAGGCAGGCGTGCAGCGACGCCTGCAGCGCGTCGGGACGGATGCGCGGGAGGTCGTCGGCCGAGGTGTGGTTGCCGGGATAGGCGGCGTGGGCGGTGCGGCTGAGCGCCCCGAAGCGCAGCCCGAAGCCCGGCGAGCTGAACTGGCGCTCGTCGCCGCCCCAGGGCTCGAAGTCGACGAGGCGATGGGCGATCCCGGCGTCGCGCAGCGCGACCTCGGCGGCGAGGTCGAGCTCGGCGTTGCCGTCGCGGGTGCGCTTGTAGGTCAGCGGCCCGTCGTCGCCGATGCACGCGACGGTGAAGCCCGAGTGGATCGTCGCCCAGCGGTCGCGGCTGGCCGCCAGCCAGGTCAGCGGCCCGATCGTCGCCGGCGCGAACAGGAAGCGGTGGCGGCGGCGCAGCCGGCGCCCGGACAGCTCCCGGGCGAGCATCGCGGCCATCGCGATGCCCGACACGTTGTCGTTGGCCAGCGACGGATGGCATACGTAGGTGGTGATGAGGATCTCCTCGTCGCGCTCGCCGGGCAGCTCGAGCTCGCCGTAGGTGAGGTGGCCAGGGCGCAGCGTGGAGTCGATCACCACCCGGTACTCGCCGTCGGTCAGCTGCCGCAGGGTCCGGTGGGCCAGGCAGAAGCCCCAGGTCCGCGCCCAGTACGAGGTGCGATAGGGGATCAGGTCCGGCTCGTCGGGCAGCGAGTGCAGATGCGGGAGCAGCTCCTTCAGCGACATCCGCGCGTCGACCGGCTCGCTGTAGGAGACGACGTGCAGCGGCGAGTCGCGCAGGTCGACGATTCGCCGGCCGTCGGGGCCGGTGATGTGCGCCGCACGGATGTTCCACTCCTCGGGGACGGTCCAGTCGAACACCGGCGTCCCGGTCGGGACCTCGTGGATCTCGAGCGGCAGGTCGCGCCGCAGGATTCGCAGCGTCTCGCGGACTCCGTCCCCGGTCAGGCTGCGACAGAGCGGGAAGAGGTCGCGCATCAGGGCCAGCGTCCGCTCCCCGAGACCGTCGCCCTCCCGCGCCCGGTCGACCACCGCCGGCACCCCCGCGCTCGTCCCGGCGCTCACGCGATCATCGCCTTCGGGCTGTAGAACGCCTCGGCGAACGAGGTCGCCGAGTTGCACTCCATCCCGCGCAGGCGCATGAGGCCGCGGAACAGGTCGTCCTTGAACCAGTGCTTGACCCGCTGGGAGGCGAAGTGCTCCATGAGATGCTCGACCTTGCTCTGGCAGACCTGCTCCTGCACCGGAACATAGAGGTTCGGTCGTCCCATGTCGCCGTCGTACTTGGGGATCTCGTACTCGAGGATCAGGTGGTTGCGCCACGTGTTCCAGGCCAGCTCGCAGCACACGCGGTGGTCCTGGTGCAGGTCGTGGCGGTGGTGGGTGAGGACGAGGTCGGGCTCAAAGCCGGCCGCGACCTCCTCGAAGCACTCCTTGACCGCCCGGCCCTCGTAGGGGAAGTAGCCGTCGGTGAAGTCGCGGATGTCGATCGTGTGGCGCGCCACCGGCGCGAGCATCGCCTCGGCGCTGCGCCGCGCCTCGTCGGCGCGCGGCGGCCTGCCGCTCAACACCAGCCAGTGCAGCTCGGCGACCTGCCCGCGCTCGATGAGCGTCAGCAGCGTCCCCCCGGCGCCGATCTCGATGTCGTCGGGATGCGCGCCGACCGCCAGCACCCGCAGCGGGGCCTGACCCAGCGTCAGCCCGAGCATCAGACCGCGGCGAGCGACTGCAGCTGCGCGCGGCGGTGGGCGTCCCAGACCTCCCAGGGCGCGGTTCCGCTCTCGTGCAGCGACTCCAACTGCTGCTTCTCCTTCAGCGTGTCCATCGGCGCCCAGAAGCCCTCGTGACGCTGGGCGAGCAGCTCGCCGCGGGCCATCAGCCGCTCGAAGGGGGCGCCCACGAGGTCCTCGCCGGGACGCAGCTCGTCGAGCACCTCGCGGCGCATGACGAAGTAGCCGCCGTTGATCCACATCTCCGACCGGGCGACGTCGTGGATGCCGGTGACGAGCCCGTCGGGCTGCATCGAGACGACGTGGAAGCTGTAGCTCGGGCGCACCGCCAAGAAGCTCGCCGTCGAGCCCGCGCGCTTGGCGGTCTCGATCATCTGCGGCAGGTTCGCGTCGGTGAGCGTGTCGCCGTAGTTGGCGAGGAACATCTCATCGTCGCGCAGGAGGTGCGACACCGCGCGGAGCCGCTCGCCGATCGAGGCGCCCAGCCCGGTGTCCACGCAGGTGATGTTCCAGTTGTGGATGTCGGTCTTCAGCAGGTGGACGCGGGCGCCGCCCTCGGAGAGGACGAAGTCGTTGGCCAGGGCCTCGTTGTAGCTGAGGAAGAACTGCTTGATGACCTCGGACCGGTAGCCGAGGCAGAGGATGAAGTCGGTGAAGCCGAAGTGCGCGTAGTACTTCATCACGTGCCACAGCACCGGCCGGGTGCCGATGGGGATCATCGGCTTGGGCGCGACCTCAGAGGCCTCGCGCATGCGCAGCACCTGGCCGCCGCAGAAGATCACAACCTTCACAGGACCGTCACCTCCGGAATCGGAATCACGAACCGCGCGCCCCACTCGCGCGCGTGCTCCAACTGGGCAGAGATTTCCTTGGCCAGGTTCCACGGCAGGATCACGATGTAGTCCGGCCGCGCCTCGTCGATCGCCTCCGGGGCAAGGATCGGGATGTGCGTCCCGGGCAGGAACTGGCCCTGCTTGTACGGGTTGCGGTCGACCGTGAACTCGATCAGGTCGGTCCGGATCCCGCAGTAGTTCAGCAGCGTGTTGCCCTTGCCGGGCGCCCCGTAGCCGACGACGCGCTTGCCCTCGCGCTGGGCGGCGATGAGGAACTCCAGCAGCTTGAACTTGGTCTCCTTGACCTTGGCGGCGAACGAGGTGTGCGCCTCGAGCGTGTCGTAGCCGAGCGAGCGCTCGCGGGCCAGGAGTTCGACGACGGCCTGCGAGACGGCGTGGCGGCCGGTGTCGGCCGGCTGGGCGTAGATGCGCAGCGACCCGCCATGGCTGGCGAGCTCGTCGACGTCGAACACCTCGAGTCCGTGAGCGGCGAGCACCGTCCGCGCGGTCAGCAGCGAGAAGTAGGAGAAGTGCTCGTGGTAGATCGTGTCGAACTGGTTGGACTCGATCAGCCGCAGCAGATGGGGCACCTCGATCGTGGCCACGCCCTGCGGGGCGAGCACCATCGAGATGCCGCCGACGAAGTCGTTGAGGTCGGGGACGTGGGCCATGACGTTGTTGGCGGCGAGCAGGTCGGCGCGACGGCCTTCGGCGACGAGCCGTCCGGCGAGCTCGCGCCCGAAGAACTCGACGATCGTCTCCACGCCCCGCTCGCGGGCGGCGACCGCGACGTTGGCGGCGGGCTCGATGCCGAGCGCCGGGATGCCGCGGGCGACGACGTGCTGGAGCAGGTAGCCGTCGTTGGAGGCCAGCTCCATGACGAGGCTGTCGCGCCCGAGCGCGAAGCGCTCGACCGCCATCTCGACGTAGCGGCGGGCGTGCTCCACCCATGAGTCCGAGTAGGACGAGAAGTACGCGTACTCGGTGAAGATGTCCGACGCCGAGACGAACTGCTCCAGCTGAACGAGCAGGCAGCGCTCGCAGACGCGCGCGTGAAGCGGATAGAACGGCTCCATCGCGTTGACCCGCTCGGGCGGGACGTAGCTCTCGCACAGCGGCGACATGCCGAGGTCGACGAGGGTGCGGCGAAGGGGAGCCGAGCAGAAGCGGCAGGCGGCGTCGGTGCCGACGCCGGCGGTGGTCGGGAGCGGTGCGGTGGTCGTCGCGTTCATGTCAAAACAACGCGGCGTGAGCGGCAGAACTTTGTCGGTCCTTTCCGCCGGGCGCGGGGCGCGCCGACGGACGCCCGCCGCGCGCTCCCTAGATGTGGCGCAGGACCGGCCCGGGCAGCAGCCAGCTCGCCGCCCAGCCGCCGAGCACCCGCGCCGAGGGGCGCAGCGACAGCGCCGCCCGCAGATGCGAGCGGGCGTCGCGGCGCGACCCCCGGTGCAGCGCCGCCCGGCCGATCGACCACTGCCAGCCGGCGAGCAGCGCCTGCAGCTCGTCGCGGCACTGGTCATAGCCGGGCTCGCGCAGCATCGCCTCGCCGACACGGACCGCGCAGAGCAGGTTGTCGACCGGCTGGGCCGCGAAGTCACTGGACGCGTGCGCCCGGCAGTAGACGAGCCGCTCGGGGCAGTGGTAGGCGCCGAGGCCGGTGCTCGCCAGGAGGTGGAAGGTCCAGAAGTCCAGCGCGGGGCCGACCTGCGCCGGGTAGGCCTCGACCGGCAGCCGATCGCGCCGGAATGCCGAGCCGGGCAGCGGCACGCTGCCACGCACGACGAGGGGGTGAAACGGACGATGGGCTCCGGGCGCGAGCGTGTCCCGGCCCCGGGTGGCGGTCAGCCGGCGGCTCCCCTCGGGATCGATCGTGCCGCCGGCGTCGACCTCCCACGCCTCGGCGAACGCGACCGCAAGGCCGTCGTCGGCGACCAGCGGCGGGATGATCGTCGCGAGCAGGCGCGGATCCCACCAGTCGTCATCGTGCAACGGCGCCACGAACCGACCGCGGGCGGCGCCGAGCGCGTTGCGCCAGTTGTCGAGCAGCGAGGCGCCCGGGGCCTCGAGCCACCGGACCCGCGGGTCGCCGACCTCGGCGGCGAGCTCGCGCGTGTCCTGCAGGCGTCCGTTGTTGGAGACGACGACCTCGAGGTCGCGCCACTCGCCGTCGAGCACGCTGCACAGCGCCTGGCGCAGCCACGCCGGGCGGTTGTGCGTGGGCAGCAGGACGCTGACGGTCGGTGCGCTCATGGCGCGGGCGCTATCCGCCGCAGGGCGCAACGATCCGCTCGGACATCGCCGCGACCTCCTCGGGACTGACGCGCTCCAGCCATACCTCGCGCCAAAAGGAGTAGGTCTTGCGCGTGCACAGGCGGTGATAGTCGGCCCGGCAGACGACATCCTGGAGCACGACGCAGTCGGTCTTCAGCTCGATCATCGTGCCCGTCTGCTCGTTGAGGATACGGTTGACCCGCGCGTGCACCCGGGCTATCTGGCCGAAGTAGTTCGTCATCTCGGGATCGAAGCTCAGGCCGCGGTTGCAGTTGCGCTCGTCGAGCGTGGCCATGATCTCGTCGCGGGTCTTGATCCGCACCCACTCGCCGACCTCGAGGTCGAGGCGGTCGCTCGGCGTCGTCCCGACGGGCAGCCGGCCGTGGACGAACGGGTAGTAGCGCCCGCCCTGGATCGGCTTGTGGTCGGGGAGCAGCCGATCGTTGACCATCTGCCAGAAGTTGAAGAAGTCGATCACGCCGGTGCGGACGACCTTGCGCGCGCTCCAGTTGCGGGCATCCTGGACGTACTGGCTGAGATCGCGGCGGCTGAGCATCGGTCCGCAGCGCACGAGCTCGGTCGCCTGGCAGGTGTAGGTCGGCTCCGCCTCGGCGGTCGCCGGCTGCACGATCGCGGCCGTCTGCAGGCGCGCGAGCATCGCGTCACGGGCGTCGCCGTCGTCGGCCGGCGGCGACTGGGGCGGCGCCTGGGGCTCCGGGGCGGGCGCGGGCCCGGCTGCCGGGGCGGAGGCGGTCGCGGCCGGGCGGCGCCCGCGGCGTCGCGGTTGGGAGCGCTCGAGCCACGCCTCCTTCCAGTAGGTCAGGCAGGCGGCCTGGCAGCCGCCGTGCGCGGCGCCGTCGCAGCGCACGCCGCTCAGGTGGACGGTGCGCTCCAGCTTGCGGATCCGGTAGTAGCTGTCGCAGGTCTTGTCGGCCCGCGTGTCGACGGTCATGACGCGCCCGCACCAGCGGGCCATCTCGGGCATGAAGGGCAGGCCCTCGAGGCGTCCCTGCTCGTCGAGGGTGCGCGAGATCTCCTCGAGGCTGCGCACCCGGACGCGTTCGCCGGGACGCAGGTGCAGCGCGGTGAGCGAGCCGGCAGTCGCGGACGGGACGGTCTGTGTCGATTCGTATGTGACCGTCATCGCTCTAACAACGAGGTCATGTCGGGCATTCTGACAACGACACCGGGGTCAGCGCGGCAGGACGACCTCGCGCCGGTGGGTGCGATAGGCGCGGTAGGCGCGTCGCACGGCCACGCGCCCCGCCGGACCGCGCGAGGCGGTGCGCAGCACTGCGGCGACCGCGCGCAGCCGGTTGGCGGGGGTCGGCTGATAGCGGAGCCCGTGCGCCAGCGCGGCGAAGATGTGAGCCGCGACGGCCTCCTGGGCCTCGGCGGCGGACGGCGCGCCGCGGCCGTCGCCGGCGCCCGAGCGCAGCACGTCGGTGCCGCAGAGGCGGCGGATCCGATAGCCGAGGCGGTGCAGGCGGCTGCCGAACTCGAGGTCGCAGGCGCCGCAGGCGAAGGCCTCGCAGAAGACGATGCCCGCGCGGAACAGGCGGGCGGGATAGATCGTCGAGCCGCCGCTGATCGACCACGGCGCGGCGCACTCGCCGATCACCCAGATCGCCTCGGGATCGCGCGCGACGGCCTGCTCGCAGTGGCGCCAGTGGCGGGGCGGGACCGCCTGGCCCTCGTCCATCATCCGCACGTGGGTGCCGCGGCAGTGGCGGGCGGCGGCGTTGCGATTGGCGGGCAGGCCGTGGCGCGAGGCGCGCAGATAGCGGCAGTCGAACTCCTGGGCGAGCGCGAGGACGCGGGCGGCGAAGTCGGGCTCGGAGTCGTCGGCGACGACGATCTCCCACGGCTGGCGGTCCTGGGCGCGCAGCGACGCGAGCGTGCGGCGCAGCGCCGGGGGGCGGTTGCGGCTGACGATGGCCACGCTGATCCGCGTGGCCTCCGTCGTGCGAAGGAGGTCTGACGCGACGCGGGGGCGCTCAGAGAGCGGCGCCATCGGTCGACCGCAATGCGGCGGCACGGACGTGGTGCAGCGCGGCGGGCGTCATCCGCTCGAGCCACACCTCGCGCCACATCGGGTAGGTGCTGCGGGCGCAGAGCCGGTGCAGCTCGGCGCGGTGGACGACGCCCTCGAGCGTGATGCAGTCCGAGGTGATCTCGTTCAGGGTGCCGTCGCGCTCGTCGACGAGGCGGGTGACTCGCGAGCGGACGCGGGCGACACGGCCGCAGTGGCGGGCCATCTCGGGATCGAAGGCCAGCCCGCGGTTGCGGTTGGCGTCGTCGAGCGTGGCGGCGATCTCCTGCGGGCTGCGGACCCGCACCCATTCGCCGGGGCGCAGGCCGAGTGCCACCGACGGCGTCTGCCCGGGCGCCAGGCGGCCCTGCACGAACGGGTAGGGCAGGCCGTCGCGGATGAGCGGATGCGCCGGCACCCAACGCCGGTTGACGCGCTGCAGGAGGTTGAAGGCGTCGATCGCGCCCGCGCGCGCCACGCTGAGCAGGCCCCAGTTGCGGACGTCGCGCGGGTACTGGCGCAGGTCGGTGCGGGGCAGCAGTGCCCCGGCGCGGCGCAGCTCGGTCGCCTGGCAGCGGAACACGAGCTGGCCGTCGGTGCGCCGGCAGGAGACGCTCGCCGCCGTCAGCCGGTCCAGCGCGCGCTTGCCCGGGAAGACGTCGGGCCGCCGGCCCTCGACGGTCGTTGGCGGGCCCGGATCCTCACCATCGTCGTCCGGCGCGAGGCGGGCGTCGGGCACGCGGCCGTCGTCCGTCGCGAGGCGGGCGTCGGGCAAGCGGCCCTCGATCACGCGCGCCAGCCACGCCTCCTTGAAGTACAGAAGGCAGGCGGCCTGGCAGCCGCCGTGCGCGGCGCCGCTGCAGCGCGCGGCGGTCAGCTGGACCGTCTGCTCCAGGCGCCGAGCCTCGTAGGAGCTGTCGCACGTCTTGTCGGCGCGCTTGTCGACGATCATGACGCGGCCGCAGTGGCGCGCCATCTCGGGCATGAAGGGCAGCCCGTCGAGGCAGCCGCGCTCGTCGAGCGTCTCGACGATCTCGTCGAGGCTGCGGATCCGCACGACGTCGCCGGGCCGCAGGTGAAGCGGCTGCGGGATGAGGCTCAGCCGCGGCGGGGCGTCGCCGCCCGGGCGGGCAACGGCGAGCGCGGTCGCCGGCGGCACCGCGGCCGGCGGCGGCACCGCGACCGGCGGCGGCACCGCGACCGGCGGCGGCACCGCGGCCGACGGCGGCACCGCGACCGGCGGCGGCACCGCGGCCAGTGGCACCGCGGCCGGCGGCGACTGCACCTGGTGCCCTGCGGTTCGCTCGTCGACGTGCCCCTGGGTGTCGTTCGTCACGCCCATCACCACACACAACGCCGGACGCTCCGCCGTTTTCACGAGCCGTCGCGCCGAGCCAGGCGCATCGTCGGCGCCCTCGAGCGGTCAGCCGGCGGTCAGCACGAGCACCCAGTCGGTCCCGTGCCCGGCGTTCTGGCCGGGCGGGACGAACTGGCGCCGGCCGGCGTTGCGCAGGCGGTCGGCGCTCGGCCGGTAGCGGCCGTCGGTCGGGTCATACCACTGGGCGCGGGTCGGCCCGGCCATGCGCGACATGTCGACGATGATCGGCGCCCCCGAGGGGACGTAGGCGATCGCCAGACGCCCGTCGGGCGTGCGTGCGGCGGTGACGTACGTGCTGGCGTTCGTGTTCGCGGTGGGGTCGAAGGCGCCGTAGCCGCCGACGACGAGGCCATGGCGGATGTCGGGCACGAGTCGATACCACGGACGCCCGGCGAACAGCCGCGTGGCGAGCGCGAGCTGGCGCGTTCCCGCGGTCACGACGTGCTGTTGCCAGCCCTGCGCGAACGGCCAGATCCAGTGGTTGCCGTAGAGCTGTCCGGTGGCGCCGGAGAGCAGCGTCCAGTACTCCTCGCGGCGCAGCGTCTCGGGTCCCGTGTACTGGTACTCGCCGTCGTAGCTGGCCTCGACCATGAACACCGGCAGGTGGTCGCGGCGCTCGTACTCGCCCAGCACCGCCGCGTAGGTGGTCTCAAACTCGAACGGATAGGCGGCGTCGAGCGAGATGAGCGGGCGCCAGCGCGGGTCCGACAGCGAGCCGACGAGGTTGGGCGGGGACAGCTCGACCGTCTGGGGCGCCTGAGGGCTGACGCTGCGGATGCCGCGGGCGACCGCGAGCGCCGCCTCGTCGTCGGTGGGATCGGTCGCGTTGGCGAAGTCGTTGCCGCTTAGCCACACGATGTTCGTGAAGCGGCGGAAGCGAGTCGCGACGTAGCGACCGTAGCGGTAGTCGGCGGCTCGGCCGTTGGCGCGCAGGACGTTCAGCCAGCCGCCCGTCTCGATCGGGTCGAGGAACACCGCGATGTGATCACGCGCGGCCGCGGTGAGGATCTGCGCCGCGCGATCGAAGTACGCGGGGTTCGGCGTCGAGAGGTCTCCGGGCGTGCGGAAGGGCACGATGCCGTCGTAGGTCGCGCCGTTTGCCCGCCCCCCGGTGTAGCTGTCGTCGAGCAGCTCGATCCAGGCGGCGTTGAACCCCTGGCGCTCGCGCTCGGCGAGGAAGCCATCGGCATCGGCGACCGAGAGGTTGACGATCAGCGAGTGCGGCGAGTCGCCCACGATGAGAAACGGTCGCCCGCGCTGGTCGACGAGATAGCGGCGGTTCGCCGACATCTTCAGCGGGAACGCCGGTCCCGCCGGGGCGGTCCGGGCGTGCGCGCGGGTGGCCGCGGCGCCCGCCCGCGCGGCCCGCGGGTGCGCCGGCGTCGAGGATGCGGTCACCGCGAGGACGATGACCGCGAGCACGGCGAGCGCGAGGACCGTGGCGACGCCCTGCACGCGCCCGTCGCGCAGCCACTCGCGCGGGTCGGTGCGTCGCACCAGCTCCCGCACCTCAGCCCCGCGCACCGGCCAGCTCCAGCTCCGCCAGCAGGGTGGCCGCGACCGCGGGCGGCGCGAACAGGCGCTCGGCCTCGGCGCGCGCGATCCCGGCCAGCTCGTCGCGGCGCTCGTCGGCGATCGCGAGCACGTCGCGGACGGCGTGCTCGAAGGCGTCGGCGTCGCCGTTGGCGAACACCGTGCAGACGCGGGGGTCGAGCCCGTCCACGGCGCCCACCTCGTCGCTGGCCACGACCGGCGTCCCGCAGGCGAGCGCCTCGCCGACGGTGAGCGCGAACGGCTCGTAGCGACTCGGCTGCAGCACCGCCGCCGCCTCGCGGTACATCTCGGTCAGCCGCTCGGGCTCGACGCCGCCGAGGTAGCTGGCCACGCCCGGATGCAGTCCCGCCAGCAGCCCGGTGTAGTCCGACCAGGTCGTGCGCCCGCCGATGACCACGATCTCGACCTGGCCCTCGAGGTCGGCGAGCCGGTGCGAGAGGTCGACGACCATCTCGACCCCCTTGCGCACCGCGATCCGCGAGACGTAGAGCAGCTGCAGCGGCCGCTGGGTGCGACGCGGGCGCGCGAGCTCGAAGCGGTCGAGATCGATCGGGTTGACGACAACGCCGAGGCGCTCGGGCGAGATCCGGTAGTCGGTCGCCAGATGCTCGGAGAAGCGCCGGCTGACGCCGAGCACCCGCGCCGCCTGGGGCAGGTCGCGCCGCTGGATGGCGGCGCGCAGCGCCAGCACCGCGGCGACGAGCGCGCGGCGCAGCGGGGGCTCGAGCGCCCGCGCGAAGTGCGCCTCGCGCCGATGCCAGCGCAGCTCGCCGGCGGCGTGGGTGGAGGGGTGCACGACGATCGGGGGCAGCACGTCGCGCAGCCCGCGCAGGCCGCCGAGCTCGGACTGCGAGAACTGGTAGACGACGTCGTAGGGCTCGCGCGCGTGGTGCTCGGCGATCGACCGGGCCAGCCCCCACTGGGCGCGCAGGCGGAACATGTAGCCGCTGAGAAAGGCCATCATCGGTACCCGGTTATACCAGCGGCCCCACCGCCACTTGGTCGGGCGCAGCACGAACCGCAGTCCCTCGATGCCCTGCAGGGCACGCGGGACCTGATCGGGGCCGACGTCGAGGAAGCAGTCGATCTCGGCGCCCGCGCGCGCGAGCTCGCGCAGCAGCTGGGTTCCGACGTACGGCGCGCCGCCGTCCTCGGTCGGCGTCGGCCCGAGCCACGCGATCCTCACTGCGGCCCTCCCTCGGGACCCCGCGAGCGGCCTCCGGGGAGCCGACGGCGCAGCTTGGCCAGCTTGGGGCCGAACACCCGTCCGAGCTGCTCGACGAGCAGCCGTCCGTCGCTCGGCCGCAGCACGAGCAGGCCCCGCAGCGAGACCCCGAGCTTGCGCCGCGAGGCGAAGGCGAGCACCGAGAAGCTCGTCGAGTAGGCGACGAGGCTGACGAGCGCCGCCCCTTCGCCGCCCATCGACGGCAGCAGCAGGATGAGGCCGGGGATCGTGATGCAGATCGCGGCGATCTCGGCCAGGGCCGCCCACCCCGGGTGCCCGGTGCTCGTCACCGCGCTGGAGAGCACCGCAGAGGCGGTCAGCGGGATGCCGGCGCCGAGCAGGATCCAGATCATCGGGACCGCGCCCTTGAACGAGGAGCCGAACACGAGCGGGACCACCACCGGGCTCGCGACCGCGACCCCGATGCTGACGACGAGCACGCCGAGGAGCACGGTGCGCACGACCTTCTCGATCAGGTCGGTGCTTCCGGTGGCGAAGCGCGGCATCGTTCCCGAGGTCAGCGCGGTCGCGAAGGGATTGACGAGCACGCCCGAGGCGGTGACCGCGATCGCGTAGAGCCCGAGCTCGGCCGGGTTGACCAGCCGGGTCATGAGCAGCTGGTCGAAGCGGACGTTGACGAGTTGCCCGATGCCCGCCGCCCACGCGCGCAGCCCGAACGGCACGCCCTCGCGCACCACCTGGCGATCGAAGCGCAGCGGCCGGTAGCGGCGCGCGAACGGGACGAGGAAGACGATCGGCAGCGTCCCGCCGCCGATCGACAGGATCGCCGCCGAGGCGACGGTCAGATGGCCGATGAGGAAGAGCACGACGACGCCGACGATGAGCACGATCGGCGAGCAGAGCCGATAGGCGATGACCGGGCCCCAGCGGTTCTCGCCGACGCAGGTGTCGGTGATGACCTGGTTGACGAAGGCGAGCGGGAGGATCGCGAAGCCGATGAACACCCACCTCGAGACAACGTGATGCGAGCCGCCGACAAGATGGCCGACGAGGGGGCCGATGCCGATCGCCACCGCGCCGAGGAAAAGGTAGACGGCGCCGATCGTGCCGACCACGGTGCCCGGTCGCCGGCCGGTGGCCACGGCGCGGAAGGTGTACATGCTGAGGCCCAGGGTCAGCATGATCGGAGCGAGGCTCAGCGGCGCGGTGATCGCCGCCAGCTCGCCGCGACCCGTCGGGCCCAGCGCGCGCGCCTGGAGCGGCGCGGTGACGATCCCGGCGGCGACGAGCGCGAAGTTGGCGGCGGTCAGCTTGCTGATGACCGAGGCGAGCCGCGGCGGCTTGGCCGTGCCGCCCTCGGCCTCGCGCGGCGGCGCATCGGAGGCGCCGGCCTCGCCGTCGGACTTGACCGCGGTGAAGCTCATGATCGGATCGTCGCCTGCGCGCGTGCCGAGGCAGCGCCGTCGGGCCGTCCGAGGAGCTCTCGGTAGATCGTCAGCAGCCGCTCGCTCTGGCGGGCCGAGCCCGCCTCCTCGACGAAGCGCCGGCAGGCGCGGGGATCGACCCGCGCCGCCCGGCGGCAGGCGTCAGCGAGCGACGAGCCGGCGCTCCAGATCGCGCCGGCGCCGGTGCGCTCGATCACACCCGCCCAGCCCGAGGCGCGCGTGGTCACGACCGGCACGCCCCGCGACAGCCCCTCGAGGACCGCGACCGGGGCCGGATCGAAGGTCGTCGGGGCGACGAGCACGTCGCAGGCCGCCAGCAGCCCCTCGGGCTCCACGAAGCCGAGCCCGGGGCGGTCGCCCGCGGTGACCTGCTCGGATCCGGGTCCGGCGAAGAGGAGGTCGAGCTCGGGCTCGCCGGCGAGCGCGAGCGCCTCGCGGAAACCCTTGCGCTCGTCGACGCCACCGAGAAAGCCGACCGTCAGGCGGTCGGCATCGACGACGAACCGGGCGCGCGCCTCGCGGCGCCGGGCGTCGGTCGGCGGCTGCCACGGCGGCGCCGACGGCGAGACGACCCAGCCGCCGCGCGGCTCGCCGTAGAGCCGGCGGAACTCGTCGCGCAGCAGCTCGGAGACGAACGACAGATGGGTGCGCCGGACGATCCGGCGATGGAGGCGATCGTCGAGCAGGAGCGTCGCGCGCGCCTGGACGGCGCGCAGGCGCGCCTCGGCCCCCCGTGCCGGCGGCTCGCCGCCTCGCTCGTGGGCGGCGCGGGCGATCATGTGCGAGGTGTGCAGGTCGGCGACGTCGGCGAGGGTCGGCGCGTGGACGTGGATCAGGTCGGCGCGGACCGCGCGCAGCGCGCGCCGAGCCCGCCGCGACCATTCGAGGTGCTCGGGGAGCTTGGACAGCCCGGAGGGATTGCGCACCTCGATCACCTGCTCGGCGCCCGCGCGCAAGTCGTCGGGCACGTTGTCGCCGATGATGGCAAGCCGCCAGCCGGCGTCGAGCACGAAGTGCGAGAAGCTGTTCACGACGGCACCCATGCCCGTCGGGCCGGCGAAGTTGTCGTGCACGAGCGCGATCAGCGGCACGTCGGAGCGGTGGGCGGCGGGCGCCATCAGTGCGCTTCCGCGGTCAGCGCGTGCAGCTCGTCCTCGAGCGCGCGCGTCATCGCGGCGGCGTCGAAGCGCTCGACGGCGAGCCGTCGACCCGCGGCGGCGATCCGCGCCCGCAGCGGCGCGTCGCCGAGCAGGCGGGCGACGGCGGCGGCGAGCGGCGCCGGCTCGGGACGGTCGACGAGCAGGCCGTCGACCTCGGGGTCGATGATCTCCAGCGGCCCCCCGCTCGCGGTCGCGACAACGGGCACGCCCTGGGCCATGGCCTCGAGCACGACGATCCCGAACGGCTCGACGTCGGAGGCCGAGACCATGACGTCCATCGCGCCGATGTAGGGACGGGCGTCGTCGACCTGGCCGGTCATCGTCACCCGGTCGCGCACCCCCAGCTCGCCCGCGAGCGCCTCGAGCTCGTCCGCAAAGCCGGCGCTGAAGCCATGCGCGGTGCCGCCCACGATCAGCCCGTGGACGTCGTGGCCGTCGTCGAGCAGGCGGCGCAGCGCCCGCAGGAAGCGATGCTGGCCCTTCCACGGCTGCAGGCGGCCGACGATCCCGATCACGCGGCGGCCCGCCGGGATCCCGAGCCCGACCGGCTCCACCCGCTCGGTCCGCACCCCTGGATGCACGACGAACGTCCGCCGGTGGGGGCGCAGCGCGCCCTGGGCGCGGGCCGCCAGGCCCGACGAGCAGCCGACCGCGCGCGACGGCAGCGCGGTGGCGAGGCGGTCCATCCAGTGCGACTCCGGGACGCCGTGCTGCCACCACACGATCCGATCGCCGCGGCGCGCGCCGGCCGCCGCGGGGGCGCCGTAGAGCTGGGCCTTGGGATGCCAGTTGAGGACGAGGTCGGGCTGCTCGGCGGCGATCAGCGTCCGCAGCGCCCGGATCGTGCGTCCGGTGGCGCGCGCGTCGCGCAGGCGACCGCACGGCACCGCGTACGTCGTCACCCCCGAGCCGCGCAGCTCATGCTCGAACGGCCCGGGCTCCAGGCAGGCGACGCTGTAGCGCACCCGCGTGCGATCGCCGCGGGTCACCGCCAGCCACAGCATCTGCTCGGCGCCGCCGAGCCGCTGCGACCACGGCACGCACACGAACACGCGCAGCGGCTCAGGCATCGAGCACCCCGAGCAGGCGCTCGGCGAGCACCGGCCAGTCGAAGCACCGCTCGTAGAGCGCCCGTCCGGCGGCGCCGAGTCGCGCGCGCCGCTCCGGGTCGTCGGCGAGCGCCGCGGCGGCGTCGGCGAAGTCCTCCGGCGCGTCGGGCCCGGTCAGCGTCAGCTCGGGCGCCCTCGTCAGGACGTCGTCGGAGAGGTGCCCCGCGGTCCCGAGCACCGGGACGCCGTTCTGCAGCGCCGCCATGACCGTCGTGCGCCGGGTCGAGACGCCGTCGCGATACGGGGCGAGGAAGATGTCGGAGGCGGCGATGTGCTCGGCGACCTCGCGCTCGTCGAGGAAGCCGGTGGCGCACAGCTCGACGTCGCCGCCCAGCGGCCGGCGGCCGGGCTCACCGGGCCCGAGGTCGAACAGCAGCACGCGCCGCCGCGCGCCGATCGCCTGCGCCGCCCCGAGCACGTGCTCGGCGAGCCGTCCCGGGTGGCGCAGCCCCATGCAGCTGAGCACGATCGTGTCCTCGTCGGCTCCGAGTCGCTCGCGCGCGGGAACGCGAGCCGTCCGCGCGTCGGGCAGGTTGGAGGCGACCGGCAGGTGGTGGACCGGTGCTCGCCCGCCCCGCCCGCCTCGCCCGCTCCGGCGCAGCCGCTCGGTCCAGGGCTGGATCGAGCACAGGCAGACGTCGGCGCACGCCTGCACGGCGCGCAGCTGGCCGCGCTGCCAGCCCCCCATCAGGACCCATGAGGGACTGTTCATGTCGACGTAGGTCTCGTGGAACATGACCGCGATCCGGGGTCGGCCGGGCCGGCGTCGCAGGCCGGCGAGGAACCTCGGGAGCCCGGGGGCGAAGCCCCAGCGTCCGAACGAGAACGGGTTGTACTGGAGCACCACCGCATCCAACGCGTCAAGCCTGCACTCGCTCGCGGGCGCGACGGGTCGACCATCGGTCCACTCCCAGATCTCGGCGGCGACGCCGAGCTCGCGCAGCGAGCGCCCGAGCCGGTGCGTGTAGTCCCGGATGCCGTCGGCCTGGCTGTCCGAGCGGGCGACGATCAGCCCGATGCGCCGCGTCCGCGCGACGGGTCCACCCCGCGTCCCCGGCGCGCCGAGCGCTGCGCCACCGATCAGCCCGGGCGCCACTTCGTCGAGGGTCTCAGGCATGGGCCAGCTCGAGGCGCGACCGGCGCGTGGACCGGATCGCGGTCGGCGCGGCGCCGGCGCCGGCGGCGGCACGGCGCGGGCGATCGACGAGCCACCAGGCGATGATGCCCGCGGCCAGCCACAGGTACGGGGCGTTCGGCGGGGACGTGGTGTTGACGCCGACCAGCCAGTTGACCGCGAAGCCGAACAGCGGCGCCGCCACCCCCGCCATCAGCAGCACGACCCGGCGATCGGGTTCTCGCCGCAGCCCGCGCAGGAGCGTGCGGCAGAGCGCCGCCTGGAAGGCGAGGAAGAGCACGAGCCCCGGGATCCCGAGCTCGACGACGAGGAACGTGAACTGGCTCTCGGCGTTGTAGACCGCCGAGTTCTGCCCGCCGACCTTGGAGGCGGCCGGCCCGACGGTGCCCAGGCCCGCGCCGAGCGGGATGTCGTTGATGTAGGTGAACGTCTCGCCCCACGTCGAGGCGCGCGATTGCACGGTCGTCGACGCGGCTCGGCCGGGCGCGATCGAGCTGTAGCGATCGAAGGCGGTGCTCTGGAAGGAGCCGACCACCACCACGGTGACCCCGACGAACGCGATGATCAGCGCGAGTCCGACGACCGCGCGCTTGGCCTGGCCGCCGGCGCCGGTCAGCGCGAGCATGGCCACGAGGGTGACGACCGCGGTGATCACCGAGCTGCGCGACTCCGAGGTCAGCACGCCGGCCGAGGCGCCGATCAGGCCGAGCACGATGAGCGCCATCAGCCACCGCCGCCGCCAGTAGGTCAAGAGCAGGACGACCCCGCCGGGCAACGCGACCGCCCCGAGGATGCCGCCGAAGCCCATGTCGGAGCCGAGGCCCGGGGGACGCAGCTCGGTCTTGCCGTTGGCCGCGGTGAACGTCCGGGCGTCCATGCCCTCGGCGAGCTGCTGATAGCCCGGTCCCCAGCCGGCGAGCTGGGCGGGGCTCAGCGTGCTCTGGTAGGCCGCCACCGCCCCGTTGATCGCCGCCACCGCGAGCAGCAGCGCGAACAGCGCATGCAGGGAGCGGCGGTCGCGGAGCACCGCGTAGCCGAGGAAGAACAGCGGGACGAACTCGAGGTGCTGGCGCAGCGCCGCGATCGAGTGGGCCAGCGAGCGGTCGGCGGGGTTGGCGAGCTGGACGACCACGACGAGGCCCCAGGCGACGATCCAGCCGGTCATCGCCGGGCGGCGCCGGGGCGCGCGCGAGTGCAGGAGCGCGCCGATCGCGGCGGCGTAGAGGACCACGTCGCGACCGAGGGAGATGACCGTCGAGCCGCTCTGCAGCTTGAGCGCGCCATCGAGGAGCCCGAGGTAGAGCAGGACGACGGCGAGCGCGACGCCCGTGCGTCGCGTGACCGCCAGCCATCCCGGGACCACCGCCACCACCCCGACGAGCGGGAGCGGAACGCCGTACCCCGGGGCCTTGAACGCCAGCCACAGGCCCGCGAGGACCGTCAGGACGGCCCCCGCGGCGGTGGCGATCGCCCGCCGCGACCTCCACGTCCCCGGATCGTGGAGGCCGCGCGCGATCAGGGATCGCCCCTGGTGGTAGGACGCGCCTCTGCTGACCGCGGCCACTAGTGGTCGAGCGGCCACTGGCTCAGGAGGTCGCCGACAGGTAGTACTGGCGGCCGACCTCGAGGTCCTCGCGTACGCCGTTGGCCACGACGCCGAGCACCGTGACGCTCGGCACGCGCTCGAGCGCCTGGCGGCAGCGCTGGGCCGCGTCCCGGGTGGTGAACTGCGAACGGGCGACGACGACGACGGCGTCGGCCATGCGCGCGACCGGGATCGCGTCCGAGACGGCGAGGATCGGCGGCGAGTCGATGAGCACGACGTCGTAGGCCTCGGCGGCCTCGGCGAGCAGCGCGCCGAACTTCTCCGAGCCCAGCAGCGCGCCCGGATCCGAGGTGCCGCTGCCCGCGGTCAGCACCTGCAGGCAGGGGCCGCGGTCGCCGTCGCCGGCCGGGGGACGGCCACTGCCGCCACGACCGCTTCGCGGCGGATCGAGGAAGGCGACAGCGTCGCCGGAGGCGTTGATCTCGGGGTCGAAGGCCGGCTGCAGCCCGCCGCCGGGCTCGTAGTCCTGGACGGCCTCGGACAGCGGGATGGCCGAGCGCAGCACGTCGGACAGGCCCGGTGCGAGCGTTGCCGAGAACAGCTGGTGGACCATCGGCCGGCGCAGGTCGGCGTCGATGATGAGCACCCGGCGGGCGCTCTCGAAGTAGCCGAGGGCGAGGCTCTTGACCACGGTGCTCTTGCCCTCGCCCGACATCGCGCTCGTGACCAGCAGCGTCTTGGGGCTGTCGCCGAGGCTGGCGCCGTGATCCAGCGCGGTGCGCAGGCCGCGCGCGCCCTCCATGACGCCGACCGGCAGGCGGGCGTCGGCGCGCGGGGCGAGCGCCCGCTGAGAGGTCTGCGGGATCGCCGCCAGCACCGGAAGGCCGTACTCCATCTCGACCACAGGGTCGCGCAGCCGCCGGTCAAACGCCTCCATCGCCTGGATGAGCACCCACGCGAGTACGAGCCCGAGGACGGCCGCGAACAGCGCGTTGCGAGCAGGGCTCGAGGTCGCGCCGGCGGTCGTCGGAGCCGACGCCGCGCTTGTCACCTGGATGTTCGGCGGCGCCGCGGCGCTCAGCTGCAGGCTCTGCAGCTGACTCTGCAGGTTGGCCCGCGCGGTCTGATTGGACAGCGTGTGGGGCAGCGCGGCCAGCTGCGAGCTCACCGTCGCCTCCTCGGCCTCCAGGTACTGCTTGGTCTGGGTCTGGTCGAGCTGGGTGAACGCGGACGCGAAGCCGTTGGCGACCCGCGCGGCGGTGTTTGGGTTGCCGGCCTTGGCGGCGATCGTGACGAAGTCCGAGACCTGCGAGGGGGTGACGGTGATCGTGCCGAGCAGCGCCGCGGCGTCACCGGGGTAGTGGATCTGCGACTTGACCGTCTCGGCCACGCCCTTGGTCTGCAGCAGCGTCGCCTCGTTGGCCAGCGCCCGGGCCGGGTCGGTCTCCGGATCGATGCCCGACACCGTGGTCGACCCGGATCCGGCGGCGCGCACGAACACCTCGGCGCTCGCCGTGTAGGTCGGCTTCTGGTGCTTGTAGTACACATAGGTGCCGGCCGTGATGACGGCGACGATCAGGACGATCAGCTTCCAGTGGCGCTTGTACGGCTCGAGCTTCTGCCGGACGTCGCGATTCTCGGTCTCCATCGGTACCTCGTATTCAGTCGCTGGCACGGTGTAGGCGAGCCCGGGCGGCGGAGCCGACCTCGCTCACGAAGTTAAAGACGCCACGTTGCTGGCGGCGAAGGTCGAAACTGGGGGATGCCTCGGGGATACAACGTTGCCGGAGCGCGATCTCGTCGCGGTCGAGCGCTGAGAGCAGTCGGGCGAGCCCGCGGACGTAGGCGGGATCCCACGGCGAGCTGCCCTCGATCCGCCACAGCCAGCCCTCGTCGAGGTCGTAGGCGAACGGCAGCCGCCCGGTGAGTACCGGCAGCGAGGCGCCGAGATACTCGCTGAGCTTCGTCGAGTAGCGCAGCGCGCCGACCTCGTCGAGGCTCTGGGGGAGGCTGGCCGCGTCCATGGCGCACATCGCGGCGAGCGCCCGCTCGGACTCGAGGCGGCCGCAGAGCAGGATCCGGTCGTCCTCGCCGGCGAGCTCGCGCAGCCGGGGCAGGCCGTCGCCGTCGCCGACGATCACGAAGCGCAGGTCGCGCCGGCCGGTCAGCCGCGCGGCCTGGACGAGCTCGAGCCCGTAGCTGTAGCGACGCCGGTGGCTCCAGTTCAGCGAGCCGACGAGTCCGACGACGATGGCCTCCTCGGGGATGCTCCACTCGCGGCGGAACGCCCGGCGCAGCTCGCGCCGGCGCTCGGGGGTCGGCTGGGCCGCCCAGTGCGCGGCGGTCATGCCGGTCGGGGCGCCGAGCGTGATCGCGCGGCCCACGAGGTACGGGGTCCAGCCGATGAAGCCGGCCGACAGGCGGCAGAGGAGGCGCTCGTAGAGGCGGCCGGGGGGTGCCAGCCAGCGGCGCTGCAGCGCGAGGTAGGGGCCGACCGCGTCCCCGCTGGAGACGACGTAGGCCTGTCCGGCAAGAGCGCGCGCGGCGATCACGGCGGCGCCGCCGGCGATGCCGGTGCCCTCCATGACGACGACGTCGGGGCGCTCGCGCAGCAGGCGCCGGAACAGCTGCACGCCCGCGCGGGCCTTGCCTCCGGCGCGATCGAAGGGCAGCCGCGTCGGGTGCAGCGGCGCGAGCAGGGTCGCGATGCGCGCCTCGTCGGAGCTGCCGTCGCCCTGGGTGGCGACGTAGGCGACCCGCGGCCCCGAGGACGGGTCCGACGCCGGGGTCGACGCGCCGGCGAGCGGGTGCGGTGAAGGCGTGGCGGCGAGGTCCATGGCGATGATGACCCGATCGGGTCGGTCTGTAGGAGCAACGCCCCGCGGCTGGGAAAACTCCCGTCCGTTCCTGGAACCTTTCAGGGCTCACAAGCGGGCGCTCGCGGCCCTCGTTGTTATCGGTGATGTGCGGCATCTGCGCTCATACCTGTGACCCCGCGGGCGACGCCGTCGCGCGCATGAACGCCGAGATCGTCCACCGGGGCCCCGACGACGCCGGGGTCCACGTCGACCCGGGGTCCGGGGTCGCGCTCGGGGCGCGACGGCTGAGCATCATCGACCTCGCCGACGGCCACCAGCCGGTGATCAACGAGACCGGGACGGTCGCCGGCGCGCTGAACGGCGAGATCTACAACTTCGAGAGCCTGCGCGAGGAGCTGCTGCGCGCCGGCCACCGGCTGCGCAGCCGCTGCGACACCGAGGTGCTCGTCCATCTCTACGAGGAGCACGGGCCCGACATGGTCCACGCGCTCGAGGGCATGTACGCGTTCGTCATCTGGGACGCGCAGCGGCGCCGCCTGCTCGCCGCCCGCGACCGGTTCGGCGAGAAGCCGCTGTTCTACGTCGCCCGCGGGCGCGAGCTCGTCCTCGCCTCCGAGGCGACCGCGCTGACCCGCACCGGCCAGGCGTCATCGGCGGTGTCGGCGGCGGCGCTCGACGAGTACTTCGTACTCGGCTACGTCCAGGCGCCGCGGAGCATCTTCGCCGAGATCCGCCAGCTGCCGCCCGCGCACCTGCTGACCTGGAGCCAGGAGCGCCCGCATCCCTCGGTGACGCGCTACTGGTCGCCCCCGGCGCCGAGCGGCGAGCCGACCGAGGAGCCGTTCGCCGAGCTCGTCGACGAGGCCGAGGAGCTGCTCGCGCGCTCGATGCGGGGACGCCTGCACGCCGACGTCCCGGTCGGCCTGTTCCTGTCCGGCGGCGTCGACTCCGCGCTCGTCGGGGCCTTCGCCGCCGATCAGATCTCGGGCACGCTGAAGACGTTCACCGTCGGTTACGACGTCGGCGGCACGAGCGAGGCGGTCCCCGCGCGAGCGCTCGCCGCGGCGCTGCACTCCGATCACCACGAGCTCGTCCTCACCGGGTCAGAGATGGCGGTCCGGGCACCGGCGACGCTCGCCCGGCTCGATCAGCCGCTCGCCGACCAGGCCTTCGTGCCGCTGCACCTGCTGGCCGCCCAGGCGCGCCGGGAGGTCACCGTCGTGGTCGGGGGCGAGGGCTCGGACGAGCTCTTCGGCGGCTACCCGCGGGTGCGCTGGATGGACCTCGCCGGGCGGATGGCCCGGCGCCTGCCCGATTCGGCGCTGCGCAGCGTCGGCGCCGCCTCGCGGAGGCTGCCGGCCGGCGGCCGCGCCGGACGTTTCGCGCAGATGCTCGCGACCCGCTCGCTCGCCGAGCGCCATCTCGGCTGCGTGACCGCCGGGCGGCCCGGGACGCGGGCGAGCGTCTACGGGCCCGCGCTGGCGCCGCTCGCCGACTCCGATCTCGCGCGCGGCTGGGGGGTGGAGCAGGTCCCCGGCCGCCACGCCGCCGCCGACCTCATGCGGCTGGACCAGACGCGCTGGCTGCCCGACGACGTCCTGGCCAAGGCCGACCGCGCGACGATGCTGACCTCGCTCGAGATGCGCACGCCGTTCCTGCATCGCGAGCTCGGCGAGTTCGCCGCCTCGCTGCCCGCCGAGACCCATCTCGCCGACGACGGCAAGGCGATCGTGCGGGCGCTCGTGCGCCGCCGCATCGGCCCCGAGTTCGCCAAGCGGGCCAAGCGCCCGTTCGCGGTCCCGGTCGGCGACTGGCTGCGCGGGTCGCTCGGCGCGACGCTCGGCGAGCAGGTCGCCGGCAGCGCGCTGTACCGCGACGGCTGGTTCGCCGCCGAGCCGGTCGGGCGCCTGCTCGCCGCCCACCGGCGCGGCGAGGCCGACCATTCCGCGGTGCTGTGGCCGCTGTTCTCGCTCGGATGCTGGTGGGAGGCGCAGGAGTGAGTGCTCCCCGGGTGCTGATGATCACGCCGGACTTCCCCCCGCAGCGGGGCGGGATCCAGCTGCTCGCCCACCGGATCGCCGCCCACCTGCGCGAGAGCACCGTCCGGGTGCTGACGCTCGGCCACGCCGAGGCCGGGCCGTGGGATCGCCGAGAGGGCCTCGACGTCGTCCGGGTCGCGGGGGAGGGCTCGCATCGCGCCGACGTCGCGCGTCTGAACGCCGCCGCGCTGCGCGAGGCTCGCCGCTTCGGGCCCGACGTCGTGCTCTGCATGCACATCTGCGTCGCGCCGGCCGCGACCGCGATCCGTCAGGCGTTCCGCGTGCCGGTGCTGACCTACATGTACGCGCGCGAGGTGGCGGCGAGCCGCCGCCTGGCCGAGCTCTCGGTGCGAATCTCCGACCGCGTGGTCGCGATCAGCCGCTACACCGCGCGGATCGCCGAGGACCTCGGCGCGCGCCGCGTGAGCCTGATCACCCCGGGCGTCGATGCCGAGCCAGCGACGTCGGGGTCGACTCAGCGCCTGCAGCGGCCCACGGTGCTGACGGTCAGCCGGATGACCGAGCGCTACAAGGGCCACGACGTCATGATCCGCGCGCTGCCGCTCATCCGCACGCACGTGCCCGACGTGCAGTGGGCGGTCGTCGGCGACGGCGCGCTACGCGGCTCGCTGCAGCGTCTCGCGGAGGCCAACGGCGTCGCCGACGCGGTGCTGATGCGCGGCGCGGTGGACGACGCCGAGCGCGACCGCTGGCTCGACACCGCGCATGTGTTCGCGATGCCCAGTCGCGTGCCCGCGGGCGACCGCGCGGGGGAGGGGTTCGGGATCGTCTACCTCGAGGCCGGCGTGCACGGGCTGCCGGTCGTCGCCGGCGCCGGCGGCGGGGCACTGGACGCGGTGCTCGACGGGCGCACCGGGCGGCTCGTCGACCCCAGCGACCACGTCGCAGTCGCGGGCGCGATCAGCGACCTGCTCACCGAGCCGGCGGCGGCGGCGCGGATGGGGGAGGCGGGGCGCGAGCACGCCCGCGAGTTCGCCTGGCCGCGCATCGCCGACCGCCTCCAGGAGCTGATCACCGAATCGGCGGGGCGCGGATGAGCCGCCGCGCGCGCGCCGGGCCGCCGGGGGTCGTGCTGCGCGCCGTGCCGGCCATGCCCGGTCCACCCATCCCGCCGACGCCGGACGCGCCGGCGCGCCGGCGTACGCTGCGCCTCGTGGGCGACCCGGCGAGCTCGGCGGCGCAGCGGCCCCTGAACGTCCTCTACGTCGACCACACCGGCCTCGTCGGCGGGGGCGAGCGCTCGCTGCTGGCGCTCCTCGAGGCCCTCCCGGCACAGGCGCGGGCGCGCCTCGCCGCGCCCGCGGGTCCCCTCCAGGACCGCGCCCGCGAGCGTGGCGTTTGCGCCTGGACGATCGCCGAGTCCTCGGGAAGCCTGCGCCTGCACCCCGTGCACACCCCGCTCGCGCTCGGCGCGATGGCCGCGGCCGCCACCGGCGTGCTGCGCGCCGCGCGCGGCTGGCCCGCCGACGTGCTGCACGCCAACTCCATCCGGGCGGGGCTCATCGCCGCGCCGGTGGCCCGAGCCCTGCGTCTCCCGCTCGTCCTGCACGTCCGCGACTGCCTGCCGCCGTCGCCGCTGACCGAGCGTCTGCAGCGCGGGCTCGCCGCCAACGCGGCGGCGGTGATCGCGATCTCCCGCCACGTCGCCGCCACCTTCGACCCCGACGGCGTCGCGTCCCGCCTCACCGTCCTGCCCAACCCCTTCGACCTGACGCGGCTGGACCCCTCGCGCCTGACGCGCGCGGCGGCGCGCGAGCGCCTCGGGCTGCCGGCGGGCGCGCCCGTCCTCGGGCTCGTCGGCCAGATCACGCCGTGGAAGGGCCAGGAGGAGGCGATCCGCGCGCTCGCGCAGCTGCGCGCCGGCCATCCGCAGGCGCGACTGCTCATCGTCGGCGAGGCGAAGTTCGTGGCCAAGGCGACGCGGTTTGACAACCGCGCCTATCTCGACGGGCTGCACCGACTCGTCGAGGAGGTCGGCCTGGGCGACGCGGTCCGCTTCCTGGGCGAGCGGGAGGACATCCCCGAGGTCATGCGGGCGTGCGACGTGGCGCTCACGCCCTCGTGGGAGGAGCCGTTCGGCCGCGTCGTCGTCGAGGCGATGGCGATGGGGGTGCCGGTCGTGGCCACGGCGGCCGGGGGTCCGGCGGAGATCATCACCGACGGGCGCGACGGCCTGCTCGTGACCCCGCGGCGGCCCGACCTGCTCGCCGCCGCGATCGAACGCCTGCTCGACGATGCGGACCTTCGCGACGCGCTCGGGACCGCCGCGCGACGGACCGCGAGCGGCTACGGCGCACAGCGCCACGTCGCCGGAGTCATGGGCGTTTACCGCTCCGTCGTGCGCTCCGAGCGGAAATTCGGCGCGACACCGTTCGTTTGATCTTCGGGACTGGGCGGCAAGGAGGACCCGAATGAGTCGGGTTCGCCGCGCAGGATCGACCCCTCGAGCCCTTGTACGAGCATGTTGTCCGGCACCACAGATCAACCGCAACCCGCTCTCTCAGAACCGCCCGAGACCGCCCTCTTCCACGAGCTCGAGTTCGTCGAGCCGGGGATCTCCGCCGGCGAGCAGCCGCCCGCCCCCACGGAGATGCGGCTCTATGACTACGCGCGCTACAGCCAGCTGACCGGTCCCCTGGTCAAGGCCGTCCCGGGCGACGCCGGCGTGCGCTACCGGCGCCCGCCGGGCGTGCGGCCGGTCCGCCAGACGATCGGCGCGGCCTTCGTGCTCGTGCTGCAGAGCTGCTTCCTCGCCTGGCTGCTGCTCCCCGGCCACCTCCCCAAGCTCGGTCATCACATCTGGATCGCCGCCGGGTCGATCGTGATGGTCGGCTCGATCTATCTGATCGAGCTCTTTCGGCTGATCAACGTCGGCAGTCTCTGCGTCGCCTCCGCGCTCGCGCGCGATCCGGTCCCGATGGCGCCCGCGCCGGGCCTGCGGGTGGCGTTCCTGACGTCGATCGTGCCCTCCCGCGAGCCGATCGTGGTCGTCCGCCAGACGCTCGAGGCGGCCCGGCGGATCCGCCACGCCGGCGTCCTGGACATCTGGCTGCTCGACGAGGAGGACGACCCCATGGTGCGGGCGATGTGCGACGAGCTCGGCGTGCACCACTTCAGCCGCTTCGGGGTGCCCGAGTTCAACCGCGAAGCCGGCTGCTTCAAGGCCCGGACCAAGCACGGCAACTACAACTCCTGGGTCGCCGTCCACGGCCCCGAGTACGAGTTCTTCGTCTCGGTCGATCCCGACCACGTGCCGCTGCCGAGCTTCTGCGAGCGCCTGCTCGGCTACTTCCGCGACCCCGACGTCGCGTTCGTCGTCGGACCGCAGGTCTACGGCAACTACGACAACTTCGTCACCAAGGGCGCCGAGTCCCAGCAGTTCGTCTTCCACGGGCTCATCCAGCGCCTCGGCAACCGCTTCCGGAGCCCGATGCTCGTCGGCACCAACAACGCGGTGCGGATCTCGGCGCTCGAGCAGGTCGGGGGCCTGCGCGACAGCATCACCGAGGACCTTGCCACGAGCCTGGCGTTTCACTCGAGCATCAACGCCGAGACCGCGAACAACTGGGTCTCGGTGTACACCCCCGACGTCCTCTCGGTCGGCGAGGGCCCGAGCAACTTCACCGACTTCTTCAGCCAGCAGCACCGCTGGGCGCGCGGCACCTTCGAGAACTTCCGCGGGCATCTGTGGCGCAGCATGCGCGGGCTGCGGATGGGCCCGCGGCTGCACTACTCGCTAATCACCTCCTACTACCCGTCGGCCGCGATCGGCTGGATCCTCGGCGGCGTCAACGCGGTCATCTACCTGACGATGGGCGCGAGCGGGCTGAAGGTCCCCGCGCACGTGTGGGTCGCGGTCTACGTCGATCTCGCCGCGGTCCAGTTCTGCCTGTACGCGTCGAACCGCAAGCACAACGTCTCTCCGCACGAGCTGCCCGGATCATCGGGCGCCATAGGCATGTTCATGTCGGTGCTCGCCGCGCCGATCTACGTCGTCGCGCTCGTGGGAACGATGCTGCGGCGCAAGCAGGGCTTCGTCGTGACCCCGAAGGGCACCTACGCCTCGGCCGACACGATCGCCACGTTTCGCGTGCACCTGGCATGGGGCGCGCTGGTCGCGGCCGCGCTCGTCGTCTCGCTGTGGCTGGACCGGCCCGTGGCGACGATGCGCTGGTGGTCGCTGACCCTCGTCTGCCTCTGCTTGACGCCGTACGCGATCTCGCTCTACGAGCGGGCGAGGAACCACAGGCTGCTGCGCGCCGAGGCGATCCCGCCCGGCGCCAAGGCACGGATCGCCAACACCGTCGCCGCCGAGCACGCGGGCGGCATGACCCAGACGGAGGCAGCATGACCGCCCAGAGACAGCGAACCCGCGTTCGACGCACCCAAGCCTTCGTCGGGTTGCTGGTGCTCGTCGCGCTGGTCGTCGTCAACGGCCCGCCGCTCGTCGGCTTCGGCAAGCACGAGTACCACCAGTGGCAGATCACCCGCCTCTCCTACAAGGAGAAGTACGGATACTGGGCCAACCTCCCGATTCCCAGCGGGAAGCGGGTCAACGCGATCCACTCGATCCTGCTGAACACCGGCAAGGTGCTGATCATGGCCGGGTCGGGCAACGACGTCGGCAACTTCGCGGCCGGGAAGTTCGAGTCGGTCGTGTACAACCCGGCGAACAACACCTTCAAGAAGATCAAGACCCCCTCGGACCTGTTCTGCTCGGGACACGTGATCCTGCCCGACGGCAAGGTCCTGATCGCCGGCGGCACGACCCGGTACGAGGTCCTGGCCAACCAGATCCGCTACGCCGCCGGGGTGATGACGATCGTCAACCGCAGCACCACGAACTCGCTGCGCTTGGCGGAGGGGACGACCTTCCGCGCGACCTCGGGCCAGCTCTACTGGGCCACCGCGGCGGTCGACGTCCCGCCCGCCCGCGCGGGCACCGTGCTGCGCGGCGCCCGGCGCATCGCGGTCACCAACCCGAGCTACACGCCGCTGTGGGTCAAGGCCGAGAAGACCGGCAACGCCCCGATCGTCAACCAGGCGCAGAACTTCGCGATCCCGAGCCTCTCGGGAGCGCAGAGCGCGGGACTGCAGGCGAGCTCGTTCAGCATCACGCGCAACCAGCAGAACTTCTGGGGCAGCCGCAAGTCCTACATCTTCAACCCGGAGACCGAGACCTACCAGAAGGTCTCGGACCTGAACATCGCGCGCTGGTATCCGACGCTCGTCGGCCTCGCCGACGGCAAGGTGCTCGCGGTCTCGGGCCTCGACGGGTTCGGCAACATCATCCCGGGCCAGTCGGAGATCTTCGATCCCAAGACGAACCGCTGGACGATGAAGCGCAATCTGACCAAGTCGTTCCCGACCTACCCGGCGCTGTTCCTGATGCCCAACGGGGACCTGTTCTTCACCGGCGCGAGCGCCGGCTACGGGCCGGACACCCAGGCCTGGCGCACCCCGGGCATCTGGAACCCGTTCACGAACCGCTTCCAGCCCGTCGGCAAGGGGATGCGCGCCCCCAACGAGCTCGAGACCGCCGGCAGCCTGCTGCTGCCGCCCGCCCAGGACCAGCGCTACGCGGTCATCGGCGGCGGGGGCGTCGGCCAGTCGCCGCTGTCGACCGGCCGCATCGACGTCGTCGACCTGCGGCAGCGCAACCCAGTGTGGAAGCCCGAAGGCAGCCTGCCCGTCGGCACCCGGTACCCCGAGCTCGTGATCACTCCCAACGACGGGCTGGTCATCTCGGGCGGCTCGAAGGGCTATCGTGGACTCCACGGGTCCGACCTGCTCGAGTGCCACCTGTTCGAGCCCTCGACCGGCAAGCTGTCAACGCTCGCGTCGCCGCTCGTCGGACGCGATTATCACTCCGAGGCGCTGCTGCTCCCCGACGGTCGCATCCTGACCATGGGCGGCAACCCGCTGTTCGGCAACAAGCAGGACACCAAGCCTGAGGTGTTCCGTCAGAAGATGACGATCTTCTATCCGCCATACTTGTTCCACGGCAAGCGCCCGCAGCTCACCGGGGGACCGACCCAGCTGGGGCGCGGACAGACCGGCGTGTTCACCACCCCCGACCCCGACGCGATCGTCAAGGCCCGGCTCATCCACCCGAGCGCGGTCACCCACGTCACCGACGTCCAGCAGCGGTCGATCGCGCTGACGATCCATCGCAATGCGGGCTCGGTGTCACTGACCGTCCCGGAGGGGGCGGGTCTCGTCCCGTCGGGCTGGTACATGGTGTTCGTCGACAACCGCATCGGCGTGCCCTCGGTCGCGCGCTGGGTGCACGTCGGCTGACCCGGGGCGGGTGGCGCGGATGTCGCGACTTCGCGCAGCCGGTCTGTTGGCGCTCGTGCTCGCGCTCGTGGCGGCGGGCTGCGGGTCCAGTGCGCACGGCGATCCGCGGCCGAGCCCTTCGCGGCGCAGCGATCCGCTCGCGGGGCTGCGGCTGTACGTCGTCCCGTCGGCGCCGGCCGTCGCGCAGGCCCGGATCTGGCAGGCCGCCGGCCGCCGTCGCGACGCCGTCGCGATCGAGCGGATCGCGAGCCAGCCGACGGCGACGTGGCTGACCGGCTCGCGGTCGGATGCGGGCACCGCCCGCGGGCTCGCCGCTGCGGCAGCGCGCGCCGGCCGGATCCCGCTGCTGACGCTGTACGACATCCCCAACCGCGACTGTCACGGGTACTCGTCGGGCGGCGCGAGGAGCTCGTCCGCGTACCTGGGGTGGGTGGCGAGCATCGCCAACGCGATCGGCGATCGCGGGGCGATCGTCATCCTCGAGCCCGATGCCATCGATCAGGCGACCGGCGGCTGTCACGACCGCGCGGCGGCGATGGCCACGTTCCGGCTGCTCGGGCACGCCGTGGGGACGCTGAAGAGCCGGGCGGGCGGGCATATCCACGTCTACATCGACGCCGGCAACTCCGGCTGGCAGTCGGTCAACGCGATCGCGGGGCCGCTGCTGACCGCGGACGTGCGCCAGGCCGATGGCTTCGCGCTCAACGTCGCCAACTTCCAGACAACCCAGGCCTCGATCGCCTACGGGACGGCGCTGTCGCGCCTGGTCGGCGGCAAGCACTTCGTCATCGACACGGGCCGCAACGGCGCCGGGCCCGCGTCGGGAGGAATGCAGTCGTGGTGCAATCCGACGGGACGCGCCCTCGGCCAGGCGCCGACGACCGACCCGGGCACCCCGCTCGTCGACGCGCTGCTGTGGGTCAAGTACCCCGGCGAGTCCGATGGCAGCTGCGGACGCGGCGATCCGTCGGCCGGGCAGTGGTGGCCCGGCTATGCGCTCGGGCTCGCCGAGCGCACCGCGGGATGACCGCTCGCCGCCGACTGACCGCCCGCCGCCGCGGCGGGGTGGCCGCTCGCCGCCGCGGTCGCCGGGGTGTGGTCGACGAGGCCGAGGGCGTATTGCGGCCACCAGACGCCCGCCGGCGGATCGCCGAGGCTGCAGGCGCCGTCGGACTCCCCCGGATACTTCACCCATAGGAAGCCGTCGACGAGCGGCACTCCGGTGTGCAGCGTCGGAGCGCTGCCGAGCGCGCGCCCGCGCGGATTGCACCACTGATCGACCCCCCCGCCGCTCCCGGGCGGCGGCCCGGCGCCGTTGCGGCCCGTGTCGATGACGAAGTGCTTGCCGCCGAGCTCGCGCGAGAGCTCGGTCCCGTAGGCGATCGAGGCCTGGGTTGTCTGGAAGTTGGCGACGTTGAGCGCGAACCCGTCGGCCTGGGCGATCCCGGATTGCAGCAGCGGCTCGTCGAGCTGCGCGGGCGAGAGCCAGCCGGCGTGTCCGGCATCGAGGTAGACGCGCGCGCGAGGGTCGGACTTCAGTCGCGTCACCGCCGCCGCCAGCAGCTGGTAGCGCGCCAGCGCCTGATCGGGGGAGATGCAGCCGGAGGCGGCCTGGTCGATCGCGTCGGGTTCGACCACGACGATCACGCGACGGGTGCCGAGGCCCTGCGCGACCTGGTCGATCCAGCGCTCGTATTCGCCGGCGCTTCGAGCTCCGCCCGCCGAGTAGCTCTGGCAGTCGCGGTCGGGGATGTCGTAGAGGACGAGCTGGGCGATGCCGTTGGCCTGGGCGGCGGCCGCCACCAGGCGCGCGGCGGCGGCACGCGGCGACTCGTTGCCCGTCAGCCACACGGCGGTCGGCTGCACCGCGATCCGCAGAACCGCCCGGGCGTCGCGGGCGTCGCCCGTCGCCCGCCACACGCGCGCCTGGGACAGCGCCGGCGTGTCCGGGTTGACGTACAGGCCGCCCGACGCGGGCGGAACCGAGATGGCGGCGGCCTGACGTGGGGCGCGGTGCGAGGCGATGCTCGTCCGGCTCGCGTCGCGCCCGCAGCCGGAGATCGCGGCGCCGGAGATCGCGATGAGGAGCAGCACAACGATGGAGAGAGTGCGGCCACGCATGGGCGCACCTCAATATGCCAAGCGGCGAGCTTCGGCGGCCGTCAGGCGGCGGAGCGCGCCTTGCGCACGGGGGCGCGCCCCGCGCGCGTGGCCACCGGTGCCAGCGCGGCCGCGAGCAGCCGCTCGTCGGGATCGAGCATCAGCGCGGTGGCCTCCCGGCGCGAGCGCACGCCGAGCTTGTCGAAGGCGGTGACGAGATGGCCCTTGATCGTGCTCTCGGCCAGGTGCAGGCGGCTCGCGATCTCGCGGTTGGAGAGCCCCGCGGCGACGAGCGCCAGCGCTTGCTTCTCGCGCTGGGAGAAGCTCGGTCGCGCGACGAGGCGAACGCGCTCGCGGGGGACGCAGACGAGCCCGGCCGCAGCGGCGAGGACCGCCGGGACGAGCGCGGCCCCGATCTGCGCCGTGGGCACGAAGCCGGCGGCTCCGGCGTCGATCGTCTGGCGCGGCAGGCCCCCGCCGCGGTCCTCGGCGACCGCCACGACCGCCGAGCCCCGCAGCGTCCGGCGCAGCATCCGCAGCGTCTGCAGCCCGTCGGCGGGTGCGGCGAAGGCGGCGAGCACGACGACCTCGACGCCCTTGCCGACCAGCTCCTCTCCCGCGTGGTCAGACCGCACGCCCGCCACGGGCGGCAGCCCTCCGTCCATGAGCGCCCGCGTCAGCGCCGCCACGTCGGCGGCGTCGTCGTGCAGGACGCCGACGCGCATGTCGGGCAGCTTCACGTCGCCGCGTGCCGGCTCGAGCCCTTCGTGAAGGGGCTCGACTCCAGCCGGACGAGCTCGTCGCGCAGCGCGCGGCGCCCGCGATGGTGCAGTCCGTGGATCGACCCCTCCGAGCGGCCCATGCGCTCGGCGATCTCGGCGGGCGACAACCCGTAGACGTGGCGCAGGATGATGACCTCGCGCTGCTCCTCGGTCAGCGTTCCCAGCGCGTCGCGCACCGTCTGAGGACGGTCGAGGTCGGCGCCGCAGCTCTGATCGGGATCGAACAGCGTCTCCACCGGCGTCGCGCGGCGCGCGCGGAGGTGGTCGATCGCCAGGTTGCGGGCCATGCGCAGCAGCCAGGCGAAGAACGGCACGCCGCGATCGTCGTACTTGTTGATCGCGGTCATCAGCTTGGTGAACACGAGCTGGGTGACGTCCTCGGCCTCGTGCTCATCCTGGAGGATCGAGCGGACGTAGCCGAAGACGTTCGACGAATAGCTGACGTAGAGGTAGCGCAGCGCCTGCTGGTCGCCCTGCTTGGCGGCCGCGACGGCGAGCCGGGTCTTGGAGAGCGTCTCCGGCGACTCGTCCAGGCTCGTCCCGGACTTGAAGCCGATGGTGCTCGGCACAGCGGTGAACGGACTCAACATGAAATGCCCCTTGTCTTGAATGCGCTCGCCGCGAGTCGCGTCATCCGTCCCCGAGCGCCCTCCTGGCGTCGAGTGACTCTGCTGCCGCTTTGAGCCCCCATGAGCGAGAACTGCGCCCCCGCTCTGCTTGCACGACGAGTATCCGGGCGGTCCCGAAGCCGGTCAATGACCGGTCAGGCGCATTGCTCCGTTCACTCTTCTGAACGCCGCATGGCCCTTCGGTCACGACTTGTGCTTCCTTTCTGCACGTGCGGCAGCGAAAAAGTGCGCACAGCGGCCGTTAATCAGATATGTCGGCGCACACGACCGAATCACGACCTGGAGCGATGCGATGAGTTCTCACATCGACGGAGCGTCCGATGGAGGGAGCCTGATGCGGGTGCCCGGCGGCGGGCCGAACGTCGATCCCGCGCCCGCCCGGGCCGTCTCCGGGCTGCGGCTGCTCGTCGCCGACAACGCGCCGACGCGCCTCGGGATCCGGATGGCGCTCGCCGACACGCTGACGATCTGCGCCGAGGCCGGCTCGGGCGAGCTGGCGATCCGCGCCGCGATGCGCGAGCAGCCCGACGTGTGCCTCGTCGGCCGCGAGATGCTCGGTTCGGGCTTGGGGCTGCTGCGCGGGATCTGCCGCTCGGCGCCCGACTGCGCGGTCGTCGTGCTCGCCGCCGAGCAGGTCGCCGAGGACATGCTCGAGGCGTTCCGCGCGGGGGCGATCGGCTACGTTCCGGGCGCGCTGAGCGCGGAGCGGCTCCAGCTCGTCATGCGGGCGGTCGCCCACCACGAGGCGATCGTCCCGCGCTCGATGACGCTCGATCTGCTAGCGGCGCTGCGCGACGAGGGCACCGAGAGCTCGCTGCTGACCATCCGCGAGGCCGAGGTGCTGAAGATGCTGCGCCGCGGCCACACGACGTCGGCGATCGCGGCGCGCCTGCAGATCGCGCCGGTGACCGTGCGACGCCACATCTCCGAGCTCGTGTCCAAGCTCGGCGTCGCCGACCGCTTCGCGCTGATCAGCTCGGGGCCGCCACCGCGGTACCAGCCGCCGCCGGCGCGCCGCAACGGCCAGTAGCGTCAATCGAGGTCGAGCCCGCTGCGTACCGCGTAGACGGCGGCCTGAACGCGGCTCGGGAGCCCGAGCTTGGCGAGGATGCTCGACACGTGGTTCTTGGCGGTCATGCGGCTGATGTGCAGCTGCCCGGCGATCTCGTCGTTCTCCAGCCCGCGCGCGAGCAGGCGCAGCACGTCGAGCTCACGTGGGGTGAGGATCTGCGCCGGGTTGGAGGGCTGGCGCTTGGGAACCGCCGGGCGGCGCATCGAGGTGAGCACGACGCTGGCGGCGAGGGGCGACAGCCAGGCCGCACCGGTCGACGCCGCCCGCACCGCGGCCACGACGCTGTCGACCGGCGTGTCCTTCGCCAGAAAGCCGCAGGCGCCGGCCTGCAGCGCCTCGGTGACCGCCGTGTCCGAGGGCGCCACGGTCAGCGCCACGACGCGCGCCCCGGAGTGGTTGTCGAGGATCTCGCGCGTGGCCTGCCACCCGTCGAGATCGGGCATCTTGAGGTCCATCAGCACGACGTCGGGACGCAGCTCGGCGGCCAGCCGGACCCCGACGCGCCCGCCCGACGCCTGCGCGACGACCTCGATGTCCGGCTCGACGTCGAGGAAGCCCGCGAGCCCTGAGCGGTACAGGTCGTGGTCGTCGACGATCAGGACGCGGATGGGGGAGCCGGCCTCGTTCATGGCGAGTGATCCCGCGCCGCGGGACGAACCGGTACCTGCGCTCGCGTAGCCGTCGTCCACACTGCCTTCGTCTTCCGCCTTCCGGGACGCGTTAGCGCCGCACCGACGAGCCCTTGTGACCCCTCGCCGAGACCCTGCTTCGCCGCGTGCGGGCCTCCGCGACACGATTGAACCAAAATGTGCTCCGCCATTATGCGCGATAGCGCTCGCGTGCTCCACAGGTTCGATCTCGACGAGACATAGCTGGCGTTTAGATCCGTTCGGCAGGGTTGACCGCCAGTGAAGCCGTCCGCGACTTCCTGCGCCGTCCGAGACGGGGCGACGGCGCGTCTGACCCCTTTAGCCGGCGGCGTCTTCTGCCGACTATCTGAGAGAGGTAGACCGGCCTCTCCTGCCCGCTGGACGACCAGGAACCTCTCTCTCCATGACCCTCATGCTCGGAATCGCGCTCGCCTTCGCGTGCGCGCTCGCCACCAACATCGGCTTCCTCTTCAAGCACCGCGGCGCCTGCCAGGCCCCGGCGGTCGACATGCGCCATCCGGTCCGGACCGCGCGACGGCTGTTCTCCTGCCCGCTGTTCGCGCTCGGGATGCTGATCGCCACCGGCGCGTGGATCTTCCACGTGGCGGCGATGTCGGTGGCGCCGCTGTCGGTCGTGCAGTCGGTGCTCGCGGGCGGGGTGGTGATGCTCGCGGTGATCGCCGAGCGAACCTTCGGGCTGGGCATCGCCCGGCGCCAGTGGGCGGGGATCGCGCTGACCGCGGTCGGCCTCATGCTCCTCGGCCTCAGCCTGCCCGCGGTCCACGGCGCGCACTCGCGCTTCTCGGTGGGCGGCATGGTCGGCTTCGAGGCGGCGCTGATCATCGCGGGGGGGCTGCTGATCGTCGGCCCCCGGCTCGGGGCGCCCGCGGAGCATCACGGCTTCATGCTCGGCGCGGCGGCCGGCATCCTCTTCGGCGTCTCCGACGTCGCGATCAAGGCGATCTCGGGCACGGTCGGCGCGCACGGCGCGGTGGGGCTGCTCAGCCCATGGAGCGGCGTCGCGGTCGGCGCGTCGGTCGCGGCCTTCTACACCTCGGCCAAGGCCCTGCAGGACGGCGACGCGGTGCCCGTCATCGCGATCACCGGCACCGCGGCCAACGTGCTCGGCATCGTCGGCGGGATCGTCGTGTTCGGTGACCCCCTCTCCGGCCACCCCGTCGCGCTCGTCGCCGAGTGCCTGGCCTTCGTGCTCGTTCTCGTGGCGGCCTGGCTGACTCCGGCTCCGGTCCGGGTCGGCGAGAGTCGTGGCCTGCTGAGCGCGTTCTGAGCGTCTCGCCGCTGATCGAAGCCGCGCGGCTGCGCGCGGCGCTGCACGAGGCGGCGCTGCTCGACGTCCGCTGGCAGCTCGGCCGGCCGGCGGCCGAGTCCTACGCGGAGTACCTCGCCGGCCACATCCCGGGCGCCGCGTTCGTCGATCTCGAGACCGCGCTCGCGGCGCCCGCCGGCCCCGGCGGGCGCCATCCGCTGCCGCCGGCCGCCGACTTCGCCGCCGCGATGCGCGCCGCGGGCGTCTCGACGGGCCGGCCGGTCGTCGTCTACGACGCGGCCTGGTCGCTCGCCGCCGCGCGTGCCTGGTGGCTGCTGCGCCACCACGGCCACCCCGACGTGCGAGTGCTCGACGGGGGCCTGGCGGCCTGGCTGGCCGCCGGCGGCGAGTGTGCGACCGGACAGGCGACGATCGCCCCGGGGGACTTCGAGGCGGGGCTGACGGCGGCGATGCCGGTGCTGGACGCCGACGCCGCCGGCGAGCTCGCGCGGCGCGGCACGCTGCTCGACGCCCGCACGCCCGAGCGCTTTCGCGGCGAGGTCGAGCCCATCGACCCCGCCGCCGGGCACATCCCGGGCGCCCGGAACCTGCCGATGGCGCGCCTGTTGCACGACGATGGGCGGTTTCGGGACCCGGCGGCCCTCGCCGCCGAGCTCGACGCGGTCGGCGCGCTGCCGGGCTCGCGGATCGGCGCCTACTGCGGCTCGGGGATCACCGCCGCTCACACCGTGCTCGCGCTCGAGGTCGCGGACCGCAGCGGCGCCCTGTACCCGGGGTCGTGGAGCGAGTGGTCGGGGCTGGGACGGGCGGTGGCTCGGGGCGCGGGATGATGGTTCGGCGGCGCGGGATGATGATTCGGCGGCCCGGGATGATGGTTCAGCGGGGGGGTGGCCGCCAATAAGCCGACCAGGCACGGCAATCCGGCGGCCACCCCGCTCGTCGGCGGCCCGCTGGGCGGCGAGCCGGCGGGAGCGGAACAAATTCGCCACACCGCGGCGCGACCGTCCAGGTTCGGCGGATGGCATCCGCGGGGCGGGTCAAACCCGCCGTGCCCGGCCGCGGTGCGCGGGGTTCGGTGCAATCGATTCGCCGCCGGGCGGCCGCCGGGCCGACCGCTCCTCGCCTGAACGCCTGACGGACGCGCCAGTAGTGAGCCGGTATGGCACGTTGAGCTCGCGCCGCGACACCGGTACGTTGTACGAATCGTCGCAAGCGAGAGCTCGAGGTGAATCATGGCTAGCACGCGGGCAGCGGACCGGACCGAGCACAGCTCGCTTCAGGAGCTGGGTCGCCGACACCTCTGGATGCACTTCACCCGGATGTCGGCGTACGAGGATCACGAGATCCCGATCATCACCCGGGGCGAGGGCTGCTACGTCTACGACCAGCACGGCAATCGCTTCCTCGACGGGCTGTCGGCGCTCTTCTGCGTCAACATCGGCCACGGCCGCGCCGACGTCGCCCAGGCCGGCGCCGACCAGGCCAAGGAGCTCGGCTTCTTCACGAACTGGTCCTACGCGCACCCGCGCGCGATCGAGCTGGCGGCGCGGATCGCCGACCTCGCCCCCGGCGACCTGAACCGCGTCTTCTTCACCAGCGGCGGCTCGGAGTCGGTCGAGTCGGCGATCAAGCTCGCGCGCCAGTACCACAAGGTCACCGGCCATCCGAACAAGACGAAGATCATCGCGCGCGAGATCGCCTACCACGGCACGAGCCTCGGGGCGCTGACCGCGACCGGCATCCCGGCGCTGCGCGAGCCGTTCGAGCCGCTGACCCCGGGCGGCACGCACGTGCCCAACACGAACACGTTCCGGATGCCGCACGGGCTCTCGGCCGGGGATCTCGCCGACGCCGTCGCGCACAAGATCGAGTTCGAGGGTCCCGACACGGTCGCCGCGGTCATCATGGAGCCCGTCCAGAACGCCGGCGGCTGCTTCACGCCGCCCGAGGGCTACTGGCAGCGGGTGCGCGAGATCTGCGACGAGCACGACGTGCTGCTCATCTCCGACGAGGTCATCTGCGCCTGGGGCCGCCTCGGGGAATGGTTCGGGGCGCACCGCTACGACTACCTGCCGGACATCATCACCACCGCCAAGGGCCTGACCAGCGCCTATGCGCCGATGGGCGCGGTCATCGCGTCGGACCGGCTCGCCGAGCCGTTCCTGCACGGCGACCGCAGCTTCGCCCACGGGTTCACGTTCGCCGGCCATCCGATCTGCGCCGCCGTCGCGCTCGCCAACATCGACGTGATGGAGCGCGAGGGGATCCTCGGCAACGTCCGCGCCCACGAGGGCGAGTTCCGGGCGATGCTGGACTCGCTCCGCGACATCCCGATCGTCGGCGACGTCCGCGGCGCGGGCTACTTCCAGGCGATCGAGCTCGTCAAGGACCAGGACTCCAACGCCCAGTGGACCCACGAGGAGGCCGAGACGCTGCTGCGGGGCTTCCTCTCCGGCGAGCTGTATCGCCGCGGGCTCATCTGCCGCGCCGACGATCGCGGCGATCCGGTCATCCAGCTCTCGCCGCCGCTCATCGCGGGACCCGAGCAGTTCGCCGAGATCGAGGCCGTCCTGCGGCCCGTGCTCGTCGAGGCCGGTGAGCGCATGCACGGCCGCGTGTGAGCCTCGCGAGGCGGGTGGCTCGATCCTCGCAAGGCTGGCGAGGGACACTGCAGGGTCGGCGAGGGACACTGCAGGGACACTGCAGGGACGGCGAGGGACACTATGGAGGTGAGTTGATGCGGTCACCGGAGGCGTTCATCGAGGAGAGCGGGCAATGGGAGCAGGCCGCCAAACGCCTGCCCGGGCGGGGGCTGGAGCGATGAGGATCGGTGCCCCCACCGAGGTCAAGCGCGACGAGTACCGCGTGGCGCTCACCCCGGCGGGCGTGCGCGAGCTCGTCGACGCGGGGCACGAGGTCTTCGTCCAGAGTGGCGCCGGCGACGGCTCGGCGATCCAGGACGACGCCTATCTCGCCCAGGGCGCGACGATCGTCCCCGACGCCGCCACCGTGTTCGGCGAGGCGACGCTGATCGTCAAGGTCAAGGAGCCCCAGCCCGAGGAGGTCGCGCGGCTCGAGCCTCGCCACACGCTGTTCACCTATCTGCACCTCGCCGCCGACGAGACGCTGACCAGGCGCCTGATGGAGTCCGGCGCCACCTGCGTCGCCTACGAGACCGTCGAGGACGCCCGCGGGCGCCTGCCGCTGCTGGCGCCGATGTCCGAGGTCGCGGGAAAGATCGCCACCCAGGCGGGGGCGTTCATGCTCGAGAAGCCGCTCGGCGGCCGCGGCATCCTGCTCGGCGGCGTGCCCGGCGTCGCGGCGGCCAACGTGTTGGTCATCGGCGGCGGTGTCGTCGGTATGAACGCAGCCTTCATCGCGCTGGGCATGGAGGCCTCGGTGTTCGTGTTCGACCGCAACATCGACCGACTGCGCGAGCTCGACATCGCGTTCGGCGGGCGCGCCGACACGTGCTTTGCCTCGACGCTGGAGATCGAGGAGCGCCTCCCGTGGGCCGATCTCGTCATCGGCGCCGTGCTCGTGCACGGCGCCCGCGCGCCGCACGTGATCACCCGCGCGCAGTTGTCTGAGATGAAGCGCCAGGCGGTGCTCGTCGACGTCTCGATCGACCAGGGCGGCTGCTTTGAGACCTCGCATCCGACGACCCACTCCGATCCGACCTACGAGGTCGACGGGATCACCCACTACTGCGTCGCCAACATGCCGGGCGCGGTGCCGATCACCTCGACCTACGCGCTGACCAACGCGACGATGCCCTACGTCCTCCATCTCGCCTCGGCGGGGGTGCGCGCGGCGGTGGCCGACAACCCGGGTCTGAAGCTCGGCGTCAACATCGCCGCCGGCGAGGTGACCTACCACCCGGTGGCCGAGGCGGTGGGCGTCGCGCACACCGCGGTCGACGAGGCGCTGGCCGCCGTCGCCGCCTGACGACCCCTCGCCGTGCACGGATTTCGAGCACTCGGCGTGCGCATTGTTCCTTGCCTGCAAGCTTGCCCGAGAGAACCTCAACCCGTGAATCGGTCCGGTGGACGCGGGCGGCGCGTGAGGCTGCGGATCGTCGGCGCGCCGTCTCGCCCGATGAGCCCGGGCGGCTGCTAGATTCCTCGCGCGATGCCGACCACCAGTCAGCTCATCCGCAAGGGCCGTACGGCTCCCAAGAAGAAGCTCGCGACCCCGGGCCTGAAGTCGGGCAAGGGCCGCAAGAAGAAGGTCGCCGCCCCGCAGCGGCGCGGGGTATGTACGCGCGTGTACACGACGACGCCGAAGAAGCCGAACTCGGCGCTGCGCAAGGTCGCCCGCGTGCGGTTGACCAACGGCATGGAGGTCGGCGCCTACATCCCGGGCGAGGGCCATAACCTGCAGGAGCACTCGGTGGTGCTCGTGCGCGGCGGCCGGGTCAAGGACCTGCCCGGGTTCCGCTACAAGGTGATCCGCGGGACGCTCGACGCCGCGGGCGTCGGCGACCGCAAGAAGGCTCGCTCGCAGTACGGCGTGAAGGCCAAGTAGTTGCCCCGCCGCGCCGCCGCTCAGGTCCGGCCGATCGAGCCCGATCCCGTGTATCGCAGCCGCTTGGTCTCCCAGGTCGTCAACAAGGTCATGGGGGACGGCAAGAAGTCGACCGCCGAGCGGATCGTCTACGACGCGCTCGCCATCCTCGGCGAGCGCAGCGGCAAGAATGCGATCGAGCAGCTCGAGGCGGGGATCAAGGCCCTGACTCCGGTGCTCGAGGTGCGCTCCCGGCGCGTCGGCGGCGCGACCTATCAGGTGCCCGTCGAGGTTCCGGCGCGCCGGGCCCGCACGCTGGCGGTGCGCTGGCTCGTCGACTACGCGCGCGCCCGCCGTGAACGCGACATGGCCCATAAGCTCGCGCACGAGCTTCTCGATGCCGTCCAGCAGCAGGGCAACGCCTACAAGCGCAAGGACGACATCTACCGCATGGCGCAGGCCAATAAGGCCTTCGCCCACTACCGCTGGTAGCGCCGGCGCGCTGCGAGGCGCTCCCGGCTTCCAAGGGCGGATAACGCGAGGGCGCCCCGCCGCACGGGACCGGGGGCTGCGGCGGGACAACCCTCGCGTCCTTAAAATGTACCGATGCAGCGTCGGCAAACGGTTTCGGTTGACTGGCCAGTCAGCAGCCGGACCGCGAGACGATCATGGCGGCCCCGTGCCTTCGGATCGACGCGACGCGACGGCGCTGTAAGCGGTCTCGGGAGGGTCGTCGGCCTGCTATATTCGAAGCCCGCCTCGGGTCGGCAAGTCCGTGCTCGCTACCCGGCGCGGAGGATCCATCGTCATGGAGACGCCGACCACATAGTCACCCGTCCGCCGCCCATCGCTCGCGAGAACGGGGTCCCGCTGGGGCCCTTTTTCGTGGCCGAACCCGAGTTGCACGGACATCCCCACCAACGCTTACGACCATGCCACGCAAGTTCACGCTCGAGAACACCCGGAACATCGGGATCATGGCGCACATCGACGCCGGTAAGACGACGACGACCGAGCGCATCCTCTACTACACCGGCCGCACCTACAAGATGGGCGAGGTCCACGAGGGGGCGGCGGTGATGGACTGGATGGAGCAGGAGCAGGAGCGCGGGATCACGATCACCTCGGCGGCGACCACCTGTGAGTGGCACGACCACCGGATCAACATCATCGACACCCCCGGCCACGTCGACTTCACCGTCGAGGTGGAGCGCTCGCTGCGCGTGCTCGACGGCGCCATCGCCCTGTTCGATTCCGTCGCCGGGGTCGAGCCCCAGTCCGAGACCGTGTGGCGGCAGGCCGACAAGTACCGCGTCCCGCGGATCGCCTACATCAACAAGATGGATCGTATCGGTGCCGACTTCTCGCGCGGCGTGCAGACGATGGTCGATCGGCTCGGCGCGCATCCCGTGCCGATCCAGCTGCCGATCGGGGCCGAATCCGAGTTCCAGGGCATCATCGACCTCGTCGAGAACGTCGCGATCATCTATAGGGACGAGCTCGGCAAGGAGCAGGAGATCGTCGAGATCCCCGCCGATCAGGTGCAGCGTACCGCCGAGGCGCGCGAGTACCTGCTCGAGGAGGTCTCCCAGTACGACGACGAGCTGCTCGAGATGATCCTTGAGGACGAGGAGATCCCGGTGGCGCGGCTGAAGGCCGCGATCCGCGCCGCCACCCTGTCGATCCAGCTCACGCCGGTGCTGTCCGGCTCGAGCTTCAAGAACAAGGGCGTTCAGCCGCTGCTCGACGCGGTGCTCGACTACCTGCCCAGCCCGCTCGACGTTCCCGCAGTCGAGGGTCTGGAGCCGGTCAAGGGCGCCGACGAGGGCGGCACCCCCGCGCGTCGCGGCGCCGACGATGACGAGCCGTTCGCGGCGCTGGCGTTCAAGATCATGGCCGACCCCTACGTCGGCAAGCTCACCTACTTCCGCGTGTACTCGGGCAAGCTGGCCGCGGGCACGCGCGTCCTGAACGTGACCACCGGCCGCACCGAGCGGATCGGCCGCATCCTGATGATGCACGCCAACGACCGCGAGGAGGTCCAGGAGATCTACGCCGGCGATATCGCCGCCGGCGTCGGGATCAAGCAGGTCGCGACCGGCGACACCCTGTGCGCGCCCGACCGGCCGATCAAGCTCGAGACGATCACGTTCCCCGAGCCGGTGATCAAGGTCGCGATCGAGCCCCGGACGAAGGCCGACCAGGAGAAGATGTCGGTCGCCCTCGGCCGTCTCGCCGAGGAGGACCCGACCTTCCAGGTGCAGACCAACGAGGAGACCGGTCAGACCGAGATCTCGGGGATGGGCGAGCTGCACCTCGAGATCCTCGTCGATCGCATGATGCGCGAGTTCAAGGTGGAGGCCAACGTCGGCCGTCCGCAGGTCTCCTACCGCGAGACGATCCGCGGGACCGCCGAGCACGTCGAGGGGCGCTTCGTGCGCCAGACCGGCGGCTCGGGCCAGTACGGCATCGTCTACATCGACGTCGAGCCGGCGCCGGGCGAGGGCTTCGAGTTCATCAACCGCATCAAGGGCGGCTCGGTGCCGACCGAGTTCATCCCTGCCGTGGAGAAGGGGGTCGAGGATGCGCTCGACAACGGTCCCCGCGCCGGCTATCCGCTCGTCGACGTGCGCGTCACGCTGACCGACGGCAAGTACCACGACACCGACTCCTCGGAGATCGCCTTCCGCGTGGCCGGCTCGCTGGCGTGCAAGTCGGCCGTCCAGCGCGCCAAGCCGGTGCTGCTCGAGCCCGTGTTCGCGGTCGAGGTGGTGACGCCCGAGGAGTTCATGGGCGACGTCATCGGTGATCTGAACCGACGTCGCGGGCAGGTCTCGGGGATGGAGCAGCGCGGCAACGCGCAGGTCGTCTCCGGTCACGTCCCGCTCGCCGAGATGTTCGGTTACGCGACCGACCTGCGGTCCAACACGCAGGGCCGGGCGACCTACACGATGCAGTTCGAGCGCTATGACGAAGTGCCCCCGAACATCGCCGAGCGCGTGGTCGGGGGAGAGCAGGAAGCCGCCTGAGAGGGCGGACCCGGCCGCGGCGCAGGTCTTAGCAGCGGCCCCGGTGCAAAAACTTATACCCTGAACAGGTTCGTCCCCGAGGGACGGGCGAAATACGGAAATGAAGAAGGAGCAACACCACAGTGGCGAAGGCTACGTTTGACCGCGACAAGCCCCATGTGAACGTGGGAACCATCGGTCACATCGACCATGGCAAGACGACGCTGACCGCGGCCATCACCAAGGTGCTCCACGACAAGTTCGGCAGCGGCACCCAGGTGCGGTCGTTCGATTCGATCGACAATGCCCCCGAGGAGAAGGCGCGCGGAATCACGATCGCGACCTCGCACGTCGAGTACGAGACCGCCAACCGTCACTACGCGCACGTGGACTGCCCGGGACACGCCGACTACGTCAAGAACATGATCACCGGCGCCGCGCAGATGGACGGCGCGATCCTCGTCGTGTCGGCCGCCGATGGCGCAATGCCCCAGACGCGCGAGCACATCCTGCTCGCCCGCCAGGTCGGCGTTCCCTACATCGTCGTGTTCCTGAACAAGGCGGACATGGTCGACGATCCCGAGCTGCTCGAGCTCGTCGAGGTCGAGATCCGCGACCTGCTGTCCGAGTACGAGTTCCCGGGCGACGACATCCCGTTCGTCGTCGGTTCGGCGCTGAAGGCGCTCGAGGGCGACGAGGAGTATGAGGCCAAGATCCTCGAGCTCGCCGATGCCCTGGACACCTACATCCCCGAGCCCACCCGTGACCTGGACAAGCCGTTCCTGATGCCGGTGGAGGACGTGTTCTCGATCACCGGCCGCGGCACCGTGGCCACCGGGCGGATCGAGTCCGGCGTGATCAAGACCGGCGAGACGGTGGAGATCGTGGGCATCAAGCCGACCACCTCGACCGTGGTCACCGGAGTGGAGATGTTCAAGAAGAACCTCGACCAGGGACAGGCGGGCGACAACGCCGGCTGTCTGCTGCGCGGCACCAAGCGCGACGACATCGAGCGCGGGCAGGTGCTGTGCAAGCCCGGATCGATCACCCCGCACACCAAGTACAAGGCCGAGGTCTACGTCCTCAAGAAGGAGGAGGGCGGCCGTCATACGCCGTTCTTCACCGGCTACCGGCCCCAGTTCTACTTCCGCACCACCGACGTCACCGGCGTGGCCAACCTCCCCGAGGGAACCGAGATGGTCATGCCCGGCGACAACGTCCAGATGGACATCGAGCTGATCCAGCCGATCGCCATGGATCAGGGTCTGCGCTTCGCGATCCGCGAGGGCGGCCGGACGGTCGGCTCGGGAGTGGTCACCGAGATCATCCAGTAGGAGTGCTGTCAGGCGGCGGGCCCACCGGCCCGCCGCCTCTTTTTGTGTCACGAGACGTATCGCAATGGCAACCATCGCTCAGAACAAGATCCGCATCCGCCTGAAGTCCTACGACCATTCGGCGATCGAGGCGGCCGCCAAGGAGATCGTGGAGACGGCCACGCGCACCGGCGCGACCGTTGCCGGTCCCGTGCCGCTGCCCACCGAGAAGAACGTGTACTGCGTGATCCGCTCGCCGTTCAAGGACAAGGACTCGCGCGAGCATTTCGAGATCCGCACCCACAAGCGACTGATCGATATCCACCAGCCGACGCCGAAGACCGTCGACTCGCTCCAGCGACTCGACCATCTGCCGGCTGGGGTGGATATCGAGATCCGCCTGGCCTCGTGACCGCGATCCTCGCCCGTAAGCTCGGGATGACCCAGCGGTTCCTCGACGACGGCCGCGTCGAGCGCGTCACCGTGCTCGAGGCCGGCCCGTGTCCGGTGACCGCGATCCGCACCATCGAGCGCGACGGCTACGAGGCCGTCCAGCTTGCCTTCGGCGCCTGCAAGGAGAAGGTGTTGACCAAGGCGCAGCTCGGCCACCTGAAGAAGGCCGACGCCTCGGCGCACCGCCACGTCGTCGAGTTCCGCGACGAGGCGGGCGAGCTGCTCGTCGGCGAGACCGTGACCGTCGACGCGTTCGAGGTGGGCGAGAAGGTCAAGGTGTCGGGCAAGTGCAAGGGCAAGGGCTTCGCCGGCACCGTCAAGCGCCACAACTTCGCCCGGGGCCCGGTGACCCACGGCTCCCACAACGTCCGCGCGCCGGGCTCGATCGGCGCCTCCGCCTGGCCCGCCCGGGTCATGAAGGGCATCCGCGGCCCGGGACGGATGGGCGGCGGCCGCGTCACCCAGCGCGGGCTGACCATCGTCGAGATCATGCAACGGCGCAACCTCATGCTCGTGCGCGGGTCGGTTCCCGGCCCCATCGGCTCGACCGTCGAGGTCCGCACCGATGGCTAGCGCCGCTCCCAAGCTCGGCGGCGGGGCGGGCGGGACCGTCTCTCTCGACGACGGGACGTTCGCCGCGGAGTTCAACATGTCGCTCGTCCACGAGACCGTGCGCGCCGAGCTCAACGCCCGTCGGCAGGGATCGGCCGCCACGAAGACCCGCGGCCAGGTGTCGGGCGGCGGCGCCAAGCCGTGGCGCCAGAAGGGCACCGGTCGCGCCCGCGCCGGCTCGTCGCGCTCCCCGCTGTGGTACGGCGGCGGCACGGTGTTCGGTCCGAGCCCGCGCCACTACACCGTCAAGGTCAATCGAAAGGCGCGCCGCGCCGCGCTGCGCTCGGCGCTCTCGGTCCACGCCCAGCGCGAGTCGATCGCGGTCTTCGACGCCGCCGAGCTCGCGGACCCGTCGACCCGGGGCGCCGCAGCGCTGCTCGCCGACTGGGCCCCGACGTCGCCGGTGCTCGTGCTGCTGGCCGCCGACGAGTCGGCCGCCGGCCTGTCGTTCCGCAACCTGCCGCGCGTCGAGGTCATGCCCGTCGGCGACGCCGGCGTCGCCGACGTGATCGGCGCCGCGTTGATGGCCGTCTCGGAGGCCGCGCTGCCGGCGCTGCAGGCCCGCGCCACCGCGGGCGGCGAGTCCACCGGCGGGGAGTCCACCGGCGGGGAGGCTGCCTGATGGAGGCCACCCAGGTCATCGTGCACCCGGTGCTGACCGAGAAGTCCTACGTGCTCGCCGAGGCCGGCAAGTACACCTTCCGCGTCCACGAGCGCGCGCACAAGACCCAGATCCGCCAGGCCATCGAGGAGCTCTTCGACGTCAAGGTCGTCGAGGTCCGGACCGCATCGGTGAAATCCAAGCCCAAGCGCCGAGGCCAGACCGCCGGGCGCACCCGTCAATGGAAGAAGGCGATCGTCCAGGTCCGCTCGGGCGACACGATCCCGGTCTTCCAGGTGTTCGAGGGGATCGAGGGCTGATGCCGATCCGCAAGCCCAAGCCGACCTCGCCCGGCCGGCGCTTCGTCTCATATCCCGACTTCGCCGAGGTGACCCGCTCGCGGCCGGAGAAGTCGCTGACCGAGGGGCTGACGAAGTCCGGCGGTCGCAACGCCAACGGGCGCAAGACCGCGCGCCACCGCGGCGGCGGCGCCAAGCGCCTGTACCGCAAGGTCGACTTCAAGCGCCGCAAGGACGACGTCCCGGCCAAGGTCGCGCACATCGAGTACGACCCGAACCGCTCGGCCTACATCGCGCTGCTGCACTACGCCGACGGCGAGAAGGCCTACATCCTCGCGCCGCAGCGGTTGCGCGTCGGCGCGACCGTCCAGTCGGGCGACACCGCCGACATCCGCGTCGGCAACTGCCTGGCGCTCCGCCGCATGCCCCCGGGCACGATCGTGCACAACGTCGAGCTGGCGCCCGGCCGCGGCGGCCAGATGGCGCGCTCGGCCGGAGCCGGGGTGCAGCTGCTCGCCCGCGAGGGCGACTACGCGACGCTGCGCCTGCCCTCGGGCGAGATGCGCATGGTCCGGGCCGACTGCCGGGCCACCGTCGGCACGATCGGCAACTCCGATCATCAGAACGTCAAGATCGGCAAGGCGGGGCGCAAGCGCCACATGGGCGTACGGCCTCAGACCCGCGGCACCGCGATGAACCCCGTCGACCACCCCCACGGCGGCGGCGAGGGCTCGACGACGCCCGGGCGCCATCCGGTCACTCCCTGGGGCGTGCCCACGCTGGGTTATCGCACCCGGAAGAAGGGCAAGAGATCCGACCAGTACATCGTGCGTGGACGCAGGAGGGGTAAGAAGCGATGAGCCGATCGAGCAAGAAGGGACCGTTCGTGGAGGAGCGGTTGATCGGCCGCATCGAGGCGATGAACTCCTCGGGGGACAAGCGCATGGTCCGCACCTGGTCGCGGACGTCGACGATCTTTCCCGAGATGGTCGGTCACACGATCGCGGTTCACGACGGGCGCAAGCACGTGCCGGTGTTCATCTCGGAGTCGATGGTCGGCCATAAGCTCGGCGAGTTCGCGCCGACGCGGTTGTACCGCGGGCACGCCGGGACCGGAAAGAAGCGATGAGCGCGGACGATCCTTCGGTGCCTGACTCCGACGTGGAAGCGTCCGACGCCGACGCCCCGCGCTCGTCGGAGCGCGAGGCCGCGCCCGGGTCTGAAGCGACGCAAGGGGCGGCGAGATCGGACGCTCCCACGCCGGAGGCCTCCGAGGACGCCGCGTCTGCCGAGGGCTCCGAGAGCCGAGCGGCCGATCCCGAGCCTGAGGAGGCCGCTGCCGATGAAGCCGCGGCGACCGCGGAGGCTGCGCCGGCGCGTCGGCGGCGCCTCGGGCTGCGGCGGCGCTCTGCTGAGCCGGCTGCCGAGGCCGCGCCCGCCGATGACGACGATGAGCCCGCCGCCGCGGCTGAGGAGCCTGTCGCCACGGCTGAGGAGCCTGTCGCCGCGGCTGAGGCGGCTGAGGAGCCGGTCGCCGCGGCCGAGGAGCCGGTCGCCGCGGCTGAGGAGCCTGTCGCCGCGGCCGCGGAGCCTGGCGCCGCGGCCGACCAGCCTGTCGCCGCGCCCGAGGAGCCGGTCGCCGAGGCCGAGGCCGAGGCCGCGGCCGAGGAGGCTGAGGCCGGCGGGGACTCCGAGGGCGCCAGGGTCGCGCCGTCGCCGCCCGCTCCCCAGCGGCGCCGTCGCAGTCGGTCGCGCGCGCCCGGCGAGGCCGCGCCGGTCGTCCGTGCCCAGGCGAAGTACGTGCGCTCCTCGGCACGCAAGGCGCGACTCGTGTGCGACCAGTTCCGCGGCAAGTCGGTCGACGAGGCACGAGCTATCCTCGCCGTCACGCCGCGGGCGATCGCGCGCGACTGGTCAAAGCTCCTCGAATCCGCGATCGCCAACGCCGAGCACAACCACGAGCTCGTCGGCGAGGACCTGTACGTCAAGGCGGTGCACGCCGACGAGGGCCCGACGATCAAGCGCTTCCGGCCCCGCGCGATGGGGCGCGCGACCCGGATCCGCAAGCGAACCAGCCATCTGACGATCCTGCTCACGCCAAAGGACTAGCTTCGAACACCATGGGTCAGAAAGTTCATCCCGAGTCGATCCGCGTGGGCTACATCCACGACTGGAAGTCCAACTGGTTCAACGAGCGCCACTTCGCCGACTACCTGCACGAGGACACGCTGATCCGCGAGCACATCATCGGCCGCCTCTCGCACGCCGGCCTCTCGGACATCACGATCCGCAAGAACGCCACCGAGGTCGAGATCAACATCCACACGGCGCGGCCGGGGATCGTCATCGGCAAGTCCGGCTCCGAGGTCGACGCGCTGCGACGCAACCTGCACCAGCTGACCGGCAAGCAGGTCAAGGTCAACATCCTCGAGATCAAGCGTCCCGAGCTCGACGCGCGCCTCGTCGCCCAGTCGATCGCCGAGCAGCTGCAGAACCGCGTCGCCTTCCGGCGCGCGATGAAGCGCGCGCTGACGAGCGCCATGCGCTCGGGCGCCAAGGGCGTCAAGGTCCAGGTCTCCGGCCGCCTCGGCGGCGCCGAGATGGCGCGGACCGAGGGTTACTCGGATGGGCGAGTGCCGCTGCACACGTTGCGCGCCGACATCGACTACGGCTTCTACGAGGCGCGCACGACGTTCGGCCGGATCGGCGTCAAGTGCTGGATCAACAAGGGCGAGATCATGCCCGAGGGCTACACCGGCGCCGACCTGACGATCATGGACGAGCCCTCCCCCCAAGCGGGTGGGGGGGATCGATCCGGCCGGGACGGTCGTGATGGCCGCGGTGGCCGGGGCGGCCGCGACGGCCGCGGTCGGGGCGGCCAGGGTGGTCGTGGTGGCGGTCCTGGTGGCGGCGGTGGTCGTGGTGGCGGTCCCGGTGGCGGCGGTGGTCGCGGTGGCGGTCCCGGCGGCGGGGGCGGGTCTGGAGGC